>Ga0207835_1000159_pt1 | contig 14838 bp, 12 predicted proteins | sample LuqExpMetagenom8_FD_187766 | JGI IMG/M metagenome (GOLD analysis project Ga0207835, IMG submission 187766) | Tropical forest soil microbial communities from Luquillo Experimental Forest, Puerto Rico - Sample 8 (SPAdes) | ecosystem: Environmental > Terrestrial > Soil > Tropical forest ... | reverse complement strand
ACAGTTCAAAAAGTATTTGAACAAACACCAAAGAAACCTAATTCTGCGAAACGAAAAGTTGCTAGGGTTAAATTAACATCAGGTAAATTAGTAACATGTCATTTACCTGGTATTGGACATAACTTACAACAACATTCTGTAGTATTGGTTAGAGGAGGTAGATGTCAAGATTTAATTGGAGTACGTTATAAACCAATTAGAGGTCTTTTTGATTTTGCACCAGTAAAAGGTAGAAAAACAAGAAAATCTAAATATGGTATTAAAGGTAAACCAGATAAAATGAAATAGTTTTTATAATGGGTGTAGCCAAGAGGTAAGGCGGTGGATTTTGATTCCATGATCATAGGTTCGATCCCTATCACCCATATTTTTTTTTATTGTTAATCATTTGATTCAATTAGGTATTTTTTTATTATATTTCTATTTTTTATATTTATTTATTTTATATTATTTTTTCATTTTTCATTTATTTATTTTGTTTATATATTGTTTTTATAACTAATATCTATTTTATATTCTTATTTATATTTCTATTTTTTATTTTCTTATTTATAAGCATATAAAAATAAAATAATTTTATTATTTTATTTTTTTCTAGATAATAAGATTTGTATGTCCGATTTTGCAAAACGTTGGGTTTTTACAACAAATCACAAGAGAATTGGTATTTTATATTTATTTTTTGGAGTATTTAATGGTTTTTTAGCTGTTTTATTATCTATGTTAATGAGATTAGAATTAACATTTCCAGGAGATCAAATTTTATTTGGAGAATATCAATTTTATAATATGATTACTACTGTACATGGAGTTTTAATGCTTTTCGTAGTAGTAATGCCTATCTTATTTGGAGGTTTTGGTAATTATTTTGTTCCTATTTTAATAGGAGCACCAGATATGAGCTTTCCTCGTTTAAATAATTTTAGTTTTTGGTTATTACCTGGTGCTATTTTATTAGCTGTTTTAGCTACATATTCAGAAGGAGGACCAGGTACAGGATGGACATTATATCCACCTTTATCTTCTTTACAATCACATTCAGGAGCATCTATTGATTTATTAATTTCTAGTTCTCACTTAGTAGGAATAGGATCTATCGTAGCAGGTATTAATTTTATTTGTACTATTTTTTATTATAAAAGTGAAGCAATGTTTAATAAAGATTTACCATTATTTGTATGGTCAGTAGCAATTACTTCTTTTTTAGTAATTGTAGCTATTCCAGTATTAGCAGCTGCTATTACTTTATTATTATTTGACAGAAACTTTAACACTTCATTTTATGATCCAGTAGGAGGAGGAGATGTAGTTTTATATCAACATCTTTTTTGGTTTTTTGGACATCCAGAAGTTTATATTTTAATTTTACCAGGTTTTGGTATTGTTAGTCATATTATTGCTACATTTTCAAAAAAAAGAGTATTTGGACATGTACCAATGATCGCAGCTATGTTAATGATTGGTTTAATTGGATTTATTGTATGGGCACACCATATGTATACATCAGGTATAGATACAAGTACAAAAGCATATTTTACAGCAGCAACAATGGTTATTGCTATTCCTACAGGAATTAAAGTATTTAACTGGATTGCTACAATGTGGGGTGGTTCTATTTGGATGTATACACCTATGTATTTTGCAGCAGGATTTATTGTATTATTTACACTTGGAGGAATTACAGGGATTATCTTATCTAATGCAGGTATTGATACTTCTATACATGATACTTATTATGTAGTAGCTCACTTTCATTATGTTTTATCTATGGGAGCAGTTTTTGCTATCTATGGTGGTTTTTATTATTGGTGGGGTAAAATGACAGGATTAAGTTATTCTGAATCATTAGGACAAGCACATTTTTGGATGACTTTTATAGGAGTTAATTTTACATTTTTCCCAATGCATTTTTTAGGATCAGCAGGAATGCCAAGAAGAATTCCAGATTACCCAGATATGTATCAATATAATAATACATTAGCTTCTTTTGGAGCTTTTATTTCTTTTTTCAGTATTTTATTCTTTTTTTATGTTATTTATTGTAGTTTAACAGATCAAGTTAAATGTCCAAGAAATCCTTGGATTTTTATTGATTATAATGATTTAATTGATAGAATGATTGGTGTTATTTATTATGTAGAAAAATATGGAGCATTTGGTAAAGATGAACCAAGAACAATTAGTTCTGATTTTATTGAAAAATGGATTAGCTTTAATTATGTTACAAATAGATATGTAATTTCTGCAGAGTCTGTAAAAACAACAACATTAGAATGGACTTTAACATCTCCTCCTTATTTACATACTTTTGTAGTACCTCCTAAATTATTTACTACAGGTAAACATTATTTTGAATATAGATGGAATGCTATTTTAAATAAAAAAAGAAAATTTATTCCTTTATATTTAGGTAAAAAAGAAACTAAAAATCATTTTTATACTACTATTTATATTACTTATAATCCATTAGTATCAAACTGGAAAATTTTTGGAAATAGTTCATTAGTTAATTAATTTTTTTTGTTTTTTAAAGGAATCCATAGTTTAATAGGATAAAACAATCAATTTTTTGATTTTATGTAGGTTCGATTCCTACTGGATTCTATCATATAATATAAAAAATAAAAATATGCTTTATTTTTTTTATTTCTTTATGGTTGTTATTAATATGTTATTTTTTGGTATTTTAAATATACCTTTATTTAAATATTTTTGTGATGTTCCAACATTTAGTAATTTATATTTAATAAATGAAGATCTTTTTTTTTATAAAAATTATTTTGAAATAGATTTTTCTTTTTTCACTTTTAGTTATAATAATTATTTTTTTTTTATAGATTATTTTTTTTTTTTTTCGTTTTTTGAAGATTTTTATTTTTATATTTTTTTATTTTATTCATTATTGAATTATGATTTTTTTTTTTTTTCTTATGATTGTATTGAAGTTTTTTTTCAAACGTCAACAAGTAATTTTAATTTTATTGAATTTTGTTCATTACAAAAAAATATATATATAATACCAAATGAAACACATTTAATTTTTTTTCGTATGTATAATAGTGTTATGTATGAAATTACAGGTATTAGTATATACTTATTATATCCTACTGATTATTTAGTTTTTTTTAATAAAATTCAATGTTTCTGTTTCGATGAATTATTATTTTATCCTTATGAATCGATTGATTTACCTGTTATTTTTTTTATTTCTAATGATATATTAAATAATGTTGATTTTTTTTATTCTAATAAAATATACCTTTCTTATCTTTTTTTAGTACGGTAATAAATGTTTTTGAAAAAAATATTAAATACTACTTTTTTTTCATCTAATTTTTCAATAAATCCAGATGCTTTAATACAATATAAAGTATTTAGATATGATCCTTTTATTAATAGTGAACCATGGGTTCAACTTTTTTCTATTTCAAATAGTGCACAATCATCTATGTTATTAGATAATTTATTTTATTTAAAAAATGAAAAAGATGAAAGTTTTTCATTTAGACGTTCTTGTAGAGAAGGTATTTGTGGTAGTTGTGCAATGAACATTAATGGTGAAAATGCATTAGCTTGTTTATATATAATGAATGAACATTTAAATGTTTTAAATAATGAATTACGTATTTTTCCATTGCCTCATATGCCAGTAGTAAAAGATTTAATTGTTTGTATGAAACATTTTTATTTACAATATAAATCTATTAATCCTTTTTTATTAAAACATAGTTTAAGTTATGTAATTAATAATTTAAAAACAAATATTTCTATTTTTTTATATAATATTTCTATATTAGTATCTTTACCTAAAAAAGAAAATATACAATTCGATCGTTATTTATTAAATGGTTTATACGAATGTATTTTATGTGCTTGTTGTTCTACTAGTTGTCCTAGTTATTGGTGGAATAAAGATAGATATTTAGGTCCTGCTATTTTATTACAATCATATAGATGGTTAATTGATTCAAGAGATGATTTTTTTTTTAGTCGTTTATCTTTAGTTAATGATGTATATAAAGTAGGTCGTTGTCATTCAATTTTAAATTGTGTATCTTGTTGTCCAAAAGGTTTAAATCCTGCAGAAGCTATTAATAATATTAAATTATTAATAAATATGAATAATTAGTTTATTTTTTGATATCTTATATAATTTCATATATAATTTCATATATAATAAAAATATGTTTTTTTTCATAAATAATAGTCCTATTTATTGTTATAAAGAATATTCCTTATTCACAATTATTCAATTTTGTGATTTTATAAGAATAGTAATTCCTCGTTTTTGTTATCATCATAAATTATCTATTGCAGGTAATTGTAGAATGTGTTTAGTTGAATTAAATAATGGAATAAAACCTGTTATAGCATGTGCTACAAGTATAAGTCCAAAAATAGAAATTTTATTAGATTCTTTACTAGTTAAAAGATCTAGGGAAAATGTGTTAGAATTTTTATTAATTAATCATCCTTTGGATTGTCCTATTTGTGATCAAGGAGGAGAATGTGATTTACAAGATCAAACATTAATGTATGGAAGTGATCGTGGTAGATTTAAAGAAATGAAGCGTTCTGTAGAAGATAAAGAACTAGGTCCTATTGTTAAAACAATTATGACTAGATGTATTCATTGTACAAGATGTATTCGTTTCTCGGATGAAATTTTAGGCGTAAGAGATTTAGGAGTAATAGGTAGAGGGTCAAGTAGTGAAATAAAAATGAATAATGTTTTTTTTTTAGATAGCGAATTATCTGGTAATATTGTAGATATATGTCCAGTAGGAGCATTAACATCAAAACCATTTGCATTTACAGCAAGACCATGGGAATTAAAAAGTATTGAATCTATTGATTTTTTAGATTCATTACATAGTAATATTCGTATTGATATTAAAGGAAATAGAATTTTACGTATTTTACCAAAATCAAATGATAAATTAAATGAAGATTGGATTAGTGATTTTATTCGTTTTAGTTATGAAAGTATACAAAATTTTAGAATTAAATATCCATATATTTCATTAAATTCATTTTTTTTTCCTTTTATAAAATCAGATTTATTTTTACGTTTTAGTTGGGAGCAATGTTTTGAATTTTTTAAAATTTTTATTAATTTTAAAAATTTTAATTTGTTTAATTTTATTAATAGTTCTTGTATTGGTTTATTCAATTCAAGTTTTTTTTATTTTATTTCACGCTTTATAAAAAATAGTAATTTTTTTATAGAATCATTACCATCTTTTAATATTGACTTTCGTAGTTCATATTATATTCTTAATTTTAATGATTTTATGAAATCTAATTATTTTTTATTTTTTAATTTGAATATGAAAGAAAATTTTTCTGTTTTAAATGCACGTATTCAACATTATATTAATAATTCTTTTTATAAAAAATACGTTTTTTATATTGGTAATAATATTAAACATACATATTCTGTTTTTAATATAGGAAATTCATTACTTTCTTTTTACTCATTATTACGTGGTAAAAATTTAAATATTAGTTATTTTAATAAATCTATTTTAAAATCATTTAGTATCGGTTTATTTAATTCTGATATTTCATTCAAATCTTATATTGATTCATTAAATATATTTGATGTTTCTACAGTTAATAATTTTAATTATCATTCAAATGTATCTGGTTTTTTTGAATATGGAATAAATAGTGATCTTTATTCTTCTCAAGATAATTTAATTGATTTATCTTATTATTATAAAACTAATAAAATTAAAGAAAATAATTCTTTTTTTATTTATCATGGTTATTATTTACCAGAATTAGAAGATATTTCTTTTTCTTCTAATTATTTATTTTTACCAAGTTCAAATGCATTTGAGGCTGAAGATAGTTATATTAATATTTTTGGTGATTTACAATTTAATAGTCAGTCTTTAGACTTTTCAGATAAAGAAGAAATCAAATCTGATTTTTATATTTTAAAAAATACATTATTTTATTTTTTTTATTATTTTAATAAAAAAAATGTAGTTGATTCTTTTTATTCTTTTGATCTATTTTTTAATGAATTAGTTTTTTATTATTTAAATTATTTTTTCTTATTTTTCGATTCTTATTTTTATTTTAAAAATTATAATAAAAATTTATTTCATATAAAAATAGAAAATTCATTTTATTTTTTTAATTTTCAAATTAAAAATTTAGAAATTAAAAATACATTCATTGTAAATTATTCTTCTACATTAAAAACTTTTTATAAGTTGAAAGAAACAAAACAATTAAGTTCTTTTTTTTAAACTATTATATTTTTTATTTATCTCTTTTATTTTATATGAAAAAAGAAAATTTATTTTTTAAAAAATTTAAAAACCAACAAATGGTTAATTATTGGGATGAATATTTAAAATTTGATGTAAAATATACAGCATCAAGAAGATATGTTCATTATTTCAATGATATTGCATATACACCATGGCCATTTCATATTAGTTTTACTGTATTTTTAGTTGTTTTTTTTAGTGTTTTATATTTACAACATTTTGTTTGGGCAGGACAAGCAGCATTAATTTCATTATTATTAATGTTAGTGCCTGTTTATTTCTGGGTATTAGAATTACATTATGATAGTGTTTATTTAGGTAAATTTAATTTCAAAGTAAGACGTGCTATTGTAGGTGGTTTTTTACTATTTTTAGTTTCTGAAGCAGCTGTATTTGCTGGTTTTATTTGGGCTTATTTCGATAGATATTTTCATACACCTGCACAAATGGGAGGTTCATTAGCTCCTTTAGGTATAGAATTAGTTTCTTGGAACGCATATCCATTATGGGGTTGTTTTGTATTATTAGCTTCTGGATGGGGTTGTAATCAAGCATATTATGCTGCTAGAGGAGGATCTAGTAGTATGTTTTATTTATGGAGTGTTTATGGAATTGCTTTAGGTATTATATTTGTATTATATATTCAATTATCTGAATATATTTCTATTAATACTTTATCTATTTCAGATAGTGTAGTAGGTTCTTGTTATTATTTAATTACAGGTTTTCATGGATTACATGTATGTATTGGATTAATTTTTTTATCTATTGCTACTGCACAATTAGATAATTATACAATTGATAGAGATAGAATTTTAGTTTATGCATTAGCATTAACATATTGGCATTTTGTAGATCGGATTTGGTTATTTGTATATACATTTTTATATGTAATTAATGGTAATATTATGTATTTTGATAGTGCTTTAGTATTAAATTATTGGAAATAATTTAAATAAAATAATAATTAGGAGAGTAGTTTAGTGGTAAAACAATGGTCTCCAAAACCATCGATAGAGGTTCGATTCCTCTCTTTCCTGATTTATTATATATAAAAAAAAATAACAAGTTTTTGTTCAGTAAGTAGCTCAAGCGGTGGAGCGTTTGGTTTGGGACCGAGAGGTTATGAGTTCAAGTCTCATCTTACTGAACATCTTGTGTCATAATGTATAAAAGTACAGAAAATGTTGTCGTCTTTACAATATTTATATTTAGCAGAATTATTTAGAGGATTGTTTGTTGCATTTAAAAATGTATTTGCTAAAAAAGTAACAATTAATTATCCTTTTGAAAAAGGTGCTATTTCTCCTAGATTTAGAGGAGAACATGCATTACGTAGATATTCAAATGGAGAAGAACGTTGCATTGCATGTAAATTATGCGAAGTAGTTTGCCCAGCATTAGCAATTACTATAGATTCAGCAATTCAATTAAATGGAAGTAGACAAACTACAAGATATGATATCGATATGACTAAATGTATTTATTGTGGATTATGCCAAGAAGCATGTCCAGTAGATGCAATTGTAGAAAGTTTTAATTTCGAATATTCTACATTTAGTCATGACGAATTATTATATGATAAAAAAAAATTATTATCAAATGGAGATAAGTTTGAAATAGAAATATATTTAAATTTAAAAAAAGAAATTTTATATAGATAATTTATGTATTTACTAATTTTATATTTTTTATTTATTTCATTTTTTACTGCCTTTTTTTTTGGCCGTTTTTTTAGTAAAAAAATAATTGGATATTTTACTAGTACATGTGTTTTTTTTTCTTTATGTATTAGTATTTTTACTTTTTACGAAGTAGGTTTAAATAATTCACCATGTATTATTAATTTATTTTCATGGATACATTTAGATTTATTAGATTTGAATTTTAATTTTTTATATGATAGTTTAACTGTAAGTATGTTAGTTGTTGTTACATTTATTTCATTCCTAGTTCATATATATTCCATTGAATATATGAGAGAAGATCCACATCAAATTAGATTTTTTTCATATATTTCTATTTTTACTTTTTTTATGGTTGTTTTAGTTACAGCAGGTAATTTAGTTCAATTATTTATTGGATGGGAAGGAGTTGGTATTTGTTCTTATTTATTAATTAATTTTTGGTATAGTAGAATAGATGCTAATAAATCAAGTATTATGGCAATGATTACTAATAAGGTAGGGGATTTATGTTTATTAATTGCTTTTGCATTAGTTTATTTTATTTATAAATCATTTGATTTTAGTGTTATTTTTTCATATCATATTATAAATGGTTTTTATTTTAGTTTAGATACTCATTTAATTTTTATCATTTGTTTATTATTTGTTTTAGGAGCAGTAGGTAAATCTGCACAATTAGGATTACATGTATGGTTACCTGAAGCAATGGAAGGACCTACTCCAGTTTCTTCTTTAATACATGCAGCAACAATGGTAACAGCTGGTATTTTTTTATTAATCCGTAGTTCTTTTCTTTTTGATATTGTTCCTTCTATTTATTTATTCATACTTTTTTTTGGTTCATTAACTACTTTTTTAGGATCTAGTATTGGTTTATTTCAACATGATATTAAAAAAATAATTGCATATTCTACATGTAGTCAATTAGGATATATGTTTTTATCTTGCGGTTTATTAGGATATACTAATAGTATTTTTCATTTAATAAATCATGCTTTTTTTAAAGCATTATTATTTCTTTCTGCAGGTTTAATTATTTATTGTTTTTCTCATGAACAAGATTATAGAAAAATGGGTAGTTTGATTTTTTTTTTTCCATTTGCTTATATTTCTATTTTAATTGGTTCTTTATCATTAATTGGATTTCCTTTTTTATCTGGTTTTTATTCTAAAGAAAAAATCGTACAATTATTTTTTAATTTATTCTATTTACAATTTGATTCTTATGCATTATTAAATTGGTTTTTTTTTTTTTACTTTTTTTCATTTATTTCTATTATTTTTACAACTCTTTATAGTGTGAAATTATTATTTTTTGTTTTTTTTGTTAAATATAATGGATTTAAATTTAATTTATATAATATACAATATAGTTCTTTCTTTATGTTACTACCATTATTTTTACTATTATATTTTAGTATTTTTAGTGGTTTTTTTATGCAAGATTTATTTGTAGGTATTGGAACAGATTTTTGGAATAATTCTATGTTTATTTCATTAGTTGATTTTGAATATTTTTTTGTAGGTAATATAGCTGATTATTTTAATTTAGATTATTATGTTTTATTTAATTACGAATATTATAAATACTTAAGACAAGTACCATTAGTGTGGGTATTATACTTTACTATTATATTTAGTTTTTTTTTTTCTTTACTTGATTCTCGTTCTTATTTATTTAATTTAAAGTATTCTTCTTCATGGTTATTTAATATTTATGGTTTTTTTACACAAAAATGGTTAGCATTTAATAAATTAATTTTTTATGTTTTAATTGATTTTTTATTTTTTTTTAGTTATTTTATTTATTTTTTTTTAGAAAAAGGAGTTTTAGAAAAAATAGGTCCTTTTGGAATTAGTCAAGTAGTAAATACTTCTGTTCGTTCTTATTCAATATTATTAAAAGGTTTAGTATATCATTATCTTGGTTTTATTTTATTAGGTTTATTTTTTAGTATTCATTTTATTTATTTATTTTAATGTATCATTTTTTTTATTACTTATAAATATTTTTTTATTATTTCCTATTATAATATAGACAAGGAAAGGAGTAGTATTTTATATTTTAATAAATAATATATTAATAATTAATATGGATTGATTATCCATATTTATTTGTTCTAAAGAATAAAAAAATTGTATTTATATAAAAATATAATGAAATATTTAAACAATATTTTATTCGTTAATTTCGTTAGTAAAGCATTATATTCATATATAATTAAATATCCAACACCTATGAATATTAATTATTTATGGAATTTTGGTTTTATGTCCGCTATTTTTCTTGTTATACAAATAATTAGTGGATTGTTTTTAACATTTTTTTTTACTCCTCATGTGGATTTAGCATTTTTTAGTGTTGAACATATTATGAGAGATGTTAACTATGGTTGGTTAATTCGTTATATACACGCAAATGGAGCATCTTTTTTTTTTTTCTTAGTATATGTACATATTTTAAAAGGAATTTATTATGGTTCATATTATTTTCCAAGAACATTAGTTTGGTTTACTGGATGTATTATATATATATTAATGATGGGTACAGCATTTTTAGGGTACGTATTACCACGGGGTCAAATGAGCTATTGGGCAGCTACAGTAATTACTAATTTTGTTACAGTTATTCCAGTAGTAGGTAAAGATATTGTTTATTGGGTACGGGGAGGTTATTCTATTAATAATGCTACATTAAATAGATTTTTTAGTCTTCATTATTTATTACCATTTGTTATTGCAGTTCTTTCTGCTTATCATATTTATCAATTACATAAATCAGGTAGTAGTAATGAGTTAGGTATTAGATCTCATTATTTAAATAAAATTTCTTTTTATCCTTACTTTTTAGTTAAAGATTTATTTGGTTTATTTATTGTTTTATTTCTTTTTTCTATTTTTGTATTTTTTTTTCCAGAAGCATTTAACCATTCCGATAATTATATAAAAGCAAATCCTTTAGTTACACCAGCTCATATTGTACCAGAATGGTATTTTTTACCATTATATGGTATTTTAAGATCTATTTTAAATAAAACTTATGGAATTATTATTATGTTCGTAAGTTTATTAGTTTTATTCTTATTACCTTTTATTGATAAAAGTTTAATCAAAAATAAAACATTTAAACCATTTAATAGAACATTGTTTTGGTTTTTTAGTTTTAATTTCTTATTTTTAGGATATTTAGGTAGTCAAACACCAGTTTTTCCATATATAGAATTAGGGTTAATTTGTGCACACTTTCATTTATTATATTTTTTTTTATTAATTCCATTATCTGTTTTTTTTGAATCTAGTTTTTTTAATTATTTCTTTTCTTCTAGTAATACTCAACATAATATAGGAAATCATTTTATAGATAGATTAATTGATGCTTTCTGTTTTATAGCTGTTTACTTTATAGGTTGTTTATATTTATATACAATTAAATTCGATCAACAAATAGAAAGTGAAATTTCATTTATTTTATCTGTTTATGATTTAGACCCATTCTATGTAGAATTCGGTATATATGATCTATGTAGAGGAAGACTTTACGAAGAACTTTTTGAAATATTAGGATTAGATTGGAATCCATTAAATAGAGCAATCCATTTTTTTTTAAATAATTTTATTACTAATATAATGCATATAAGTGCTATGTTAGGTATTATTTATTTAGAAGTTTTTTCTACTAAAAAATAAATTGCTTTATTCTTAATATGAATTGATTATTCATATTTATTTTTATAAAGAATATATATTTTTTATTCCTTTTTTTTATTATGGTAGACCCTAAAAAATTACTTAAACAATTAAAATCATTTGAACGTTTTAAATCATTAACAAAAGCAATCCAAATGGTTGCATTATCTCAATTATCTTCTTTAAAAATAAAAATTGCGTCTAGACAATATGCATTAAGTGCAGTAATTCCTTTCTTTGATACAGAAGCTTATTCAGATAAAGATTCTAATTATATTATTCTATCTATTTCTGTAGATAAAAGCTGTTGTGGACCACATAATGGTAATATTCTAAAAGCAAGTAAAAATTTAATAGAAGAATTAAAAGAAAAAAATAAAAATATTAAATTAGTATCAATTGGAAAAAAAGCAAAATTTTTCTTTAAAAAATATTATAGAGCATTTCAAATTTTAAATATTTATAATATAGATAAAGAACCATTATCTTTATTTACTTCTACAATTTTAATGGAAAAAATAATGGATTATACATTTGATCGTTTTCTTATTATATTCAATCGTTTTTATTCTGCATTCACACAAAAAGTATCATATCATGATATTTGTTCTTTTTCATTTTTTACATTAAATATAGTAGAACGTGCAAAAGAAGGAGATAAATTAGCACATATTTATACATCTATTTTAAATTCATTATCTAGTGATAGTAGTTTTGCTCCTTTATTAGATGATTTTTATTTATATTCTATTTCTTTAGTAAGTTTAGATGCATTAGAAGAAAATGAATATAGTGCTTTAGGAGCTAGAGCAACAGCAATGAACAATGCTACAAAAAATGTATCTGATTTAATTGATCAATTACGTCTACGTTATAATAAAGCTAGACAAGAAACTATTACAAATGAATTAATTGAAATTGTATCTTGTGTAAATATATTATAATTTTTCTTATTATCTATTAATGATTTTAATAGATTTATAATTAAATAATAGTATTTCTTTTTATTTTATATGTTAAACTTATTAATTTTATTTTCTTTTTTTTTAATTAATTTTAATTTTTTTTTATGTTTACAATCAGAATCAATAGTTTTATTCTTTAGTTTTTTTTTTATTTTTTTTTATCTTTTATTTCATAAAAAAATTGATTCTTTATTTTTTGTAGAAGATGAAGAAATTTCTTTTTTAGAAGAATTAGATTGGTATATTGTAATTAATTTTTTCTTAAAAATAAAAAATTGGTATCGTTTTTTTTATCGTTATATATATTTAAAATTAAGTAGTTTTTATAGATTCTTATTAGCATTAAAAAAATATATCATTTATTGGTTTTCTTCTGTATTTAATTCTTTAGTAATTCATTTTTTTAATTTAAATGTTTCTGTTGTGTTAAATAGATTACATGTATTAGAAAAATATAAAAAAAATAATAAATATAAAAATAACCCTTTTGCTTTTTTAGCACTATAGTTATGTATGCATAAACAAATAAAATATAATAAATAAAAAATCATGTCATTATTAATTTTTTTTTTTTATTCTTTAGTAATTCTTTCAGCTGTTTGTATGGTTATTGCAGTTAATCCAGTTAATGCAGTTTTATTTTTAATTTCTGTTTTTTTCAATACTTCTATGATTTTTATATTATTAAATATAGATTTTTTAGGGTTATTGTTTTTAATGATTTATGTAGGAGCAATTGCTGTTTTATTTTTATTTATTGTTATGATGTTGAACATAAAAAAAATAGAAAAAGATAACAGTTTTTATTTAACTGTAGGTAGTTTTATACTTATTTTTTATTTAATGCAATTTTTTTTTATTTTTTTTTATGATAATTTAATTTATATTCCAAAATTATTTTCTTTAGATTTTAATTTTTATTTTTTTTCTAATTTTAATTTTTTAGATGAAACAATGCGTTTTATGTTAATAAAAAAAATGGGTTTTTTATTATATTATGAATATTTTTTTTTTCTTTTATTTGCTGCATTATTATTGTTTGTAGCAATGTTAGGTGCTATATATTTAACAAATGAAAAGCATGGTTATTCGATGAGACATCAGTATCATCAGTTATCTAGAAATCATTATATTTTAAATACTGTTATTTATTAATAAATAAATGCTTTTTTCATTTCTTTATAGTTTAGGCGTACACATAGGAAATACAAAATTTATGTTAAAAAGTTATTATAAACCTTTTTTACTTGGTTATAGAAATAATTATTGTATTTTTAATATGCAAAAAATTATTTTTTATTTAAAGAAATCATTTTTTTTATTTTTTCATTTAGGTAATGAAAAAGCTAAATTTTTATGTTATTTTCATTCTTTTTCTAATTTAAGTAACATTTTAAAATTATTTTTTTTTAAACAAGTAAACGAAACTCGTAATTTTTTATTTGATGAAAAATGGACATATGGTCAATTATCAAATTTATATACTTCTTGTTATATTTTATTTACAGATATTTTTAATTTTAAAGAAAATTTTAAAACAAGTAAAAATTATTCTTTATATAATAGAATTTCTTTCTTTAATTTTTTTTTTAGTTTGTTGTTTTATACTTTTTATAAAAGAGTACCAGGTATGGAATGGGAAACACATATAAAAAGAATAGAGAAATATTGGAGATTTTTTTTATATTTTAAATTCTATAGACATTTAAATAGATTTCCGGATTTATTTATGTTTTTTAGTCCTATTAATTTTCCTATTCCAGCTATAGAAGCTAAAAATTTAAAAATACCAATAGTTGCAAATTTAGATATTGATTTTAGTTATTTTTCATTTGTTTCATATCCATTATTTGGTAATTCACATTCTAGTTTTATTTCTTTTTTTTATTTTGTTTTATTTTTACAATTTTATAAAAAAGGAAATTTAAAATATTATTTATCTTTTAAATAATATTTTTATTAATATAGATGGATTATCTATATTTATAATTAAATAATAGAACTTTTTTTTTTATTTATATGCCACAATTAGATGGATTAATAATACAATCACAATTAAATTTTTTTTTATTTTTTTTTATTGGTTATTTCTTTTTTTTGAAATTTATTTTACCATTAATTAGTTTTTTTTTCAAATTAAAACATAAATTAATAATTTCTAATTTAAATTGGTTTAATCAAAATTTTAATATGTTAATTTTTTATAGAAAA
>Ga0207835_1000158_pt1 | contig 14944 bp, 12 predicted proteins | sample LuqExpMetagenom8_FD_187766 | JGI IMG/M metagenome (GOLD analysis project Ga0207835, IMG submission 187766) | Tropical forest soil microbial communities from Luquillo Experimental Forest, Puerto Rico - Sample 8 (SPAdes) | ecosystem: Environmental > Terrestrial > Soil > Tropical forest ... | reverse complement strand
CGAGGGCGAGGATCCACTCGTAGTCGCCGAGCCCGAAGGCGGCGACGGTGTTCGACAGCACGCTGCGGTGCGTGGCGCCCTTGCGGCCGTGGTCGGCCAGCATCGCGCGGCGCTCGTCGGCCGGCAGCAGGTACCAGTCGTAGGAGCGGACGAACGGGTAGACGGTCAGCCATCGCTGCGGCTCGGCGCCGCGCATGAACGCGGGCGTGTGCAGCGGGTTGAACTCCGCCTCGCGGTGCACGCCGAGGACGTTCCACGTCGGCAGCAGGCCGACGAGCGGGTCGGCGCGCCGCAGCGTGCGCAACCCCGCCTGGAGCTTCTCGGGGGCCGGGCCGTGCAGCCACACCATGAGGTCCGCGTCGGCGCGGATCGACGAGACGTCGTAGAAGCCGCGCAGGGTCACGCCGCCGGCCTCGACCTTGGCGATCGCCGAGGTCAGGTCGCCGTTGCGCGCGGGGCGCCCTGGGTCGCGGCGCAGGACTGCCCAGAGTGTGTAACCCAGCGCTTCGGATTCTGAGACGGCCGTTTCGGTCACGGGACCATGGTCCCGCTTCGTCGCACGACGAAGAAACTAGGTGAACGCGGCGTCAGAAAAGCCCGTGGACATGCCCGACGATCCGCGTGAGGACCTCGGGATCGGTGTCCGGCGGGACCCCGTGGCCGAGGTTGACGACGTGGGCCGGAGCGGCGAGCCCGCGGCGCAGCACGTCGTCGACGTGCTCGGCGAGCACGGCCCACGGCGCGGTCAGCATGGCGGGGTCGATGTTGCCCTGGAGCGGCACGGTCCCGCCGAGGCGTCGGGAGGCCTCGTCGAGCGGCACGCGCCAGTCGACGCCGACGACGTCGGCCCCCACGCGGTGCATCTCGGTCAGCAGCTCGCCGGTGCCGACGCCGAAGTGGATCACCGGAACGCCGAGCGCCTTCGCGGCCGCCAGCGCCCTGGCCGAGTGCGGCGCCACGCGCGTCGCGTAGTCGTCGGGCGAGAGCGAGCCGGCCCACGAGTCGAACAGCTGGACCACCGAGGCGCCCGCGTTCACCTGCGCGACGAGGAACGCGCTCGCCACGTCGGCGCACCAGTCCAGGAGCGCCGCCCAGGTCGCGGGGTCGGTGCGCATGAGCGCGCGGGCGCGCAGCTGGTCGCGCGAGGGCCCGCCCTCCACCAGGTACGACGCAAGCGTGTACGGCGCCCCGGCGAAGCCGATGAGCGGGGTGTCGCCGAGCGCGGCCACGGTCCGCGCGACGGCGTCGGAGATCGGCGCGAGCGCGGCCGGGTCGAGGGTGGGCAGCTCGGCGACGTCGGCGTCGGTCCGGACCGGGTGGTCGAACACAGGGCCACGGCCCGCCTCGATCCGCACGCCGACCCCGGCCAGGGCCACCGGCACCACGATGTCGGAGAAGAAGACCGCCGCGTCCACGCCGTGGCGCCGCACCGGCTGGAGCGTCAGCTCGCTCGCCAGCGCGGGGTCGAGGCACGAGTCGAGCATCTCGACGCCCTCCCGGGCCGCGCGGTACTCGGGGAGCGACCGCCCGGCCTGGCGCATGAACCACACCGGCGGCACGTCGGGTCGGTCGCCGCGGCAGGCGCGGACCAGCGGTGACGCGGCCGTCCGGCCTGTGAGAAGGGGGTGAATCGCGGGCAGTGGCACGAAGCGAACGGTACAGAGCGGACACTGGTGCCGTGCTTCTCTGCCTGTCGGCGAACCACCGCAACGTCAGCCTCGAGCTCCTCGAGCGCCTCTCGGTCGACGTCCCGCGCTCGACGCGCGCCCTCCTCAAGGCGTCGGACGCCCAGGGCGCCGTCGTGCTCGCCACCTGCAACCGCTTCGAGGCCTACCTCGAGGTCGACGGGAACGCCCCGGCGGAGCCGCTGGTCGACGCGCTGTCCGAGGTGAGCGGAGTCGCGCCCGTCGACCTGCGCGCCGCGCTCGCCGTGCACCGCGGCGACGCGGTGGCGGTGCACCTGTTCGCCGTCTCGTCCGGCCTGGAGTCCGTCGTGGTCGGAGAGGAGGAGATCGCGGGACAGGTCGGCCGGGCGCTCGAGGCGGCCCGCGAGGAGGGGACGACGAGCGGCGAGCTCGAGCAGCTGTTCCAGCGCGCGGTCTCCACGAGCCGCGGGGTCAAGAACCGCACCGCGCTGGGCGGCGCCGGGCGCTCGCTCGTGCGGCTGGCCCTCGACCTGGCCGCGAGCCGGATCCTCGACTGGACGCGAGCCACCGTGCTGGTCGTCGGCACCGGCCGGTACGCGGGGACTGCGGTCGCGGCGCTGCGGGACCGCGAGGTGGGCGACATCCGCGTGTTCTCCCCGTCCGGCAAGGGCGCCGAGTTCGCCGCCAAGCGCGGCCTCACCCTGGAGACGGACCTGCCGTCGGCGATCGCCGCGGCCGACCTCGTCGTCACCGCCAGCACCGGCACCGTGCTCCGGTCGGTTGACGTGACCCCGGGCCACCGGCTGCTCGTCGTCGACCTCGGGATGCCTCGCAACGTCGACCCCGGGGTCGGCCGGCTCGAGGGCGTCGAGCTCCTCGACCTCGACACGCTCCGGGTGCACGCGCCGCTGGAGCACGCCGAGGCGCACGACGAGGCACGCGCCCTCGTCGGCTCGGCCGCCGCGGAGTTCGCCGTGGACGCCGCCGTCGCGCCGGTCATCGCGACGCTGCGGCGCCTGGTCTCCGAGACGCTGGACAACGAGATCGCCCGCGCGCGGTCGCGCGGCGCCGGCGACGAGGCCGAGGCGGCGCTGCGGCACTTCGCCGGCGTGCTGCTGCACCGCCCGTCGGTGCGCATCCGCGAGCTCGCGAGCGCGGGGCGCGGCGAGGAGATGCTCGCGGCGCTCGACCTGCTGCACGGCATCCGGCCGGACGAGCCCCGGCGCGACTGACCCGTCAGGCGATGCGCGTGCCCCGCGGCAGCTTCCGCTGCGGGATCGAGAGTCGCCGGATCGCGATGGCGACGCCGGCCGCGCCGAGCAGCAGCGTGAAGCCGAGACCCCACGGCCAGATCGGCGCGGTGGATTGCACGGTGGACGCGGGCGCCGCGACGGACCCCAGCTGCCCGGTGGACGAGGGCGCGGCTTCGGGAGCGGTTTGCAGCACCGCGATCGGCAGCCAGCACTCGTCGATCGGCTGCGCGGCCCCCTGGCGGACGTTGCGCACCGCCTGCCGCAGCGCCGCGAACGGCGCCGCCGTCTGGTAGCGCTCGTCGGCCCCGGGCACCGTCGAGCCGTCGGCCACGACGACGAAGGGGTTGACCGCCAGCAGCCACCACGTGCGCTCGGTGTGGGCGACGGACCGCGTCTGCGTCTGCCAGCTGCACGTCGACTGGTCCGAACCGGCAACCGGGGTCTCCATCCACACCTGGACGGTCGCCTCCGACGTGACCGACGGATACGTGAGCCCGAAGAGGATCGGGGTGAACACCGCCAGCCCGGCCACCACGACGAACGTCAGCACCGTCGAGCCGGCCGTTCGGGTGGTGAGCGACGAAAGGCCGACGCCGATGCCGCACAGCGCCGCGAGAAGCACTGCGATGAGGACGAGCACCGCGGCCCCCGCCCGAACGGGCGTCCCGCCGAGGCCGAGCGCCAGCAGGAAGAACGGCACCGACGCGAGCAGGAACGCGCACGCCGCAACCCACGCCGCGGCCAGCTTGCCGAGCACGATCTCTGCGGGCGACAGGAGCGTGACCTGCAGCGTCGCCAGGGTCCCGGCGTTGCGGTCGCCGTTGATCGACGTCGACGTCAGGGTCGGCGTCACCAGCAGCCCGAGCCCGAGGACGAGGAGCGAGACCACCGAGAACAGCACCGGCCCGCGGTTGGGGCTGGTCCCGCCGCCCCAGAGGCCGCTGAGAGCCCCGGTGGTCAGCAGGGTGATGCCGCCGACGACGACGAACCAGACGACCAGCGCGACGATCCAGCGCGTCGACCGGATGCGCTGCCGCAGCTCGAGCCGCGCCACGGTCCGCACGCCGTGCCACGTGACGCGCCACGCGCCGCCGCGGACCGGCCCGGGCACCGGCGCCGGTAGAGGCGCAGCCTGTTCGTCGAGCTCGATGTTCATCGCCGCTCCTCCTCGAGCGCGAGGTACGCCTGCTCCAGCACGCCGCCGGCGGGCGCGATCGACACGAGCGGCACCCCGGCCGCCACGGCGTCGCGCACCAGGCGGGCGGCGCCTTCGTCGCCGTCCACCTCGAGCAGCACCCCACCCGGGCCGTCGTCGGGTTCGGACGCGTCGGGCCGCGCGTACGGCGAGGCCGGCGTGGCCGACGAGGGCGCGGGCGACTCGTCGTCCGACCGCCACGCGGCGCCGACGGAGGTGAGCCACGCCTGCAGCGCGCCCACCCGCAGCGCCCGCACGTGCCACGTGAGCCGGCCGTCCGCCGCGGCGGGCAGCCCCACGCCGGGCACCGTGCGCCCGCGCGAGAGGAACACCGCGTCGTCGACCATCTCGTCCAGCTCGGACAGCACGTGCGACGAGATGAGCACCGTGCGGCCTTCGTCGGCCAGCCGCCGCACGAGCAGCCGCAGGTCGACGCGCGAGCGCGGGTCAAGCCCGGCCGCGGGCTCGTCGAGCAGCAGCACCTGCGGATCGTGCACGAGGGCGCGCGCCAGGCCGAGCCGCTGCTTCTGCCCGCGGGAGAGCACGGACGCCGTCCGGTCCGCGTACTCGGAGAGGTGCACGGTCTCCAGGAGCGACGCCACGCGCGGTGGGATGGCGGCCGCCGGCAGGCGGTAGGCATCGGCGAACGTGGTGAGCACCTCCTGCACCGTCAGGGAGTCCCACGTGCCGAAGGCGTCCGGCATCCAACCGGTGACGGCCCGGGCCGCGACCCCGTCGCCCACGGGGTCCACCCCGGCGACCGACACCGACCCCGCGTCGGGCGCCAGCAGGCCCGCGAGGATCAGGAGCAGCGTCGTCTTCCCGGATCCGTTGGGCCCGACGAGCGCCGTCACCGCTCCTGGACGCACGTCCAAGTCGACGCCCGAGAGCGCGGGCACGGAGCCGAAGGTGCGCGTCACGCCCCGGGTGACGATGCCCCCCTGCGGCGGCGACACTGCGGGCGGCGACGCGGCACTCGACATGGCGAAACGCTAGGCGGGCTCTGCGGACCGCCGCGTCCACCTCGAGGGTGATCCCGCGGAACGTCGAGATCGTCCAGGTGGCGGAATCACGTTCCGCCTGGTCGGCCATCCGCCTACCATCGACGGCGCAAGCACCCATTCCCGGCGGACCGTTGAAAGAGACGGCGGCCGGCGACAGGAAGAGCACGCACGTGTCACTCATCGTGCAGAAGTACGGCGGGTCCTCCGTATCGGACGCCCAGGCCGTCAAGCGCGTAGCCAAGCGGATCGCCGAGGCCAAGCGGGCCGGCAACGATCTGGTGGTGGTGGTCTCCGCGATGGGAGACACCACCGACGAGCTCCTCGATCTCGCGGCCCAGGTGACGCCCCTGCCGCCGCAGCGGGAGCTCGACATCCTCCTCACGGCAGGCGAGCGCATCTCCATGGCGCTGCTCGCGATGGCGATCAACAACCTCGGCGTCAAGGCCAAGAGCTTCACCGGCCAGCAGGCCGGCGTCATCACCGACGCCGTGCACGGGCGCGCGCACATCGTCGACGTCGTCCCGCACCGCATCCGGGAGACGATCGAGCGGGGCCAGGTCGCGATCGTCGCCGGCTTCCAGGGCGTGACGAGCGACACCAACGACGTCACCACGCTCGGCCGCGGCGGCTCCGACACCACGGCCGTCGCGCTCGCGGCGGGCCTCGACGCGGACGTCTGCGAGATCTACACCGACGTCGACGGCGTGTTCACCGCGGACCCGCGCATCGTGCCGAGCGCCCGCAAGATCGAGCACGTCACCTACGAGGAGATGCTCGAGCTCGCCGCCTCGGGTGCCAAGGTGCTCGCGCTGCGCAGCGTCGAGTACGCCCGCCGCTACAACGTCCCCATCCACGTGCGCTCGTCGTTCTCGACGCACACCGGGACGCTCGTCACCGAGGAGAAGGAAGACATGGAGCAGCCGATCATCTCCGGCGTCGCGCACGACCGGTCCCAGGCCAAGGTGACGGTCGTCGGCGTGCCGGACGTGCCGGGCAAGGCCGCCGGGATCTTCCAGGTGGTCGCCACCGCCGGCGCCAACATCGACATGATCGTCCAGAACGTCAGCGCCGCGAAGACGGGCCTGACGGACATCTCGTTCACGCTGCCGGCCAGCGACGGCGCCCTGGCGACGACCGCGCTCGCGGAGGCACAGCCGGAGATCGGCTACGAGTCGCTGCAGTACGACGACACCATCGGCAAGCTCTCGCTCATCGGCGCGGGCATGAGGTCGCACCCCGGGGTATCGGCCCGGCTGTTCGGGGCGTTGTCCTCCGCGGGCATCAACATCGAGATGATCTCCACCTCGGAGATCCGCATCTCGGTGGTCACCCGGGCCGACTCGCTGGACGAGGCGGTGCGGGCGGTGCACACCGCGTTCGAGCTGGACGCGGAGTCGGGCGAGGCCGTCGTGTACGGGGGGACCGGACGATGAGCGGGCTTTCGGTTGCGGTCGTCGGGGCCACCGGGCAGGTCGGCGGCGTGATGCGCCGCCTGCTCGACGAGCGGGACTTCCCGGTCGGGGCGATCCGGTACTTCGCCTCGGCGCGCTCGGCGGGCCGCACGCTGCCGTGGCGCGGCACCGACGTCGTCGTCGAGGACGTCGAGACCGCGGACCTGTCCGGCATCGACATCGCGCTGTTCTCGGCGGGCGGCGGCACGTCCAAGGAGTACGCGCCGAAGTTCGCGGCGGCCGGGGCGATCGTCATCGACAACTCGTCGGCCTGGCGCAAGGACCCGCGCGTGCCGCTCGTCGTCAGCGAGGTCAACCCGGACGCGCTCGACGAGATCCCGCTCGGGATCGTCGCGAACCCGAACTGCACCACGATGGCCGCGATGCCCGTGCTCAAGCCGCTGCACGACGAGGCGGGGCTGCGTCGCCTCGTCGTCTCCACCTACCAGGCGGTGTCGGGTGCCGGCCTCGCCGGCGTCTCCGAGCTCGACTCGCAGGTGCGCGCCGCGGTGACCCAGGACACCGCGGCCCTGACGCACGACGGCGCCGCGGTGGAGTTCCCGGCGGCGGCCAAGTTCCCGCGGACCATCGCGTTCGACGTCATCCCGCTGGCCGGCTCGATCGTCGACGACGGGCTCAACGAGACCGACGAGGAGCAGAAGCTCCGCAACGAGAGCCGCAAGATCCTCGGCATCCCGGACCTGCTCGTCAGCGGCACGTGCGTGCGGGTGCCGGTGTTCACGGGCCACTCGCTGTCGATCAACGCGGAGTTCGAGCGCCCCCTCTCGCCGGAGCGCGCCTACGAGCTGCTCGACGGCGCGCCCGGCGTGCGGTTCGCGGACGGCGACGTGCCGACGCCGCTGGCCGCGGCGGGGATCGACCCGTCGCTCGTCGGGCGCATCCGGGCCGACGAGGGTGCGCCGGAGGGCCGGGGCCTCGCGCTGTTCGTCTCGAACGACAACCTGCGCAAGGGCGCCGCGCTCAACGCGATCCAGATCGCCGAGCTGCTCGCGGCACGGAAGCTGGCTACGGCCTGACCCGCGCCGGGTTTGAACCGGTTGCGTCCCCGTCGGGCGGTTTCTGACGGTTCGACGTAATGTCGTCGTGCCGACCGGGTCCGACGGTCGGGCCGTCGGCGTGGGAGGAATCATGCTCTCCAGCTTTTCCGCCATGACGGCCATCCCGGTCCACGACATGGCACGCGCGCGCGCCTTCTACGACGACCTCGGGTTCCACGCCTCCGCCGTGCGCCCCGAGGGCGTCACCTACCAGGCCGGGGACACCACGTTCCTGCTGTTCGAGACTCCGAACGCCGGCACCAACAAGGCGACCGCCATGGCATTCAGCGTCAGCGGCGACCGCTTCCCCGGGGAGATTGCCGACCTGCGTTCGCACGGAGTCTCGCTCATCACCTTCGATGCGCCGGTGGGCACCTGGGACGACGGCGTGCTCGACGACGGCGAGACGCGCTCGGCGTGGTTCTCGGACCCGGAAGGCAACATCATCGCCGTCGCGACCATGTGACGACCTGAACGACTTCTCACCGACGACGTCCGGGACTTCCGCGGGAAGCCCCGGGCGTCGTGCTGTCAGGACCGGCCGGCGCGGAGTGCCGCGACCATCGCGTCGAACGCGGGCTTGGGCGTCGTGTCGTCGGCGAACACCGTGGCCGACCGACGTTGTCGTCGGTGTTCGGGTCGAGCGCCGTCTGCCCGTACGTCGCGACGAGCCCGTGAGCCCACTATGCGTCCGCTTTGCCCGCTTTGGCGACAACTCGGCAGCAACTTCGCCCCGAGACCGGATCGAGACGTGCCGGATCTTGTCTGTTAGGAAAGTTAACTGTTAGTTTCTGGCCGAACCCGTACGGGCACTCACGGTCGACGAAGATCGAGGTGACGCAACGGACGCCCAGTCCATGCCAGGCATGCCCGGTACCCCGGGTCTCCTGCGCTCCCTCAACGACCGCACCGCGCTCTCGCTGCTGCTCGAGCGGGGGCCCCTCACGCGCACCCGGCTCGGCGAGCTCACCGGGCTTTCGAAGCCGACGGTGTCGCAGGTCGTCGCCCGCCTGGAACGGGCAGGCCTCATCGCGGAGGCGGGCGCCGAGCCGGCCGCCCGCGGGCCGCAGGCGGCCACCTACGCGGCCCGTGCGGACGGCGACCTGGCCGTCGCCGTGGACGTCACCGCGCACGCCGCGACCTCCACCCTCGTCGACGCCGCAGGCGCCGAGCACGCGGTGGCCGAGGTGCCGCTCGCGCGAGCGGCGGCGGACCGCGACGCCGTCAAGGACATCCGTGCCGCCATCGACGCCGCCTGCGAGTCCGCGGGCGCCGACCCGGCGCACGTGAGCGAGGTCGTCGTCGGCCTGCAGGGCGCCGTCGACCCGCGCACAGACGACCTGACGTTCGCCGGTCTCCTGCCCGGATGGCCGCGCCGCGCCCCCCGCGCCCGGCTCGAGGGCGGCCTCGGCGTGCACGTCCGGATCGACAACGACGCCAACCTCGCGGCGGTGGCCGAGCGCGCGGCCGGAGCGGCGAGCGGCGCCGACGCGTTCGCGCTGCTCTGGCTCGGCGAGGGGCTGGGCGTCGCGGTCGACCTCGGCGGGACGCTCCACCGCGGGGCCTCGGGCGGCGCCGGCGAGATCGGCTACCTGCCGGTGCCGCGGGCCGCGGCCGAGCTCGACCCCGCCGCGGTCGACCTGCAGGACCTCCTCGGCGGGCCGGCCGTCGCGCGGGCGGCGCGCGGCCACGGCGTGCGCGGCCGCACCCTCGAGGCGGTCCTCGCCGCGCTGCCGTCCCACCGCGCGCGCGACGAGGTGCTGCGCGACCTCGCGGGGCGCATCGCGCTGGGCGTCGTGCCCGTGCTGGCGGTCCTGGACCCGCCGCTCGTCGTGCTCGCCGGGCCCACGGGCGCCGCGGGCGGGGAGGAGCTGGCCGAGCACGTCCGGGCCCAGGTCAGACGAGTCTCGCGGTGGTCGCCGCAGGTGGCCGCCACCGCGGTGCCCGACCACCCGGTGATCCGCGGCGCCCGCGAGCTGGCCACCGCCGACCTGCGCAGCCGCCTGCTGTCCCGCATCTGAAGACCCGCTGCACCACACCACCCGAAGGGAGTCACCGATGACCACCCGCACCATCCGGCGACGCGCCGTCGTCGTCACCGCCGTCGCCGCAGTCGCGGCGCTCGGCCTCACCGCCTGCTCCGGCGGTGGCTCGACCGGTCCGTCCGTCGCGGCCTCGGCCCCGCCGACCGTCTCCGGAACCATCCAGTTCTGGCACTTCTTCACCGACCGTGAGGCGACGGTCATCCAGGGGGTCGTCGACGACTTCATGGCCGCCAACCCGGGCGTCAAGGTCGACGTCCAGTCGGGGCAGGACGACGAGAAGATGCGCCAGGCCATCTCGGCCGGCCAGCCCGTCGACGTCGGCCTGTCCTACTCCACCGACCAGGTGGGTCCGCTCTGCTCGTCGGGCGACTTCGTCGACCTGACAACGTACATCCAGCGCGACGGCGTCGACCTCAACCAGATCCCCGACACCGTGCGTGGGTACACCGAGTTCGGCGGCAAGCGCTGCACCATGCCGGCCCTCGCCGACGTCTACGGCCTCTACTACAACAAGAAGATGCTGGCCGACGCCGGCTACGCGAACCCGCCGAAGACGCTCGACGAGCTCGCCGACATGGCGGTCAAGCTGACCAGCTACAACGCCGACGGCTCGATCAAGACCCTCGGCCTCATGCCGCTGCTCGGCTACTACGAGAACTCCGAGGCCCACTGGGCACCGTCCACAGGCGCCGAGTGGCTCAACGCGGACGGCACGTCCGCCATCAGCTCGTCGCCCGGCTGGGCCGAGTTCCTCACGTGGCAGAAGGGCCTCATCGAGCGGCTCGGCGGCTTCGACAAGCTCTCCGCCTTCCAGGCCGCGCTCGGCCAGGAGTTCTCCGAGCAGAACGACTTCCAGACCGGCCGCGTGGCCATGAACATCGACGGCGAGTACCGCACGGCGTTCATCGCCGACCAGACGCCGAACCTCGACTACGGCACGGCGCCCCTCCCGGTGGGCAAGGCCCACACGGACCTGTACGGCGGCGGCTACGTCACCGGCAACATCATCGGGATCGGCAAGGGTTCCAAGAACCCCGAGGCGGCGTGGGCGCTCATCAAGTACCTCACGACGAACACCGACGCCCAGGTGAAGCTGACGAACGGCCTCAAGAACGTCCCGACCTGGAAGCCCGCGATCGACTCGCCGAACCTCCAGCTGCCGGCCCAGTTCACGACCTTCCTGGACATCTTCGACAACAAGAACCTGGTGACCACGCCGCCCTCGACGATCGGCGCGGACTACCAGACCATCCTCGGCACGCACACGCAGGACTGGCAGGCCGGCAAGGTCGACGACGTCAACGCCATGCTCAAGCAGGTGGATGACGAGATCAACGCGGCCGTCAAGCTCGCGGGCTGAACGGTGGCCCCGACCGTCCGTCGCCGACGAGGGTGGGTGGCGCTGGCGTTCCTTGCGCCGTCGCTGCTCGGCATGCTGGTGTTCTTCGTCTACCCGCTCGTGATGACCGTGTTCTACTCGTTCACGGCCTTCAGCCTCTCGAAGCCGCCGCACGTCAACGGCCTCGCGAACTGGCGGTACCTGTTCGGCGGTGACCCGCTGATCGGGAAGGCGACCCTCAACACCCTGTGGTTCGTCCTCATCCTCGTTCCGGCGCGGATGGTCGGGGCCCTGTTCATCGCCTGGGTCCTCACCCGGGCGCGGCGGAGCGCCGGCGCCCTGCGCACCGTGTACTACCTGCCGGCGCTCATCCCGCCGGTGGCCTCGACGATCGCCTTCGTCTTCGTGCTCAACCCGGCGACCGGGCCCGTCAACGTGATGCTGCGGAACCTCGGGATCAGCAACCCGCCGGGCTGGTTCACGTCGGAGCCGTGGGCCAAGCCGTCGCTGACGTTCCTCGGCCTGTGGGTGCTCGGCGACCTGATGGTGATCTTCCTGGCCTCGCTGCTCGACGTCCCCACCGAGCAGTACGAGGCCGCGGAGCTCGACGGGGCCAACGGCGGCCAGCGGTTCTGGTACGTCACCATCCCCAACATCGAGCCCGTGCTGCTGTTCGCCCTGATCACGGGCGTGATCTTCGCGCTGCAGTACTTCACCGAACCGGCCGTCGCCTCCGCCACCGCGCAGGGCAAGGCGACGGTCGGGGCGGGGACCAGCGGGCTCCTCGGCTGGCCCGGAAGCTCGACGCTCACCTACGGGCAGCTGCTGTACCAGCGGGCGTTCCACTCGAACCTCATGGGCTACGCCTCGGCGATGGCCGTCGTGCTGTTCGCCGTGACCGCGGTGGTCATCGCCGTGCTGCTGCGGCGGTTCCGCGCGTTCAGCCCGGAGGTGGCCAGTTGATCCCCCGCCACCGCTCGGCCCTCGTCTGGGTGGCCGATCACGCGGTCTTCCTCGCGCTCGCGGTCGCGTTCCTCGCGCCGTTCGCCTTCGTCGTCCTGACCGCGTTCATGTCGCCCAGCCAGGCCGGCACCACGTTCGCCTGGCCGACCTCGTGGCACCCGGAGAACTTCGCGCTGGTCTTCGAGAAGCTGCCGATGCTCAAGTACTTCGGCAACTCGCTGATCTACGCGGTGCTCGCGACGGTGTTCATGCTGCTGTCGTCGGTCCCCGCGGCCTACGCGCTGGCCCGGATCCGGTTCCGCGGCTCCGGCCTCTACTTCCTGGCGATCATCGCGATGATGCTGCTCCCGCCGCAGGTCACCACGGTCCCGCTCTACGTCATGTGGGCCAAGGCCCACCTCACGGGGACGCTCTGGCCGCTCATCCTGCCGAACCTGCTGGGCGACGCGTTCTCGATCTTCCTGCTGCGGCAGTTCCTGGTCACCATCCCGCGCGACTACACGGAGGCCGCCCGCCTCGACGGCTGCAGCGAGCTGCGGACGATGCTGCGCGTGATCGTGCCCATGGCCAAGCCGGGGTTGGCGGCGACCGCGATCTTCCTGTTCTTCCACTCGTGGAACGACTACTACGGCCCGCTGCTGTACGCCTCGGAGAACGAGAACGCGTGGCCGGTCTCCTACGCGCTGGCGCAGTTCCGCGGCGCACACTCCGTCGACTGGAACCTCACGATGGCGGCGACGCTCATCGCCATGGTGCCCGTCGTCCTCCTCTTCTTCGTCGCCCAGAAGGCGTTCGTGCAGGGCGTCACCCTGACCGGCGTGAAGGGATAGCCATGAAGCTCACGGTCATCGGTGGCGGCTCGACCTACACGCCGGAGCTGGTGGACGGGTTCGCGCGGCTGCGCCACCTGCTGCCGCTCGACGAGCTGGCGCTCGTCGACCCGGACCCGCACCGGCTGTCCCTGGTCGCGGGCGTCTCCCAGAGGATGTTCGCCCGCGCCGGCTACCCGGTGAAGGTCACGCCGACCTCCGACGTCGTGGCCGGCGTGGCCGGGGCGGACGCCGTGCTGTTCCAGCTCCGGATCGGCGGGCAGGCGGCGCGGCGGCAGGACGAGACGTGGCCGCACCAGTGCGGCTGCATCGGCCAGGAGACCACCGGCCCCGGCGGGTTCGCCAAGGCGCTCCGCACGGTCCCGGTCGTCCTGCGGCTGGCCGACGAGGTCCGCAGGCACGCCAACCCCGGCGCCTGGATCGTCGACTTCACCAACCCCGTCGGGATCGTCACGCGCGCCCTGCTGGAGGAGGGCCATCGCGCGGTCGGCCTCTGCAACGTCGCAATCGGGTTCCAGCGGCGGTTCGCGGCCATGCTGGGCGTCTCGCCCGGCGAGGTCCAGCTCGACCACGTGGGCCTCAACCACCTCACGTGGGAGCGCGCGGTGCGCGTCGGCGGCGTCGACCGGCTCCCCGACCTCATGGCGTCCCGCCGGGAGGAGCTCGCCGAGGAGGTGGAGCTGCCGGCCTCGCTGCTGGACCGGCTCGGCGCGGTCCCGTCGTACTACCTGCGCTACTACTACGCGCACGACGAGGTCCTCGCGGAGCAGGTCGCCCCGGGCGCCCGCACCCGCGCGGAGGAGGTGCTGGGCGTCGAGCGCGACCTGCTCGACGCCTACGCCGACCCCTCGGTGGACACCAAGCCGGAGGCGCTGACGCGCCGCGGCGGCGCGTTCTACTCGGAGGCGGCCGTCGACCTGCTCGCGTCGCTCACCGCCGACCGCGGGGACGTGCAGGTGGTCAACGTCCGCAACGACGGCGCGCTGCCGTTCCTCCCGGACGACCACGTCGTGGAGATCCCCGCGACCATCGGCGCCGCCGGCATCTCGACAGCCGGTTCGTCGGCCCGCGCGCCCCTCCCGGACGACGTCGCCGGCCTCGTCGCGCACGTCGCCGCCTACGAGCGGCTGGCGCTCGACGCCGCCGTGCACGGCGGGATGGACCGGGTGGTCCGGGCGCTGCTCGCCCACCCGCTCGTCGGGCAGTACGACAAGGCCGAGCGGCTCGCGGACCTGCTCGTCGCGCACAACGCGCAGCACCTGGCGTGGGCGCGGTGACGACTCGACGCGTCCTCGTCGCCGTGGACGGCGGCGGGACCAAGACCGACGTCATCGTGCTCGGGACGGACGGGTCGGTGCTGGCGCGCGCGCAGGGCAAGGACTCGTGCCCGCAGGTGATCGGGCTGCCCAAGGCCGTCCACCGGCTCGACCGGCTCGTGACGACCGCGCTGGCCGAGGCTGCGGAGGCCGCCGGGGAGAACGTCGCCCTCTGGCGGGCCGGGATCTACCTGTCCGGCCTCGACTTCCCGATCGAGATCGACGAGCTGCGCGCAGCGCTGGCCGGCCTGCCGTGGGTGGAGGCCGCCGACGGCCTGCTCGTCGACAACGACACCTTCGCGTTGCTGCGCGCCGGGACCCCCGAGCACGAGGCGGTCGCCGTCGTCTGCGGCACGGGGATCAACTGCGTCGGCCGGCGGGCCGACGGCGCCACTGCGCGATTCCCCGCCCTGGGGGCCATCTCCGGCGACTGGGGCGGCGGCTGGGAGCTGGGGGAGCAGGCCGTGTGGCACGCCGCGCGCGCGGTCGACGGGCGCGGGCCGGCCACCGTGCTGGCCGAGATGGTGCCGGCCGCCCTCGGCCGACCCGACATGGCGGCCGTCGTCCAGGACCTCCACCGGGGCCGCCTGGGCACCCGAGTGCTGCCGACGCTGGCACCCGTGATGTTCCGTGCCGCCGCGATCGGGGACGCCATCGCCGGCTCGGTCGTCGACCGGCAGGCCGAGGAGGTCGTGCTGCTCGCGGCGGCCGCGCTGCGCCGCCTCGGCCTGGCGGACCATGACGTGCCCGTGGTGCTCGGCGGCGGCGTGCTGGCCGGCCGCGACCCCCGGCTCGTCGGTGGCATCCGCGACGGGCTCGCGGCCGTGATGCCGCACGCCCGCCT
>Ga0207835_1000157_pt1 | contig 15017 bp, 19 predicted proteins | sample LuqExpMetagenom8_FD_187766 | JGI IMG/M metagenome (GOLD analysis project Ga0207835, IMG submission 187766) | Tropical forest soil microbial communities from Luquillo Experimental Forest, Puerto Rico - Sample 8 (SPAdes) | ecosystem: Environmental > Terrestrial > Soil > Tropical forest ... | reverse complement strand
CGTCGACGAGGTCAGCGGGCGGGCGGAGGGCGACGAACGCGCGAACGGTGGCCACGAAGCCACGATCCCACAGGGCCGCAATGCGTCCGCGGGGCGTCCGTCACGCGTACGCCCCGCCAAGCGGCGGCCCGACAGTGACCACCTGCGCGGCCGCAGTCGATACCCGCGATAAGCGTCGATACCCCCTGGTGTCGACGGCGCCGCCAGGTATCGACGCGACGGCGCCGCGGTCAGCGCGCGGGGACGTGGAGCCGCTCGAGGCGCGCCCCTCCGCGCGCGAGGTCCGACCACGCGCCCGTCAGCTTGAGCACCGACCACGAGGCGGTCGGCACGCCGAGCTGGATCCGCGCGTAGGTCGCCTCGTCGGACCCGAGCCCGGCCAGCGCGCCGGCGGTCCGCGACATCGCGGGTTCGTGGCCGACGACAAGGACGACGCCCGCCGCCTCGTCGGCCGCCCGCACCGCGTCGAGCACCTGGTCGACGCCGGCGTCGTAGAGCTCGTCGGCGAACGTCACCTCGGGCTCCGCGTGCAGGGTCGCCTGGGCCAGCTGCCACGTCTGCCGCGTCCGGACCGACGACGAGCACAGCACGAGGTCCGGCACGAGGCCGGCCGCGACGAGCTGGACGCCGACCTCGGCGGACTGCCTGCGGCCGTGCGACGTCAGGGGACGCTGCACGTCCGGCACGTCGAGGCCGTGCTCGGCCTTGGCGTGCCGGAGCAGCAGGAGCCGGTGGGTCACCGGGTCAGGGTCGCACTACTGGCCCATGGCGTGCACGCCGCCGTCGACGTGCACGATCTCCCCCGTGGTCGCCGGGAACCAGTCCGACAGCAGCGCCACGACGGCGCGCGCGGCCGGCTCGGCGGTCGTCAGGTCCCAGCCGAGCGGGGCACGCCCCGACCAGCCGGCCTCCATCGTCTCGAAGCCGGGGATCGACTTGGCGGCTGTGGTGCGGATCGGCCCGGCCGACACGAGGTTGACGCGCACGCCGTGCGGGCCGAGGTCGCGCGCCAGGTAGCGGGCGGTCGACTCGAACGCGGCCTTGGCGACGCCCATCCAGTCGTAGACCGGCCAGGCGTAGCGCCCGTCGAACGTCAGCCCGACGAGCCCCGAGCCGCTCGTCAGCAGCGGCAGCGTCGCGGTGGCCAGCGACTTCAGCGAGTACGCCGACACGTGCAGCGCCGTCGCCACGTCCGGCCACTCGCCGCCGAGGAAGTTGCCACCCATCACCGACTGCGGCGCGAACCCGATCGAGTGCACCACGCCGTCGAGGTGGTCGGCGTGCTCGCGCACGCGGTCCGGCAGCGCGGCGAGGTCCTCCTCGTTCGTCACGTCGAGCTGGACCACCGGCGCCGCCGACGGCAGCCGCCGGGAGATCACCTCGGTGAGGCGGAACTGCTTGCCGAAGCTGGTCAGGACGACGGTCGCGCCCTCCTGCTGCGCCAGGCGGGCCGCGTGGAAGGCGATCGAGGCGTCCGTGAGCACGCCGGTGATGAGCAGGGTCTTGCCCTCGAGCAGAGCCATGTGGGGGTCCTTTCCCTTTCTAGTGGCCCATCCCGAGGCCGCCGTCCACGGGGACGACCGCCCCGGAGATGTAGCCGGCACCGGGTGAGGCGAGGAATTCGACGGCGGCCGCGACCTCGTCGGGCTGCGCGAAGCGGCCGGCCGGGATGGCGGCGAGGTACGCCTGCTGGCGGTCCTCGGGCAGGACGCGGGTCATCTCGGTGTCGATGAACCCGGGCGCGACGACGTTCGCGGTGATGCCGCGGCCGCCGAGCTCGCGCGTGATGGAGCGCGCCATGCCGACGAGCCCGGCCTTCGACGCGGAGTAGTTGACCTGACCGGGTCCGCCGTACAGGCCGACGACCGACGCGATCAGGACGATGCGGCCGCGGCGCATCCGGATCATGCCCTTGCTCGCGCGGCGGACGCAGCGGAACGCGCCGGCGAGGTTGACGTCGATGACGTCGTCGAACTCCTGGTCCGTCATGCGCATCAGGAGCTGGTCGCGGGTGATGCCCGCGTTGGCGACGAGCACCTCGATCGGGCCGAGGGCGGCCTCGATCTCGGCGAAGGCGGCGTCGACGCTCGCGGAGTCGCGCACGTCGCCCACCACGCAGAACATGCCGGGCACCTCGCCGGCACTCCGGTCGATCGTGGCCACGCGGTCGCCCGCGGCGATGAACCGCTCGGCGATCGCCCGGCCGATGCCGCGGTTGGCGCCGGTCACCAGAACGGTGCGCGGCTCGGTCGTCGTGTTGTCTGGTGTCTGAGGCACGGGCTCGACGCTAGCCGACGACCTGCGGGTTCCCCGCGTGGGCCCCCGCACACGATGGTCCCGGCGGGTTGTGGAAGGTCCACAAGACCTACGATCAGGGCATGGGCATCCGGCGTCGCAGCAGGCCCGAGGCCGACCAGGTGCACGACATCACCTCGGCCCCGGCGTCGCTGGCCGACGACCAGGCCCGCCGCCAGCGCCGCTACCTGATCCAGATGGGCGCCCGCGTGCTGTGCTTCGTCGGCGCGATCCTCGCGTGGCCGCACGTGCCGATGTTCGTCGGCATCGCGCTCGTGGCCGCCGCGGCCGTGCTCCCGTACATCGCCGTCCTCGGCGCCAACGCGGGGCGCGAGAGGCAGGAGTACGAGCCGGATCCCTTGACTCGCGAGCTTCCGCCCGCTCCGACGCACGACACGCACGGTCCGTCCGGAGGCTCGCGATGACCGAGACCCCCACCCCCGACGCCGTCGGCGACCTCGTCTGCAGCGCCCGGCGCTGCCACGCCGAAGCGGTCTGGGGCGTGCTCTGGAACAACCCGAAGATCCACACGCCCGAGCGCCGCAAGGTGTGGCTGGCGTGCGGCGCCCACCGCGAGTACCTCGAGGACTACCTGCGCGTCCGCGGCTTCCTGCGGGACGTCGTCCCGGTCTCACAGCTGGAGCGGGCGGAGGCGTGAGGGTCTCGTCCGCGGCCGTTCGCCGGGCGGGGGTTCTCGTCCTCATCGCCCTGGTGGTGGCGACGACGTGCACGCTGCTCGGCCGGTGGCAGTGGAACAAGCACGTCGCGCGCGATGCGCTGATCGCCACGGTCAACGCGAACTGGGCCGCCCCGGCCGTGCCGCTCACGCAGCTCGTCACGACTCCGGACCAGGCGCCGGCGGCCTCCGACGAGTGGCGCTCCGTCAGCGTGACCGGCCACTACCTGACCGGCTCGGCGGTGCTGCTGCGCAACCGTCCCGTCAACGGGCAGCCCGCGTACCACGTGCTCGTGCCGTTCCGGTCCGACGACGGAACGGTGCTCGTCGTCGACCGCGGCTGGGTGCCCGTGGGCAACGACGCGCAGCGCGGCACGGACGTTCCGGCCCCGCCGAGCGGCCCGGTGCAGATCGTCGCCCGCCTGCGCGCCCCCGAGCCGCCCTCCGGCCGCTCCGCGCCCGCAGGCCAGGTGCAGAACTTCAACCCCTCCCAGGCGCTCGCCGCGGGCGACGTGCCCGCCGGCACCGCCGCCTACCGCTGGTACGCCGGCCTCGTCTCCGAGAGCCCGGCGCCGGCGACGCCGCTCAACCAGCTCGCCACGCCGTCGACGGATCCCGGGCCTTACCTCTCGTACTCCGTGCAGTGGTGGGTGTTCGCGCTGGCCGCGTTGGCGGCGTTCGGCTGGATGGCTCGTCGCGAGATCGCCGACGACCTCGCCGGGCGCACCCCGATCGCCGCCCGCCAGGAGCCGTCCCGGAGCGCCGGCGTCGCAGCGCCAGCCGATGAACCCGTTCACACGTCGGCCCCACGGCCGGCCCCCGCCCCGCGCCGGCGGCGCGGCCGCGACGAGCTGGCCGAGGACGCGCTCCTCGACGCCCCGCCCCCCGGCCCGCACGCCTGACCTGTGGTCATGCGCCTCGCCGAGCTCTCCGAGGGCGACGCCCGCGCGATCGCCCGGTGGCACTACCCCCCGCCGTACGACTGCTACGACTCCCCTTCGTGGGAGCAGATGGAGCGCGAGGGCTGGGCGATCTGCGACGACGAGACCCGGCGCGCGGAGTTCCGTGCCTTGCGCCCCGACGACCAGGACGGTGAACCGTCGGGCTACGTCCGATTCAGGTCGGCCGGTGACTCCAGGACCCTGCACCTCGGGCTCCGGCCGGACCTCTGCGGACGGGGCCTCGGCCGGGCGTTCCTCGAGGTCGCGGTCGCCGAGGCCCGCCGCCGCGCAGGCGGCGTGCCGGTGACGCTGCAAGTCCGCCGGTTCAACGCCCGGGCGATCGCGGCGTACCGGCGAGCCGGCTTCGAGATGGTCGACGACCCATCGGCAACGGGCGATCCCCAGGAGCGCCTGACGATGCTTCTGGCCTAGGCGAGGGCGACCAGGTCCAGGTAGTCGGCGCCGAAGTAGTCCTCGTCGCCGTCCGGCAGCAGGAGCACCCGGTCCGGGTCGAGGGCCGCTACCGCGCCCTCGTCGTGCGAGACGAGCACCACGGCGCCGGTGAAGGAGCGCAGCGCGCCGAGGATCTGCTCGCGGGACGCCGGGTCGAGGTTGTTCGTCGGCTCGTCGAGCAGCAGCACGTTCGCCTGCGAGACGACGAGCACGGCCAGCGCGAGCCGCGTCTTCTCGCCACCCGAGAGCACCGACGACGGCTTGTCGGCGTCGTCCCCCGAGAAGAGGAACGATCCGAGCACCGACCGCACCTGGGTGTCGGTGAGGTCGGGCGCCGCGGTCCGCAGGTTCTCGACGACGGTGCGCGAGAGGTCGAGCGTCTCGTGCTCCTGGGCGTAGTACCCGAGCTTGAGCCCGTGACCGGCGTTGACCGTGCCGGTGTCCGGCTCCTCGAGGCCGCCGAGGATCCGCAGCAGCGTCGTCTTGCCCGCGCCGTTCAGCCCGAGGACGACGACCTTCGATCCCCGGTCGATCGCGAGCGAGACGTCGGTGAACACCTCGAGCGAGCCGTAGGACTTGGACAGCCCGTCCGCGGTGAGCGGCGTGCGGCCGCAGGGCGCGGGGTCGGGGAACCGCAGGTGGGCGACCTTGTCCGAGGCGCGCACGTCCTCCAGGCCCGTGAGGAGCGCCTCCGCTCGGCGGGCCATGTTCTGCGCGGCCACGGCCTTGGTCGCCTTGGCGCGCATCTTGTCGGCCTGGGCCATGAGGGCGGCGGCCTTCTTCTCGGCGTTCGCGCGCTCGCGCCGGCGACGCTTCTCGTCGGTCTCCCGCTGGAGCAAGTAGGCGCTCCAGCCGAGGTTGTACTGGTCGATCACCGCGCGGTTGGCGTCGAGGTGGAACACCTTGTTGACCACGGCCTCGAGGAGCCCGGCGTCGTGGCTGATGACGATGAGGCCCCCTGAGTACACCTTGAGGTAGTCCCGGAGCCACGCGATCGAGTCGGCGTCGAGGTGGTTCGTCGGCTCGTCGAGCAGCAGCGTCTGGGCGCCCGAGAACAGGATCCGCGCGAGCTCGACGCGCCGGCGCTGGCCGCCTGACAGGGTGCGCAGCGGCTGGGACAGCACGCGGTCGTCCAGCGCGAGGTTGGCGGTGATCCGGTGGGCCTCGCTTTCGGCGGCGTACCCGCCGGCGGCCGTGAAGCGCGCCTCGAGGCGTCCGTAGCGGTCCATCGCCGCCTCGCGCGTCTCGTCGTCGGCCGACGCCATGGCGCCCTCGGTCTCGCGCATCGCGCGGACCACCTGGTCCAGGCCACGCGCCGAGAGCACCCGGTCGAGGGCCAGGGTGTCGAGGTCGCCGGTGCGCGGGTCCTGCGGCAGGTACCCGATGTCTCCGTTGCGCGAGATGAGGCCGCCCGTGGGCTGCGTCTCGCCCGCGAGGGTCTTGGTCAGCGTCGTCTTGCCGGCGCCGTTGCGCCCGACGAGCCCGATGCGGTCGCCGGCGGCGATGCGGAAGCTCGTCGGCTCGAGCAGCAGGCGAGCGCCGACGCGCATCTCCACGCCTTGGGCGGTGATCACTGGTGGGTTCCTCCGACGACGCCTCACGGGGCTTGGCCCCGGGCACAAACGGCCGTCAGTCTACGGCCGGTTAGCGTGGCCGGACCTGGCGCTGGGCGTGTGCCCGTCGTCACTGAACCGCTCGGGAGGCACGGTGTCCACCAATTTCGCGCACGACGAAGGCTCCGGCACCGTCGTAGCCGCACCCAGCGTGCCTCCCGCCGCGCCGCCGACGACGCGCAGCCGGGCCACCGACCTGGCGCTCGTGGCTGTCATGGCGGGGCTCGTCGCGGTGTGCGCGGTGGCGCCGCCGGTGCCGACCGGCATCGGCGTGCCGATCACGCTGCAGACGTTCGGGGTGCTCCTCGCGGGGCTGGTGCTCGGCGCGCGGCGTGGGACCGCGGCCGTGACGCTCTACGTCCTCGTGGGGCTGGCCGGAGTGCCCGTGTTCGCGGGCGCCGTGGGCGGCCCCGGGGTTCTCGCGGGCCCGACCGTCGGGTACCTGCTGGGGTTCATCCCGGCGGCGGCGGTGGCAGGGGCGCTCGCGGGGACGGCGCGGCGCGTCGCCCCACGGTGGCGGCTCGCGGTGCTGGCCGGCGCGGCGCTCGTCGCCGGGCTGCTCGTCGTGCACCCTCTCGGGATCGCAGGGCTCGTCGTGCGCGCCGGGCTGCCGGTGCCGGCCGCCGTCGCCGCGGACCTGGTGTTCGCGCCCGGCGACGTCGTCAAGGCGCTCGTCGCCGCCGCGGTGGCGGTCGGCGTGCTGCGGGCGTTCCCCTCGCTGCTGCGCGAGCGATGATCGAGCTCGACCGCGCGGAGGTCACCGCGTGGGCGCCGCCGCCGGGTGGAGGCAAGGACCGCGTGGTCCGGCTGCTGGGCCCGGTGACGCTGCGGCTCGCCGAGCGGCGGGTCGCGGTCGTCGGCGCGAACGGGTCCGGCAAGTCGACGCTGGCGCGGCTCGCCGCGGGGCTGGTCCGCCCGTCGGCGGGTGCGGTGCGGGTGGACGGGCTCGACACGGCGCGCGACGCCACGGCCGTGCGGCGGCACGTCGGGTTCCTCTTCACCGACGCCGATGCCCAGCTGCTCATGCCGACTCCGGTCGAGGACGTGCTTCTCTCGCTGCGTCGCACCACGCTCCCCGCGGCGCAGCGCCGGGCGGCCGCCCTGGACTGGCTCGACCGGTTCGGCCTCGCCGGGCACGCGGACCTGCCCGTCCACGTCCTGTCGGGGGGCCAGAAGCAGCTGCTCGCGCTGACGTCCGTCCTGGCCACCGAGCCGTCGGTGCTCGTCTGCGACGAGCCGACGACCCTCCTCGACCTCCGGTGGCGCACGCTGGTCGACGAGGTGCTGGCGGGGCTCGACCAGCAGGTGATCGTCGTGACGCACGACCTCGACGCGGCCGCGACCGCGGACCGCGCGCTCGTCGTCGACGCCGGCGCGGTGGTGGCGGACGGCGACCCCGCCGCGGCGATCGGCACCTATCGCGAGCTCATGGGCGCACGGGCGACGCTGCGATGAGAACCGTCGTCGCCGGCCTCAAGATCGCCGCCCTGGCGGCCTTCTCGCTGGCGGTCGTCCTGGTGCCCGGTGTTCCCGCCGCGGCCGCCGGTGCCGTGCTCGCCCTCGCCGCGGCGCTGCTGGTGCGCGTGCCGCGGCGCACCTGGCGGGGGGCCGTCGTCGTCGCCCTGCTCGTCGGCGCGGGCCGGACCTGGTCCGGCGGGATCGCCGACGGCGCCGGCGCCGCGCTGGACGTGCTGGCGCTCGTGCTGGCCGGCGGGGTGTTCGTCGCCCGCACGTCGCCCGACGAGCTGCTCGACCTGCTCCCGGGCCGCCTCGGGCTCGCCGCCGTGCTCATGATCCGGTCGATCCCGGCGCTCGTCGGCACGGTCGCCGAGACCCGCGAGGCCGCCCGTGCCCGCGGTTGCGAACGCGACCCGCGCACGTGGCTCACCCCGGCCGCCGTGCGAGCCGTCGCCCGTGCGCACACCACCGGAGAGGCGCTCGCCGCCCGGGGCCTCGGGGACTGAGGCCGTCACGCACCGTCACGCACGCAGGCCCCGGATCACGTGACGATCCGGGGCCCGCTGGGCGAACGCTAGATGTTGAAGCCGATCGCGCGCATCTGCTCCCGGCCCTCGGGCGTGATGCGCTCCGGGCCCCACGGCGGCATCCAGACCCAGTTGATCCGGAACGCGTCGACGATCCCGTCGAGCGCCATCGCGGACTGGTCCTCGATGACGTCGGTCAGCGGGCACGCCGCCGAGGTGAGCGTCATGTCGATCGTCGCGGTGCTGCCCTCGACGGAGACCCCGTAGACGAGGCCGAGGTCGACGACGTTGATGCCGAGCTCGGGGTCGACGACGTCGCGCAGGGCCTCCTCGACGTCGGCCGCCGTCGCGTGCGTGCTGGTGGATTCGGTGCTCATGTCATGCCTCCCGGGCGCCGGACAGGATGAGGGCGTCGGACAGGGCGGCCCATCCGAGGAGCGCGCACTTGACGCGCGCGGAGAACTTGCCGACGCCGGTGAAGGCGATCGCGTCGCCGAGGGACTCCTCGGCCTCCTCGTCGTCCAGGCCGGCCCCCCGCGAGCCCAGGAGGTCGCGGAACGTGGCCGACAGCCGGTCGACAGTGGTGAGGTCCTGGCCGACGACGAGGTCGTGCAGCACCGAGACGGAGGCCTGCGAGATCGAGCAGCCCTGGCCGTCCCAGCGCACGTCCTCGACCACCGGCACGTCGCCGGATCGCGAGACGTCGACGCGCAGCGTGATCTCGTCGCCGCAGGTCGGGTTGACCTGGTGCGAGATGCCGCAGCCGGGGTGCGGGGCGGAGGCGACGGCCGTCGTGCCGTCCTCGCCCTGGGGCAGCCCCCGCCCGTGCGGGAACTTCGAGTGGTCGAGAATGACCTGCTGGTACATCTGCTCCAGAGCGCTCACCGGTCCCCCTCCACACCGAAGAACGCCCGGACACCGCTGAGGGCTTCCCGGAAGGCCACGACCTCGTCGTCGGTGGTGTAGACGCCGGCGCTCGCCCGGGAGGTCGCCGCGACGCCGAACCGGCGGTGCACCGGCTGCGCGCAGTGGTGCCCCACGCGGACGGCGACCCCCTTGGCGTCGAGCACCTGGCCGACGTCGTGCGCGTGCACGCCGTCGACGACGAACGACACCATCGCCAGCCGGTCGCGGGCGTCCCGCGGGCCGATGAGCCGCACGCCGGGCACGGAGGCGACCGCGTCGAGGAGCAGCCCGGCGAGGTGGTGCTCGTGCGCCGCGACGTTGTCCATGCCGAGCTCGGCGAGGTAGTCCGCGGCGACGCCCATGCCCACGGCCTGGGCCACCATCTGCGTGCCGGCCTCGAACCGCTGCGGCGGCGGCATGTAGGTCGTCTCCGTCATGGTGACGATCTCGACCATCGAGCCGCCGGTGAGGAACGGCGGCAGGGCCTCGAGCAGCTCCCGACGCCCGTAGAGCGCCCCGACGCCCGTCGGCCCGTACATCTTGTGGCCGGAGAAGGCGGCGAAGTCGACGCCGAGGGCGTGCAGGTCGACCCGCAGGTGCGGCACCGACTGGCAGGCGTCGAGCACGACGAAGGCGCCGACCTGGTGGGCGCGCGCGACGACCGGCGCGACCGGCGTGATCGCGCCCGTCACGTTCGACGCGTGCGTGAACGCCACGACCTTGGTTCGCTCGGTGACGACCGTCTCGAGCTCGTCGAGCCGGATGCGCCCCTCGTCGTCCAGCCCGAGCCAGCGCAGCGTGGCGCCCGTGCGGATCGCCAGCTCCTGCCACGGCACGAGGTTCGCGTGGTGCTCCGCCTCGGTCACGACGATCTCGTCGCCGGGGCCGAGCGCGAACCGCCGGGCCGCGGCCCCGCCGCGTCCCGCGCTGGCGTTACCCATCGCGTAGGCGACCAGGTTGATGCCCTCGGTGGCGTTCTTCGCCCAGACGATCTCGTCGTCGTCGGCGCCGACGAAGCGGGCGACCTTCCCCCGAGCGTCCTCGAACGCCTCGGTGGCCTCCTCGGCGAGCTGGTGCGCGCCGCGGTGGACCGCCGCGTTGCGCTGCTCGTAGAAGTCCTGCTCGGCGTCGATCACCACCTGCGGCTTCTGGGCGGTCGCACCCGTGTCGAGGTAGACCAGCGCCTGGCCGTCACTCACGGTGCGCTGCAGCAGCGGGAAGTCCGCGCGCACGGCGGCGAGCTCGGCGCTCGTCAGGCCGTCGATGGTCACCGACATGGTGGGTCGTCCTTTCAGGCCTGTGCGGCCGCGAGGAAGCGGTCGTAACCCTCGTCCTCGAGCCGGTCCGCGAGCTCCGGCCCGCCCTCCTCGGCGACGTGGCCGTCGACGAAGACGTGGACGAAGTCCGGCTTGATGTAGCGCAGGATGCGCGTGTAGTGCGTGATGAGCAGCACGCCGACGTCGGTCGTCGCCTTCACGCGGTTGACGCCCTCGGAGACGATCCGCAGCGCGTCGACGTCGAGGCCCGAGTCGGTCTCGTCGAGGATGGCGAACTTGGGCTTGAGCAGCTCCATCTGGAGGATCTCGTGGCGCTTCTTCTCGCCGCCCGAGAAGCCCTCGTTGACGCTCCGCTCCTGGAACTCGGGGTCCATGCGCAGCGCGTCCATCGCCCCGCGGACCTCCTTGACCCAGCCGCGCAGCGCGGGGGCCTGACCGTCGATCGCGGTCTTCGCCGTGCGCAGGAAGTTCGACACCGAGACGCCCGGCACCTCGACCGGGTACTGCATCGCGAGGAAGAGGCCGGCGCGGGCGCGCTCGTCCACCTTCATCGCGAGCACGTCGACGCCGTCCAGCGTGACGGTGCCGCCGGTGACCTTGTACTTCGGGTGGCCGGCCAGCGAGTACGCCAGCGTCGACTTGCCGGAGCCGTTGGGGCCCATGATCGCGTGCGTCTCGCCGCTGCCGATCGTGAGGTCGACACCGTTGAGGATGGGCTTGAGGCCCTCCTTCGTCTCGACGCTGACACGCAGGTCGCGGATCTCCAGGATGGACATGTCTCTCCTTGCGGGGGTCTTCAGAGCGGGGAGTCGACGTCGACGAGCACCTGCTCGCCCTCGACAGTCAGGGAGTAGACCGGCACGGCGTGGACCGCCGGCGGGGACAGGGGCTTGCCGGTGCGCAGGTCGAAGCGCGAGCCGTGGAGCCAGCACTCGACCGTGCAGCCCTCGATCTCGCCGTCCGAGAGCGACACCTGGCCGTGCGAGCAGATGTCGCTGATGGCGTGCAGCTCGCCGTCCTCGTCGCGCACCACCGCGACCTCGACGAGCGCGCCATCGGCGGCGTAGAGCTCCACCCGGAGGGCCGCGGCCAGGGCCACATCCTCCGCCAGACAGGCGACCTGTGCGCTCACGCGGTCACCACGCTGTGGTCCACGCTGTGCTCCTGGAACTCGGACATCGACTTGGCCAGCTCGGTCTCGATGAGCCCCAGCAGGCGAGCCTCGATGTCGGGCACGCCGATGGCGTGCACCAGGTCGACGAAGAAGCCGCGCACGACGAGCCGGCGGGCCTCGAGCTCAGGGATGCCGCGCGAGCGCAGGTAGAACAGCTGCTCGTCGTCGAACCGGCCGGTCGCGGACGCGTGTCCGGCGCCCTCGATGAGGCCCGTCTCGATCTCCAGGTTGGGCACCGAGTCGGCGCGCGCGCCGTCCGTGAGGACGAGGTTGCGGTTCTGCTCGTAGGTGTCCGTGCCCTCGGCGATCGCGCGGATGAGCACGTCGCCCACCCACACCGTGTGCGCGTCCTGGCCCTGGAGCGCGCCCTTGTACGTGACGCGGGAGCGGCAGCGCGGCGCGGTGTGGTCGATGAACAGCTGGTGCTCGAGGTGCTGCCCGGCGTCGGCGAAGTACAGGCCGTGCAGGTCGACGCTCGCGCCCTCGTCGGCGAAGTTCGCCGCGGTGTTGAGCCGCACCACGTCGCCGCCCAGCGTGACGACCGTGCCGCGCAGCCGGGCGTCCCGGCCCAGGCGCGCGACGACCTCGCCGGCGTGGACCGTGCCGGCGTCCCACAGCTGCAGCAGGACGAGGTTGAGGCCGGCGTTGTCGCCGACGCTCACGCTGACCAGCTCGGAGTAGGTCGCGACCCCGTCGTGCTCGACGACGACGACCGCCTCGGCGTTGGCGCCGACCTCGATGAGCACGTGGCCGCGCACGTCCTCGCCGTTGCCGGTGAGCCGGATCGTCAGCGGTTCGTCGAGCACGGTGTTCGGGGCGATGGTCAGCGCCATCGCGCCGCCGGCCCGCTTGATCGCCACGGCCGAGGCGCGGTCGCCCGGCGCCTGGACGGTGCGCGCGATGGCCTCGTCGCGCGCGACCTCGGCGATCGAGACGCCCGCCGGGAGATCCGGGATGGTCCAGGCCAGGTGGCCGTCCGCCGGCTCGTCGGCCAGCACGCGGGCCAGCTTGTCGACGGGCGTGAACCGCCACTCCTCCTCGCGGCCGTTGGGCAGCGGGAAGTCGTCGGCCACGAACGACCGCGGCCGCGAGGCGCGCGAGCTCTCCGGCGACGGGCCGACGCCGTGGCTGTGCGCCTGGTCCGCCGTCGCCCGGGAATGGTCGGTCGAGAGGCCCTGCTCGTCTGTTGTGGACGACATCAGCCGACGGCACCTTCCATCTGGAGCTCGATGAGGCGGTTGAGCTCGAGCGCGTACTCCATCGGCAGCTCGCGCGCGATGGGCTCGACGAACCCGCGCACGATCATGGCCATGGCCTCCTGCTCGGGCATCCCGCGGGACTGCAGGTAGAACAGCTGGTCCTCGGACACGCGCGAGACCGTCGCCTCGTGACCCATCGTCACGTCGTCCTCGCGGACGTCGACGTACGGGTAGGTGTCGGACCGGGAGATCTGGTCGACGAGCAGCGCGTCGCAGAGCACGCTCGACTTCGAGTTCGACGAGCCCTCGAGCACCTGGACCAGCCCGCGGTAGGAGCACCGGCCGCCGCCGCGCGCCACGGACTTGCTGATGATGTGGCTCGACGTGTTCGGCGCGCAGTGCACCATCTTCGAGCCGGTGTCCTGGTGCTGGCCCTCGCCGGCGAAGGCGATCGACAGCGTCTCGCCGCTGGCGTGCTCGCCCATGAGGTACACGGCCGGGTACTTCATCGTCACCTTGGAGCCGATGTTGCCGTCGACCCACTCCATGGTGCCGCCCTCGGCGACGGTCGCCCGCTTGGTCACGAGGTTGTAGACGTTCGTCGACCAGTTCTGGATCGTCGTGTACCGGACGCGAGCGTTCTTCTTGACGATGATCTCGACGACCGCCGAGTGCAGCGAGTCGCTCTGGTAGATCGGCGCCGTACAACCCTCGACGTAGTGAACGTACGAACCCTCGTCGGCGATGATCAGCGTCCGCTCGAACTGGCCCATGTTCTCCGTGTTGATCCGGAAGTAGGCCTGCAGCGGGATGTCGACGTGGACCCCCGGCGGCACGTAGACGAACGACCCGCCGGACCACACCGACGTGTTGAGCGACGCGAACTTGTTGTCCCCGGGCGGGATCACCGAGCCGAAGTACTGCTCGAAGATCTCCGGGTGCTCCCGCAGGCCCGAGTCGGTGTCGAGGAAGACGACACCCTGCTTCTCGAGCTCCTCCTGGATCTGGTGGTAGACGACCTCGGACTCGTACTGCGCGGCGACGCCCGCGACGAGCCGCTGCTTCTCCGCCTCGGGGATGCCCAGCCGGTCGTAGGTGTTCTTGATGTCGTCCGGGAGCTCTTCCCAGCTGGACGCCTGCTTCTCCGTCGACCGCACGAAGTACTTGATCGAGTCGAAGTTGATGCCGGAGAGGTCGGCGCCCCACCACGGCATGGGCTTCTTGTCGAAGAGCCGCAGTCCCTTGAGCCGGGTCTTGAGCATCCACTCGGGCTCGTTCTTCAGGCGGGAGATGTCACGGACGACGTCCTCTGACAGCCCTCGGCGCGCGCTGGCGCCCGCGGCGTCGGCGTCGTGCCAGCCGTACGCATAGGTCCCGATGGAGGCGATGGCCTCGTCCTGGGTGAGCGGCTCGGCGGGTGCACTCATGCCGGCACTCCTTCCTTGGTGGGGGTCTTGACGGTGTTCGGGACGGCCGTCGGCACGTTCGTGGTGCAGACGTGCCCGCCGGTGGTCAGGGTGGCCAGCCGCTGCACGTGGACGCCGAGCACCCGGGCGAACGCCCTGGTCTCGGCCTCGCACAGCTGCGGGTAGGCGGCCGCCACGTCCTGGACCGGGCAGTGGCCCTGGCACACCTGGACGAGCGGCAGGCCGGGCACCGGGCGCACCGAGGCGGCGAAGCCCTCGGCATCCAGGGCCTCGGCGAGGGCGTCGGCACGCTTGGCGAGGTCGGCGCCGGCAGCCTCGACGGCGGGCCGGACGGCCTCCTCGAGCTGCGCCATCCGCTCGTCGGCGAACTTCTGGAGCGCCTCGGGGCCGGCGGTCTGCGCGAGGAAGGCCAGCGCCTGGTTCGCGACCTCCGCGTAGCGGTGGGTCAGCGTCGCCTGGCCGCTCTTGGCGACGACGAAGCGGCGGGCGGGCCGGCCGCGGCGCGCCGGGCCGGTGCGGTGCACGGCGAGCTCGGAGATGCGGCCCTCCTGCTCGAGGCAGGCCAGGTGGCGACGCACTCCGGCCGCGGTGAGCCGCAGGTCGCGGGCCAGCTGGGCGGCGGTGACGGGGCCGTCCGACGCGATGAGCTCGAGCACGCGGCGCCGGGTCCCGGCGTCCGGGTCGGCCGGCGAGTCGGCATGGGTGGCCGCGATGAGCTCGCTCATGGCCACCTCCGTCGCTTGGATGTGCACCCGCACGTGCGGGGCGCGCTGGAATAAGCAACATCTTTGTTGCCAATATCCATCCTGGCAAGGAAGGGTTACCTTCCCTCGACCCACCCCGGGAGCCGCGCAGCGGGCTCAGCCGCCCTTGGCCTCGCCGTACGAGTCGGCGATCCCGACGGAGACCGGGAACTCCACCGGGAAGTCGCCGAACAGCAGCCGGCCGGCCGCCGCGGCGGCGGCCATGATCTCGTCGGCCACGGCCGGGGCGAGCTCCGTCGGGGTGTGCACGACGAGCTCGTCGTGCAGGAAGTAGACGAGGTGCGGGCGCCGCGCGAACGGCTCGGCG
>Ga0207835_1000156_pt1 | contig 15099 bp, 15 predicted proteins | sample LuqExpMetagenom8_FD_187766 | JGI IMG/M metagenome (GOLD analysis project Ga0207835, IMG submission 187766) | Tropical forest soil microbial communities from Luquillo Experimental Forest, Puerto Rico - Sample 8 (SPAdes) | ecosystem: Environmental > Terrestrial > Soil > Tropical forest ... | reverse complement strand
GGCCGAGTGGGGCAGCCACGAGTACTTCGCACCGGGCGGGATGGGCAACAACCCGCGACCGGCGCCGCGGCCGTCCTGGCCGTACCCGCCGCCTGGCTGGCGACCGCCCGCGGGCACGCCCCGGCCGTACCCGCCGCCCGGTTGGCGCCCCCCGACGAACTTCCCACGCCGCCCGGCACCGCGGCCGCCATCGACGGCGAGGCCGGACAGGAGCGGTCCTGCCATACCCCGCGAGAAGCGGTCGGGTCCGTACAGCCGGCGCGGGGCGCTGCTCTGGTGGCCGGTGTCGTTCGTCTACTGGTGGGCGCTGCTGATCGGCATCGCGGTGCTGTCTACCGCCGGCCGGGATCTCACGGCGCCCGTGGCGCTGATGCTGTTCGGGTGGCTGCCCGCATTGCGCTACTTCCGGCGGCAGCGGACGCGGAAGACATGGGTCGCTCTCGGACTCGTGGCCGCGCTCTTCGCGGCGGTCGCCTACGAGACGCACTGGGCACAGATCGGCGGCCTGATCACGATGGCGGGTCTGGTGATCGGAGTGGAGCTCGTCCGTCGGGCCGTCCTCAGCTCCAAGGAGATGCTCATCGGGGGACACCGGTGAGCCCGACCGCAGCCGGGGGGCCGTGAGACGAGTCGTGGTGTACGAGCTGCTCTCCCTCGACGGGATCGCCGAGGACCCAGCTCGGTTCATGGGGGACTGGGACGCCGAGCTGGATGCGAACCTGGCTGCGGTGATCGGGCGCCAGGACGCCGTGGTGCTCGGCCGGCGCAGCTACGACGAGTGGTCGACGTTCTGGCCGACCAGCGACATCGAGCCGTTCGCGACCTTCATCAACACGGTCCCTAAGCACGTCGCGACCTCGACGCCGCTAGCCACGCAGTGGGCGCACGCGACGGTGGTCGAGGGCGACGTCGTCGCGTTCGTGCGCGACCTGCGCGACGGGCCCGGCGGCGACATCGGCGTGCACGCGAGCATCTCTGTGGCGCGGGCACTCCTCGCCGGCGGTGCGGTCGACGAGCTGCGACTCGTCGTCGCCCCGCGGACGGTGGAGGGCGGCCGACGGCTGCTCGATGGGCTGCCGCTCAAGCTCGAGCTGGTCGACTGCGCGACGTCGTCGAACGGCTGGCTGCTGCTGGGCTACCGCCCGAAGCGCGCCTGAGCTCGACCGCGCGGCGCCGACCGCGTTCGGGCACGCGACGACCGGCGCGTCGGAAGCCAGCTGGTCGGCCCATCCAACGTTTGTTTGACGGCGTCGTCGTCCCGTACCCTCCGTTCCCGTGTCCGAGATCTCATCGGCCGAGTCGCAGAGCCGCGACCGGATCCTCGCCGTGGCGACGGAGCTGTTCGCCCGGCACGGGTACGACGCGACGTCGGCGCGGCAGATCGCCGATGCCGCCGGCCTGAACGTCGCGACCGTCGCCTATCACACAGGCAGCAAGTCCGACCTCTACCGCGAGGTGATGCGCGCGGCGAACGAGGCCGAAGCCAGCGCCGTCGGGGCCGCGCTCGCCGACTTCGCGAGGCAGGCGCCTGCCGAGCCTGGAAAGGCGGCCGTGGCGCTCGCCGACGGGTACCTCGACTTCTGCATCGCCCACCCCGATGTGACGGCCCTCTGGATGCGGCGGTGGATGGAAGACGCCGAGCAGTTCCCGGGGCTGGAGGAGGAGTACTCCCGGCCTCTGATCGAGCAAGTACGTGATGTCGTGTCCGATGCGCTGCCGGCAGTGACGCCGGACCGCGCCGAGCTGGCGATCTGGACGGTGCTGTGGACGACTCAGGGCTTCTGCCGCTCGATGATCCGCGAGCAGGTTCCGCGCTTCCGCGCGTACCTGCACGAGCTGGTGCTGCGCGAGCTCGGTCTGGGCGTGAACGCGTGAGCGAGGGGATCGGCCGGCGGCGGCTGGCGGGGTACGCGGTCGGCTCGGTTGGCACCGGCATCTACTCGACCGTGCCCGGCCTGCTGCTGCTCTACTTCCTCACCGACGCGCTGGGCGTCACGGCGCTGGTCGCGGGCCTCGTCGTGACCCTGCCGAAGTTCTGGGACGTCTTCTTCAACCCGACCGTCGGTGCGGCCAGCGACCGGGAGGCGCTGCGCACCGGACGACGAACGCGCTTGCTGCTCGCCGGCACGGCCGCCCTGCCCATCGGGTTCGCCTTGATGTTCCTGTCGCCGTTCACCGGGTCGTCGGCGGCGGCGTGGGTGGCGGTGACGTTCGTGCTCGCGTCGAGCGCGTTCGCGCTGTTCCAGGTGCCGTACGTCGCGCTGCCCACCGAGATGTCGGACTCCCCGCAGGTGCGCACGCGGATCATGGTGTGGCGGATCGTCTGCCTGACCCTGGGCATTCTCGTCGCGGGCGGGCTTGCTCCCGCGGTCGTGCAGATGGGCGGTGGCGGCCGGCGCGGCTACGCCGTGATGGGGCTCGTGGTCGCGGTCGTGCTGTTCGCGGCGCTGCTGATCCCGTCTCTGGTGTCACGCCACGTCGCGGCCCGGCCCGGGCCGGAACCGCTCGGGCTCCGCGCGGCGCTCACTGTGGCGCGCGGCAACCGGGCGTTCTTCGCGCTGCTGGCCGCGTTCGTGGTGCAGGCCGGCGCGGTCGCGATCATGCTGGCCGCCGCCCCGTACGTCGCCACGTACTGGCTGGGTAGCTACGGCCTGACGTCAGTGCTCTTCGTGTGCCTCGTCGCACCCAGCGCGGTGGCGGTCCCGTTGTGGGGCAAGGCCGCCGCTCGGTGGGGCAGGCTGCGGTGCCTGACGGCCGCGACCGGCCTGTTCGTCGTCGCCGCCGCCGTGCTGTGGCCGGTCGTCCGTGCCGGGAGCACGCCGGTGGCCCTCGTGCTGTGCGCGCTCCTCGGAGTGTCCTACGCGGCCTTGCAGGTCTTGCCCCTCTCCCTGCTGCCGGACACGGTCCACGCCGATGCGGAGCGCACGGGACGCCTGCAGTCTGGCGCGTTCACCGGGCTGTGGACGGCGGGGGAGACCGCGGGCCTCGCCGTCGGGCCGGGGCTGTTCTCGTTGGCGCTGGCAGCGGCCGGCTTCGTCTCGTCGACCCAGGACCACCCCGTGGCGCAGAGCGGCAGCGCGCTGTCGGGAGTGCTGCTCGGCTTCAGCCTGGTGCCCGCCGTCCTCATGCTCGCCTCGCTCCTCGCCCTGCGCGCCTACGGGCGCCGTCGTCGTCCGTCGACCGTCAGTGAACCGATCGGAGCTTCCGTATGACCGACCACCCCGGGCTGCCGCAGACCGGCCAGTCCACCGAAGACCTCCTGGCCGAGCTCAAGGCGCTGACGCTGGCCGACCTGCCCACGCGGGGCGGCCGGGCGACCGCGTACACGTACGACAGCGGGCGGCCCGAGGTGCGCGAGGCCGCCGAGCGCGCCTACCTGGAGATGCTCGAGGTCAACGGCCTGGACCCGACGGCGTTCCCCAGCATCGTCGCCCTCGAGCGACAGGTGGTCGGCGCGGTCGCGACGCGCCTGGGCGGCGACGACGAGACGCCGGGCATCTTCACCAGCGGCGGCACGGAGTCGATCATGCTGGCGGTCAAGGCCGCGCGCGATGCCCGGCCGGACATCGCGGAGCCCGAGCTCGTCATGCCCTCGACGGCCCACGCCGCGTTCCACAAGGCGGGCAAGTACCTCGGGGTGAAGGTCGTGACCGTCCCCGTCGACCCGGCCACCTACCGCGCCGTGCCCGAGGCGATGGCCGCCGCCTGCACCGAGCGGACCGTGCTGGTCGTGGCCTCGGCGCCGTCGTACGCGCAGGGTGTCGTTGACCCCGTCGCCGAGATCGCCGCCGTCGCCGCGGACCGCGGCATCCCGTGCCACGTCGACGCCTGCGTCGGCGGGTGGCTGCTCCCGTGGCTCGCCGAGGCGGGCGCCGAGATCCCGAAGTTTGACCTGTCGGTGCCCGGCGTCACGTCCCTGTCCTGCGACCTGCACAAGTTCGGGTACGCCCCGAAGGGTGCCTCGGTGCTGCTGTTCGCCGAGGCGGCGATGCGGCTGCGCGCGTACTTCGCGTGCGCGAGCTGGCCCGGCTACCCCGTGGTCAACGCCACGGTGCAGAGCAGCAAGGGCGCAGGTCCCCTCGCCGCGGCCTGGGCCACCATGCGGGCCCTGGGCGTCGATGGGTACCGCGAGCTCGGCCGTTCCGCCCTGGCCGCGACGCGCCGCGTGGTGGCGGGAGTCAACGCCATCGACGGGCTGTGCGTGCTCGGAAACCCCGACGCGACCCTCGTCGCCATCAGCGCGACCGACCCCGACATCGACCTGTTCGAGCTGGCCGACGAGTCGCGTGCCCGCGGGTTCTTCCTGCAGCCGCAGCTCAGCCTCGACGGGCTGCCCGCCAGCCTGCACGTGACGCTCACGGGGTCCAGCGAGGAGGGCGTCGACGGGCTTCTCGCCGCGATCCGCGAGAGCGTGGCGGTGGTCCGCGCTCGCGGGCGGGTCGAGCTGCCGGCGGAGATCCTCGCGATGCTCCAGGGGATCGACCTCACCACCCTGGACGACGAGGCCTTCGCGGGGCTGCTGCCCGCGGCCGGCCTGAACCTCTCGCCGGAGGCGAGCGTCCGGATGGGCGGCGTCAACCGCCTGCTCGACGCGATGCCGCCGCAGGCGCGCGACGCGCTCGCAACACGGTTCCTCTCCGCGCTGTACAGCCCGTACCTGAGCTGATCAGCTCGCGCATTTCCGTTCGTCGCGCACGAAGACCCCAACCACATGCGGTCTGTTGGCGTCTCTCTTTGTGAGGGATGGTGGGTGGGTCGTGAACCGGTTCGGCCTGTGGTGGTCCTGGCGGGGTGTGCGCTCTTGGCTGCCGCGTGCACCGGCTCGCCGGGCCAGGGGACGGTCACGGGCGCCGTCCGGATGTACGGCGGTCCGCCTGCCCTGGGAGGCGGCATGGCGTTGGACGGCCAGCCGCTGCCGAACTCACCCGTGTCGCTGTGGTCAAACGGCCGCCAGGTCGCATCCGCGACCACGGATACGCAGGGCCACTTCACGCTTACCGCGCCGGCCGGCACCTACGACGGCGTCCAGGCGTGCGGCTCCGAGCCGGCCAGCGAGTCCGTGGTCGTGGTGGCGAACCGGACGACGCAGCACGACATCAGGTGCGACGTGCCGTAAGCGGCGCCACATTGGGCGACGTACCGTCGAGAGATGTGCCGCAACATCACGAACCTGCGCGGGCTCGAGCCGCCCGCCACAGCTGACGAGATCCAGGCCGCTGCGGTCCAGTACGTCCGCAAGGTCACGGGCGTCACCAAGGTCAGCCCGGCGACACGCGAGTCGTTCGACGCCGCCGTCGCGGCGGTCGCGGCCGCGACCACGCAGGCCCTCGCCGATCTGCCGGCGCGCCGCACCCCGCCGGCCAAGCTGCCGCCCCTGCGCCGCGAGGAGGTCGCCGCACGGGTCGCGGCTCGCCAGCTCGCGCGCGAGGAGCACGAACGTCTCCACGAGCTGGGCATCGCGCACACCCACTGAGTGTCAGAGTCGTTCGCCGGCCTGAACCTCGGCGGTGATCGTGTTGCCGGGCTGAGCGAGCGGGCACTGCCACGCCGCGTCGTAGCGGCACGACGGGTGGTACAGGAAGTTGAGGTCGACGACGAGCGCGTCGCCGTGGCCACCGAGGTCGGCGCCCTTGGCGGTGTCGAGCAGGTAGCGGCCGCCGCCGTAGGTGGAGGTGCCGGCGGTGCCGTCGCGCACCGGAAGGAACAGGCCGCCGGCGTACTGGTGCAACCACCAGACGTCGAGGGTGGCGTCGACGGGCGCGGGCAGCCGCACGTGCCCGACTCGCTGCATCCGCGTGAGGCTGTCGCCGTCGGTCGGCAGCGTGAGCTCCCGAGGCGCGGACGGTTCGAGCGGCAGCTCGAAGCGCAGGTCGGGGTCGTACGGCCAGTAGGGCACGCCGGTCGCGCGCATCGGATCGTCGGGCGTCAGCGGGCTCTGCGGGTGGGTGCGGAACAGCCGGTCGCGGCCCGCGCGCCACAGCTCATGTGCCGTCGCGGGGTCCGGCGAGGTGCGGACCGACGAGTAGAGCTCGGCGACCGCGCGGCGCCAGCCGGCCAGCTCGAGCTCGATCATCGGCCGCTCCCTCCGGATGAACCGTCGCGGCTAGTTCAACCCGGCGGACAGCTGTTCGGCAACCGAGGCCATGAAGGCGGCCATCCAGATCCAGGAGGAGACGAGTACGACGACGTAGCCGGCGATCGCGGCCCAGGTCGGCGCCAGTCCGCGCGGCGCGGCAACCTTGTGCACGATCACGCCCCGGCCGATCACGTAAACGATGGAGCCGAGGAAGGCCCACGCCCAGTGGAACGGGCGCACCACCCCAAGGCGGCCGAGCTGCTGGTGGTCGCGGTAGGCCACGACGATGAGCGTTGCCGTGAGCAGCAGGCTCAGGAGCTCGGCCACCCAGAACCCGCGTCCGAACATCGACATCGGGTCGAAGAACGGCAGGGGCGCGTCGGGGCCGGCTTGCTCGCTCGCGTTGACGAAGTCGATGAACGGAGTCATGTCGATCCGCATGAACGCGAAACCCGCGATTCCGAGCAGCGGTGCCAGCGCCAGGATCCAGACGGTCGGCCCGTAGACCGGCGCGCCTTCCGGGAGGCGCGTGCGCACCGGGAGTCCGCCGGCAGAGATGTGTGGCGTCCACTGCCACCCGTCCCAGAATCGCTGCGGGGCCTGCCGCCACGGGTCGGGGTACCAGCCGGGAGGGGCGGCGTTGCTCACCGCGAACGTTATCGGGCGACCACCCCAGGTCGGAGCGGATTCGAGAGCGTCCCGGACGCACAAACCGTGCTGTCGGCTAGTGCTTCGAACCGCGAGGCCCGTTCGCTCACCGGACGGCCTCGCGGCACGCCCGGGCGCGCCACAATCAGGCCGTGACCCTGCTCGGCGTTGTCGCGTGAACGACCGCCCTCGCCTCGGCGACCTCATCGAGTGGCGCCCGCCGGCCCCACCGTCAGGTGCCCGGCGGGTCGGGTTCAACGCGATCCGCGGGTTGGTGGTCGTCGTGGCCGGCGCGGTCGCGTTGGGGAGCAACGGCCTCACCCCCAGCAGCCTCGACCTGGGTCGCGTCAGTCGTCGTCGGCTGCCCGACGATCCCGGCGAGGAGATCCTCGAGTTCTCCTGTCGCGTCACCGACGGAACGGCGCCGTGGATGCCCGGCTCATACGCAGACCGGCCGGTGCTGCGCATGAGCTCGACGAGCGCGTGGATCCAGCCGCCCGGCCTGCGGTCCCGGGTCGAGCTCGACCTCAGCCGGCACCGGTTGACGGGCATGCGGCATCTCTTCTCCGTGCCTGGGCCGGAGGGAATGGTGAGCGCGGAGATCGTCGGGCCGGAGACGCAGGTCACGGTCCGGGGCACGTGGATAGCGATTGCGTGGCTCGGGCATCTCGCCGGCTGGCCGGATCCTCAAGAGGCACCCGGCTGAGCGAGCTGGCTGCGGCGCCGCGTGAGGTACGCAGACTCGGCGGTGTTGCCGGCCAGCGCGATGGCCTCGTCGTAGGCCAGCCGCGCCTCCGAGCTGCGCCCGAGCCGGCGCAGCAGCTCCGCGCGCGTCGCGTGGAAGGCGTGGTAGCCGTCCAGCGGCAGGCGGTCGAGCAGCGCGAGCGCGACGTCGGGGCCGTCGACCTCGGCGACGGCGACCGCGCGGTTCAGCGCGACCACCGGCGACGGATCCACCCGCACCAGCCGGTCGTAGAGCGCGACGACTTGCGACCAGTCGGTGTCCCGCGCCTCGCGGGCGTCGGTGTGGACCGCGTTGATCGCGGCGAGAAGCTGGTAGCGGCCGGGGGGCGGGCCGCCTGCGGCGACGGCCGCCAGCCGCGAACGCACCAGAGCGTGGCCCTCGTCGATCAACGAGCGGTCCCAGGCACCCCGGTCCTGCTCGTCGAGCGGGACGAGCTCGCCGGTCGCCGAGACCCGGGCAGGCCGGCGGGCGTCGGTCAGCAGCATGAGGGCGAGGAGCCCTATGACCTCGCCGTCGTCGGGCACGAGCGAGAGCACCAGTCGGGTGAGCCGGATCGCCTCGGCGGTGAGGTCGCTGCGGACGGGGTCGGTCGAGGCACCGGTGGCGAGGTAGCCCTCGTTGAAGACGAGGAACAGCACGGTGAGCACCGTGTCGAGGCGCGCCGGTAGATCCGAGGCCGTCGGGACGCTGTAGGGCACGTGCGCGGCCTTGATCTTGGCCTTCGCCCGGGTGATGCGCTGACCCATCGCCGCCTCCTGCACCAGGAAGGCGCGGGCGATCTCGGGCACGGTGAGCCCACCGACCATCCGGAGCGTCAGCGCGATCCGCGCCTCCGGCGAGAGCGCGGGGTGGCAGCACGTGAAGATCAGCCGGAGCCGGTCGTCGTCGACGGCGCCCAGCGGCTCCGCAGGACCGGACAGCAAGTCAGCCTCCAGGTGCTTCGACTCGCGGCGCGACTCCCGGCGAAGGCGGTCGATGGCCTTCCGCGTGGCCGTTGTGGTGAGCCAGGCGCCCGGGTTCGGTGGGACGCCGTCCCGCGGCCAGGTCTCGACGGCGGTCGCGAACGCCTCGGCGGCGGCGTCCTCCGCGGTGTCCAGGTCGCCGAAGCGCCTGGTCAGGGTGGCGACCACCCGGGCCCACTCCGATCGGTGGGCCCGGGTGATCGCCTCGGAGACCGTCACTCGGCCAGGAGCGCCTTGATGGACTCCTCGCCCTGGAATGGCCGCACCTCGACCTTGCCGCGGCACGCCTTCGAGCCCTCCGCCGCGAGCCGTAGCGCGACGTCCAGGTCGGGCGCCTCGATGATCCAGAAGCCGCCGATGTGCTCCTTGGCCTCCAGGTACGGCCCGTCGGTGAGCACCGGCTGGTCGCCCTGGCCGTCGACGACCGTGGCCGTGGTGGCCGCCTCCAGCCCGTCGGCGAAGACGAAGTAGCCCTCGGCGACGAGCTTGTCGTTGAACACCCCGGTGTCCTCGAACGCCTGGAGCATGTCCTCCCGCGAGGGGTAGGGGCCGTACTTCTGGCGCTCCGTCGGTCCGAACACGGACAGCATGTACTTCGGCATCTCACGTCCTCCTTCGTCTATCGAGCGAGCCACCGGTCGACGTTCGGGTCGCGCATGATCTCGCGCACCTCCTGCGGGCACCGGCACGCGACCGCGGTCCTGGCCGCCCACGCGACGGCGTCCTCCCTGGTGGGGACGTCGACGACCCAGAAGCCGCCGACCATCTCCTTGGTCTCCGGGTAGGGGCCGTCGGTGACCGTGCCGTCGACGCCGACGAGCGTCGTCTTCTCCTCGTCGGCGATCCCGCCGCCGAAGACGAAGACGCCGGCCTCGGCGGCCTCGTCGATCACCGCGCTGGCCGCCTTGGCCACGGCCGGCAGGTCCTCCTGCGGGAACCTCATCCAGCCTCGGTCGAACGAGATCAGGTAGCGCGCCATCTCGACTCCTCGCTCGGGCGGCCCGGGTGGCCGCCTCTCACCCTTGCTACGAACGGTCCCGCCCCGATCCGACACCCCCGGCGACATCTCCCTCAAGGACCTACCGTCAGGCATGGCCACCTGGCTCTACCTCATCCACCCTCCGCGCCCCGACTTCGTCGCGACGATCACTGACGACGAGGCGGCGATCATGCAGGGGCCGCACTCGGAGTACCTGCAGTCCTTGTACGACGACGGCCGCCTGATCCTCGCCGGGCCGACCACGGGCGGCACGCTCGACGACGGGCTGACGCTCGTCGAGGCGGACGACGAGGCCGAGGCGCGCGCCGTCATGGCGGCCGACCCGGCCATCACCTCCGGGCTGATGACCGGCGAGCTGCGCCGCATGCGGGTCTCGTACCTGCGCGGGCGCGAGTGAGGTGCGGACGACGAGGCCCGCCCCCCTGGGAGGAGCCGTACTTCTGGTGCTCGGTGGGAAAGGGCACCCGGCGCGGCGCGTGTGACGATCAGAGGGTGAGTCCCGTCCCACGCTTGCGCGTCGCCCTGGCCGACGCCTTGCTGCGCCGTGTCGCCGGGCCGGACCCCGACGAGGCCAGGGCCCGCATCCACCTCGCCCCCGGTCCCCGGTGGTTCGACCCGGACAGCCCGATCGGACGCGTCCACGGGGACGCGTCGATGTTCGTCGGGGGAGTGCGTGCCCTGCTGCTGCAGTCGTTGCACCCCCGGGTGATGACCGCCGTCGCCGAGCACTCCGGCTACCGGATGGACCCGTGGGGGCGGCTGCGGAACACCGCGACCTTCATCGCCGCCACCACCTTCGGGACGAACCAGGCCGCCGAGCGGGCGGTGGCGATCGTCAAGGCCGTGCACAAGCGCGTGTACGGCACCATGCCCGACGGTGCCGAGTACTCCGCGTCGGACCCGCACCTGCTGTCCTGGGTGCATCTGGGCGAGACGGAGAGCTTCCTGGTCGCGCACCAGCGATTCGGGCGACGACCGCTGGACGATGCCGGGTGCGACGAGTACGTGGCGCAGACCGCCGTCGTGGCCCGCGCTCTCGGCGTCGAGGACCCACCGGTGACGGTCGCGGGCCTGCACGCGCAGCTGGCCGACTTCCGCAGTGAGCTGGCGAGCACCGACGCCGCGCGGGGCGTAGCGACGTTCCTGCTCCACGCGCCGCCGGTGCCCTGGGTGGTCCGCCCCGGCTATGCGCTGGTCGCGTCCGGCGCTCTCGCGCTCCTGCCTCCGTGGGCACGGAGCGAGCTGGGCGTGCGAGCCCCGACGTTTCTCGACCCGCTCCGCCGCATGGGCGGGGCGGCGATCACCGCGACGATCCGGTGGACGCTCGACTCGAAGGCACCCGGCGTGGCCGGGCAGGAACGGCTCGGCGCCGATCCAGCACCCGACTCGGGCACGTCAGGATCCGTTCCCGCGCTCGACGATGGGCGACGGCGGCTCCGTTCGCCGGGCGCCGGCTAGCAGCCGACCGGACGGGACGAGGCCCGCTGGGCGGACGACGAGCGCGCCGGCCTCGTCGTCCGTCGTCCGCAAGCCGTCAGGGGCGGAGCCCCGCGGGCGGCTCCCGCAGCAGCACGGCGCCGATGCGGCGCACCTCGTCGCCCGGCTCCGGCCGCTCGGCCACGACCGTGAGGCGCAGGCGCTCGCGCCATGCGGTCTCCGCCAGGTCGCGGACGTGGCGCTCGCGGCTGACGAACCGGTACTCGCGCCGGCCGGTGTCGAGGATGAAGCCCTCGAAGTCGCCGAAGTGGTCGAACAGCAGCCCCGTGACCTTCCCGGTGCACTCCCACTCCTCCCGGCGGCCCCCGCCCTCGCCGCCATGGCCGGTGCCTGGAGCGGTCTTTCCGCCGCCCAGCGGCGCGCCGCCGAAGGAGGGCGGGATCGCGCCGGAGTCGCCGCCGAGGCCGTCCACGCGGCCGGCGACGTACTCGACGTACTTCTTCAGCACCGGGTACCAACGATCGGTCGTCGGGCGCGTGTCCAACCGGGCCTTGAGGATCGCGAGCGTGTCCTCCTCGGCCGGCAGCAGCAGGCCCGGGGTGCCGACCGGGATCTTCACGCGGAACGAGCCGACCGTGTACCGCTCCACGACCGTGGTCGGCGTGGGCTTGCCCTCGGCGGGCGTCGCCTCGGCCGGCGGGTTGACGTCGATGCGCGTCTCGTCCTGCGTGATCGCCGAGCTGGTCCGGGCGCCGCCGCGCGAGCGCGAGCGGGTGGCCGGCACCGGCGGTTCCGCCGGGCGGGCGGGGATCGCGACCCGCGTCGGGACGGTGCGCGGCCGGCGGAGGGTTCGCGAGCCCAGGCGCCGCACGACGACGTCGAACTCCTGGCCCCGGCGCACGGTCGTCGGCAGGTCGACCGTGAACAGGCCGGCGAGGCCGACCTGTGTGCCGAACGGCAGCGGCACGTACGTCACGCCGTCGACCGTGGTGACCTGGATCGTGTGCGCTCCGACCGCGGACAGTGACTGCGTCCCGTACATCCCGGAGGCCAGAGCCAGCACTTCCGCCGCGTCAGCGCCGGGCCAGTAGATCCGCGCCGTGCTGCCGACCGGGACGGCGCCCCAGTCGATCATCAGCTCGTCGGGGCGGCCGAGGCCCTCCCGCTCGAGCAGGGCGGCGGTCGGGCGCACGTCGAACGTCTGGGGGACGCGGTGGCTGGCGGCGGGGCCGGGGTTGTCGGAGGCGGTGACCTGCAGGTTGCGCTGCGCGAGCTGGTCGCTGTTCTCCGGGGAGATGGTGACGCCGCCGGCGTTCTCGATGGGCGCGCCGTCGTAGGCGATCTGCGCCACCAGGCAGTGGTGGGTCCCGACGAGGGCGGCCGGCACCGCGGTGCCGTTCACGACGAACCCTTCGTCGTACACGTTGAGGAAGCACCCGAAGTACGCCCACTGCGGGTCGCCGGCCGACACCGTGATCGTCTGGTTGTTGACGCCGGAGCTGCCGTACTCGGGGTTGTCCGGGTCGGCGAAGTTGGGCGCGTTGCTCGTGGCGAAGAACGGGATCGTGTGGTTGTCGGAGGGCGCGAGCGGCCACTGGGGGTTGCCGCTCGGGCCGTTGTGGCTCAGGTACGTCCAGGACGGGTTCCAGTCGGTGTCGGCGGTCTGCGTCTCCCAGAGGCGGAAGAACACCTTGACGCCGGTCGCGGTGGTGGCGGACGGGCCGCCCTGCGTGCCGCGCAGCCGCACCCGCGCGATCGCGACGTTGTAGTTGGTGTGCCGCACGCCGTTGTGGAGCGTGAACGGGGTCACCGACGAGTCGCCCGTCAGGGCGTTCGCCTGCGCGGGGATGACGTTCTGGTGCGGGTCGAACGGGTCGGGGCTGCCGGGGCTGCCGTCGGCGAAGTTCGCGTTGAGGTAGCCGACGAGCGCCTGGACGTACGAGTAGGCGTCCGCGGTGGTGTCGCCGCCGAACGTCGGACCGCCCGGCACCGGCGTGCCGTTGAGGCTGGGCGTGGCGGTGAAGACGCGCAGGTCCTCGGAGAGGTAGGGGGCGTTCTCCTTGGCCGGGTCGGGGTCGGGCAGCACGTTGGTGAAGTAGGGGTCGGCGCCGGCCAGGAAGAAGAACTCGCCGTCGGCCTGGAAGGGCGCGCCGAGGATGTTGATGGTGCTGGTCACGGCCGCGGGCGTCTCACCGCTGGGCGGGAAGGCGACCGAGGACGTGAAGTGAACGTCGTACGGGTACCGGATGCGCTGCGGCACGTACTGGTTGCTCGTCTCGTAGGCGATGCCGCTCGGGCCGAGGGTCGTGGTGACCCCGCCGTGGGCCACGGCGGGCGTGCTGGGCGTCGCGCCGCCGGCGACCTGCTTGTTGAACCCCTCGAGCACCAGCCAGAACGCGTCTGGGTAGACGCCGCCGGAGTGGTCGACGATGTCCGCGACCTCGTCCTTGCCCCACGTGTCCTTGACGCCCCACAGCGTCAGCGAGCCGAGCGGCCACGGGTTGTCCGGGTTGGGGCCGGGGACCGCCGAGGGGAGGTTCGACGGGAAGGCGGCGTCCAGCAGCGACTTGAAGAACGGGAAGGGGTCAGAGCCGTCGCCGGTGAGGTTCTGGTAGACGCCGCGCAGGCAGTTCGACGCGTGGCTCGACCCCGGGGCGGCCTGGACGATGTCCGAGATCGCGAACCCGAGCTGCACGTGCAGGTAGTAGATGAAGAGGGTGGCGCAGCCGATCGTCGCGTCGAGCCCGTGGTCGTACTCGAGCGTCAGGTTGACGTAGTCGGCGCGGGCGCCGAAGTTGTCCTGGACGTTCGTGCCCGAGGCGTGCGACGCCGCGGTTGTGCCGGCGTACCCGCGCTGGACGGTGGCGACCTTCTGCGAGCCGTCGGTGGCCGTCATGAGCATCTGCTCGTTCTCCACCTGGATGATCCAGCTCGAGCCGAACTTCGGGATCGGGTACTTGTCCGCGTAGGTGATCGTCGTCGTGACCGCGTCGACCGCGGCCGCCAGGGTCGTCTTGACCGGCCCCAGCTGGCTCGACCCTGCGGTCCCCGGCGGCAGCGAGCTGTTGAGCCAGTAGCCGGCCTCGTCGTACCCGCCCTCGGCGATGCCGAGGCCCTTGAGGACGAGGAACTGCTGCGAGAGGAAGCGCGAGAGCGCTTCACCGCAGCTCTGCTCGTTGGAGCCGTCCGGGGCGAACCAGCCCTTGCCCTGGGAGTCCATGAGCATCTCGACGACCTCGGCCACCATCAGGTAGCGGACGTACCCCTCGTCGCCGTTGCCGGGCTTGAGGGTCAGCGGCGGCCCCCACGCGGCGCCCCCGCCCGCGTTGATGACGTGCGTCTCGACCGGCAGCGACAGGGAGATGTCGATGCCGCCGAACCACGAGGACATGAGGGCGAAGTCGTCCTCGGCGGCGGCCATGACCGCGGTGGTCCGGGCGGGTTCGACACCGCCGGGGTTCGCCGCCGTCTTCTTCAGCACGCTGTCGTACGAGAACTTGTAGTGGGTGGTCACGCCGCCGTTGGGCAGGCCATCGGTGATCAGCCACTGCGCGAAGAGGGTGACGTTCCCGGTGATCGTGAACTTCCCGCCCGGCGAGTCCAGGGTGCCCGTGCCGTCGGCGGCGGTGTTCCAGTAGGCGAACTGCCCGTCCGGCACGTCGAGGCCGCCGGTGTTGCCGAGGATTGTGACGGTGTCGCCACTGCTGTAGGCCGTCGGGTCGACCGGGACGGTGCCGGTGGTCGCGCCGTTGGCGCTGTACGTGACGGTGAAGGACATGGTGCTCACGCCTCTCGTGGCCGATGGTTCCCCCGATGTGGCAGGAGATCGGGACGGCGCGTCAGATACGCCGGGCGGCGGCGGCCGGCGGGCGAACTCCGGCGAGCCCGCGCCTCGCGCTCCGGGCGGCCCTAGAGTCCGACTCGTGCCGGGGGACCTGTGGGACGAGTTCGACGAGCTCGAGAACACTCCTGGCCCGCCGGAACACAACCCGCAGTGGCGGCTCGACGACGCGGCCGGGCGTGCCCGGTCCGATCCGCGGCCCGGGCCTCCGCCATGGTTCGACGACGACTTCTGGGGTCAGAGCACGCCGCCGCCGCCACGGCGGCGTGGCCGGGCCAGCAGCATCGTCGCGGTGCTGCTCGTCCTGCTGACGCTGACCTGGTACCTGGGCTGGGGTCGGACGTACCTGCCCTCGACCGCCGCGCCGCGGCTGCCGTGGGTGGCCTCGAC
>Ga0207835_1000154_pt1 | contig 15171 bp, 9 predicted proteins | sample LuqExpMetagenom8_FD_187766 | JGI IMG/M metagenome (GOLD analysis project Ga0207835, IMG submission 187766) | Tropical forest soil microbial communities from Luquillo Experimental Forest, Puerto Rico - Sample 8 (SPAdes) | ecosystem: Environmental > Terrestrial > Soil > Tropical forest ... | reverse complement strand
CCGGCACGCCGGCGACGAGCGCGAAGTCTGGTACGTCCTTGGTGACGACCGATCCGGCTGCGACGAGTGCCCAGCGGCCGATCGTCGCCGGCGCGACGCACACGGCTCGGGCGCCGATCGAGGCGCCGGTGCGCACGGTGACGCCCACCGCGTGCCAGTCGTCGGCCGACTTCAGCGTCCCGTCCGGGTTGACGGCCCGGGGGTAGAAGTCGTTCGTGAACACCACGGCCGGTCCGACGAAGGCGCCGGCCTCGAGGACCGCGGGCTCGTACACCAGGGCGTGGTTCTGGATCTTGCAGCGATCGCCGACGACGACCCCGGGGCCGATGTAGGCGCCGCGGCCGATGATGCATTCCGCGCCGATGGTCGCGTCCTCCCGGATCTGGGCCAGGTGCCAGACCTTGGTGCCCGCGCCGATGGTCGCTCGGGGGTCCACGTCGGCGGTCGGTGCGATCTGGGGGGCTGCGGCCTCCGGGGCGTCGGACACGTGCGGCTCCGTCTCGGCGGGTGCGGGTGACGGCGACGATCCTCGCGTGCCGGCCGGGGGGACGTCGAGGCGCGGGTGATATTCGCGGTGAAATGTCCCGATTTGGACTGCTTCGTGCTTATCGTCCGGTGTGTGCCGGGCGCGCGCGTCCGGATGCGCGCACGCTGTCCGGGCGGCGCTCGATCGACGGGAGTCGGACGTGAGGACTCGAGGTGCTCTCCGGCGGACGGCGGTACTCGTCACGGCCGCGCTTGTCAGCACGGGCGCGTTGGCCATCGCGGCGCCGGCCTCGGCGGCGGACCCCTGCGGAGCGGGCAGCAATCCCATCGTCTGCGAGAACTCGAAGCCCGGCACCGACCCGTCGATCTGGGACGTCTCGGGTGCGGGCGACAGCCAGCTGCAGGGCTTCGCGACGGACATGTCCGTGAACGTCGGCGCGACGGAGAGTTTCAAGATCTCGACGACATCGAGCTCCTACGCGATCGACATCTACCGGAGCGGCTACTACGGCGGCCTCGGCGCCCGCAAGATCGCCTCGATCACCCCGTCGGCCCAGCTCCCGCAGACCCAGCCGCAGTGCGTGTGGGACGTGACGACCGAGCTGACCGACTGCGGCAACTGGGCGGTCTCCGCGAGCTGGACCGTGCCCACGGACGCGGTGTCCGGCGTCTACTTCGCCAGGCTGACGGACAACACGCGCGGGTGGGACAGCCAGATCCTCTTCATCGTGCGCAACGACGCGAGCCACTCGGACCTCGTCTACCAGACGTCGGACCCGACGTGGGAGGCCTACAACACGTACGGCGGCTCGGACTTCTACCAGGGCGCTGCCAACGGTCGCGCCTACAAGATCAGCTACAACCGGCCGATCGTCACGCGGGGCAACAACAGCGGGCGGGACTACTTCTTCAGCAACGAGTACCCCATGATCCGGTTCCTCGAGCGGAACGGGTACGACGTCTCCTACCTCGCCGGGGTCGACTCCGACCGGAATGGCGCCCTGCTGAAGAACCACAAGGTCTTCCTGTCCGTCGGGCACGACGAGTACTGGTCCACCGGCCAGCGCGCCAACGTGCAGGCCGCGCGCGACGCCGGCGTCAGCCTGGCCTTCTTCAGCGGCAACGAGGTGTACTGGCACACGCGGTACGAGCCCTCGGTCGCGGGGACGCCGACGGACTACCGGACGCTCGTCTCGTACAAGGAGACGTGGGCCAACGCGAAGATCGACCCGACGTCGACATGGACCGGCACGTGGCGCGACCCGAGATTCGCGTCCACCGCGCAAGGCGCGGGCCTGCCGGAGAACGGCCTCACCGGGACGCTCTACATGTCGAACAACTCCGACCTGCCCGTCACGGTCACGGCTGCCCAGGGGAAGACGCGGCTCTGGCGCAACACGACGCTGACGTCGCTGGCCGCCGGCACGAGCCAGGCGCTCGCGGATCACACCGTCGGGTACGAGTCCGACGAGGACCTCGACAACGGCTCGCGTCCGCCGGGTCTCATCGATCTGTCGACGACCGTGGGCGCCGTGCCGCAGTACCTGCAGGACTTCGGCAACGTGACGGCGCCGGGCTCGACGACGCACCACGTCACGCTCTACAAGGCGGCCAGCGGTGCGCTCGTCTTCTCGGCCGGGAGCATCCAGTGGGCGTGGGGCCTCGACCAGACGCACGACGGAGCGGGCGCCGCCGCCGACCCGCGGATGCAGCAGGCGACCGTCAACCTCTTCGCCGACATGGGCGCGCAGCCGCTGACGCTGATGTCCGGGCTGGTGGCGGCCGCCGCGTCGACGGACGTCACCGGGCCGACGGTCACCATCGCGACCCCGGTCGCGGGCGCCGCCGTGGCGAACGGCACGTCCGTCACGGTGACCGGCACCGCGAGCGACGTCGGCGGCCAGGTCGCCGGCGTCGAGGCCTCGACTGACGGCGGTGCCACCTGGCACCCCGCGACCGGAACGACCAGCTGGTCGTACACCTACGTGCAGGCGGGCATCGGGGCCACGAGCGTCCAGGTCCGCGCGATCGACGACAGCGCCAACATCGGCACGCCCGCGTCACGGTCCGTCACCGTGTCGTGCCCGTGCTCGATGTACGGCTCGACGACGCCCGTGGCGGCCGACAGCGGCGACACCTCGGCGGAGGAGCTGGGCCTGCGGTTCACCACGTCGGCCACCGGCTACGTCACGGGCGTCCGCTTCTACAAGAGCGCCGCCAACACGGGCACGCACACCGGCTCGCTCTGGTCGAGCTCCGGGCAGCGCCTGGCTACGGTCACCTTCAGCAACGAGACGGCGAGCGGCTGGCAGCAGGCGCAGTTCTCGACCCCCGTCGCCGTGTCCACCGGGACGACGTACGTCGTGTCCTACACCGCGACCGCCGGGCACTACGCCGCCCAGTCGGAGGCGTTCGCCTATGCCGGGCGCAGCGCACCGCCGCTGTCGACCTTCGGCGGGTTCGGGTCGACTTACGGGGGCGTGTACGGCATGCCCGGCACGTTCCCGACCCAGACGTTCGATGCCAGCCAGTACTACGTGGACGCGCTGTTCCAGACCGACGACACGACGCCGCTGACCATCGGCTCGCAGAGCCCGATGCCGGGCTCGACGAGCGTGCCCCCCGGCACGCCGATCACGGTGACGTTCTCGAAGGTCGTCACGGCGTCGTCAGTCGCCCTGACGGTCGCGGCGGGCTCGACCACCGTCGCCGGGACGACGAGCTACGACCCGACCTCTCGCATCGCGACGTTCACGCCGAGCGCCGCGCTGGCGCCGTCGACGGCGTACACGGTCACGGCGGCCGCCACCGCGAACACCGGCGGGGTGACAGGCGGGGCGTCCTGGACCTTCACCACGGCGGCACCGGACCAGGTGGCCGGCGGGTCCCCTGTGTCCTTCTACAACGACTCGGCCACGCCCGCCACCCTCGAGGCGGCGGACTACAGCGCCGTGACGCTCGGCGTCCGGTTCGCCAGCAGCACCAGCGGCGTCATCACCGGCATCCGGTTCTACAAGGGACCGCACAACACCGGCACCCACGTCGGCGCGCTGTGGGCCGTGGGCTCCACGACACCGCTGGCGAGCGCGACATTCACGGGTGAGAGCACGGAGGGCTGGCAGACCGTCCTCTTCACGACCCCGGTGCACATCGCCGCCAACACGGAGTACGTCGCCTCGTACCGGACGACCGTCGGCGCGTACTCCGCGACTGTGGGGGCGTTCTCCGGAGCTGGCCTGCAACGTGCTCCGCTGCGGACCGCCGCCGACAGCGGCATGTACTCCTACGCCGATGCCTACCCAGGGTCGACGACCTCGACGAGCTACCTCGTGGACGTGGTGTTCACGGCGGACCCGAGCCCGCTGACGGTCGTCTCGCAGTCGCCGGCGCCGGGTGACCCGGGGTCTGCGGCCGGGGCGCCGGTGTCCCTCACCATGAGCGCACCGCTCGCGGCGGGCGCCACGCTCGCCCTGAAGACGGGGTCGACCACTGTCGCCGGCAGCACGGCGCTCTCGGCCAACGGGACGACGCTGACGTTCACGCCGACCGCCGCACTCGCGCTCGGCACGACGTACACCGCGACGGCTTCGGGCCTGGTCTCGACGGGCGGTTCCACGGCGTCGCCCGTGACCTGGTCGTTCACCACGGCGACCGCTTCGGGGTGCCCCTGCACGCTGTTCGCCGGCGTGACACCCGCGGTCGCCGCGGCCAACGACACCGCGGCCGTCGAGCTGGGCGTGGCGTTCACGCCCACCCAGGACGGGTCCATCTCCGCCATCCGCTTCTACAAGGGGGCCGGGAACGGTGGCACCCACACCGGCACCTTGTGGAGCTCGTCCGGCACCGCGCTGGCCACGGTGACGTTCAGCGGCGAGACGGCGAGCGGCTGGCAGACGGCGACGCTCACGACGCCCTACGCCGTGACAGCGGGCACCACCTACGTGGTGTCCTACTTCGCGCCGCAGGGCCAGTACGCGGTGACGCAGAACGCGTTCACGGCGAACGTCGTCAAGGGGCCCCTCACCGCGCCCGCCGCCGGCAACGGTCGGTACCGGTACGGCGGCGGCTTCCCGACGAGCACCTGGCAGCAGTCGAACTACTTCGTCGACGTCGTCTTCACGCCTGCGCCGCCGGTCCCGCAGTCGGTGACCGGCACGGTCCCGGCCGCCGGGGCGACCGGGGTCTCGACCTTCTCGACGGTCTCCGCGACGCTCGCCACCGCCCCGGCATCCGGGACGCCGACGCTGGCTCTCACGGGTCCGTCGGGGGCCGTCGCGGGCTCGGTCGCCTACAATCCCACCTCCCGCACGGTGACCTTCACGCCATCGGCCGCGCTCGCCGCGGGCACCAGCTACTCCGCGGCGGTGACTTTGGCCGGCGCCGCGGTCACCGGCGGGACCTGGAGCTTCACCACCGCGGTGGCGACCGCGAGCCCGGTGTCGCTGTGGTCCAGCACGGACGTCCCCGCCAATGCTTCGTGGAACGACACCGCCTCGGTCCAGGTCGGTACGCGGTTCACGGCATCAGGCCCGGGCACCGTCACGGCGATCAAGTTCTACAAGGGCGCGGCGAACACCGGCGCCCACACGGTGAAGCTCTGGGGCCCCGGCGGGACGCTGCTGGCCAGCGCACCGTCGTCGGGCGAGACGGCCTCCGGGTGGCAGACCGTCACGCTGCCGACGCCGGTCACGCTGACGCCAGGCGCCGTGTACACGGCTGCCTACGAGTCGGTGGGCGGTCTGTACGCGGTCACGGTCGGCGGTCTCACGACCGTCCGAACGGTCGGGCCGCTGTCGACCGTGGCCAACGGCGGCGCATACGTGTACGGCGATGGCAGCGCGTACCCGAGTGGCAGCTCCTCCGCCTGGTACGGCGTCGACCTGGTGTTCGTGCCGGCAGGCTGAGGGACACCCGTGTGGCCGTCGGAGCCCGTCCGGCGGCCACACGCATGCCCCGACTGTTCACCCGTCCACCAGGGGTGAAAACATGTCGTAACCATCCCAAAGGGTCCAATCCGGACAGCAGACTGAGGGGCACCACCGACCGGATCGAGGACACATGACCGAGCAGCTGCGCGCCGCCGTGATCGGCGCCGGGTACTGGGGGCCGAACCTCGCGCGGAACTTCCGCGGCAGCCCGGACTGGGACCTCGTCGCGGTGTGCGACCTCGACGAGGCGCGAGCCCGCAAGGTCGTCGGGCCCCGTTCGACGGTCGAGGTGATGACCTCGGTCGACGAGCTGCTCGCGCGCGACGACGTCGACGCCGTGGCGATCGCGACACCGGCCCGGACGCACGCCGCCCTCGCGACGGCGGCGCTCCGCGCCGGGAAGCACGTCGTCGTCGAGAAGCCGATCGCCGACGGCGGAGCCGCCGCGCGCGGCATGATCCACCTCGCCGCGGAGGTCGACCGGGTGCTCATGGTCGACCACACGTTCTGCTACACGGCGCCCGTGATGAAGATCCGCGAGCTCGTCGCGGACGGAGAGCTCGGCGACGTCCTGTACGTCGACTCCGTACGCATCAACCTGGGTCTGGTCCAGCCGGACGTCGACGTGTTCTGGGACCTCGCGCCGCACGACCTGTCGATCCTCGACTTCATCCTCCCCGGCGGCCTGGTGCCGACGGGCGTCGCGGCGCAGGGCGCCGACCCGCTCGGCGTCGGCCAGCCGTGCGTCGGCTACCTGACGCTTCCGCTTCCCGACGGGGCGATCGCCCACGTGCACGTGAACTGGCTGAGCCCGACGAAGATCCGGCAGGTCGTCGTCGGCGGCACCAAGCGGACGATCGTGTGGGACGACCTCCAACCGCAGCAGCGCCTGACGGTCTACGACCGCGGGGTCGACCTCGGCCGGGGCGACGCCGACAAGGCGCGCGTCAACGTCTCCTACCGGCTCGGCGACGCCTGGGCGCCGGCGCTCCCCGAGCGCGAGGCCCTCGGCGTCATGGTGGGCGAGCTGGCCGCCGCGATCCGCGAGCACCGCGCGGCCCGCACCGACGGGCATGCCGGCCTCCGGGTGCTCGACGTCCTCGAGGCGACGAGCCTCAGCCTCGCCGACGGCGGGCGCCTCACCCCGGTCGCGGCCGCCCCGGTCGCGGGCACGAACACCTTGGAGCCGGTCGCATGAGCACGCTGCTGGGAGCGAACGCCCTCGTCACCGGGGGTGCGGGCACGATCGGATCGACGATCGTCGACCAGCTGATCGACGCGGGGGTGGCCAAGGTCGTCGTGCTCGACAACCTGGTCCGCGGCCGCCGCGAGAACCTGGCCGGCGCGATGGCGAGCGGCAGGGTCGAGCTCGTCGAGGGCGACCTGCGGGACCGCGACCTGGTCCACGACGTCGTGCGCGGCCAGGACCTGGTCTTCCACCAGGCGGCGATCCGGATCACGCAGTGCGCCGAGGAGCCGCGGCTGGCGCTGGAGGTCCTCGTCGACGGCACGTTCACGGTGCTCGAGGCGGCGGCGGAGCACAAGGTGGGCAAGGTGGTCGCCGCGTCGAGCGCGTCCGTGTACGGCCTCGCGGAGCACTTCCCGACGCACGAGAGGCACCACCACTTCAACAACGACACGTTCTACGGCGCCGCGAAGAGCTTCAACGAGGGCATGGTCCGCTCGTTCCGGGCGATGTACGGCCTGGACTATGTGCTGCTGCGGTACTTCAACGTCTACGGGCCGCGCATGGACGTGCACGGGCTGTACACCGAGGTGCTCGTCCGCTGGATGGAGCGGATCGCGGACGGGCTGCCGCCGCTCATCTTCGGCGACGGCACGCAGACCATGGACTTCGTCTTCACGGACGACATCGCCCGCGCCAACCTGCTCGCGGCGGCCAGCGACGTCGTGGACGGCGTCTACAACATCGCCAGCGGCACCGAGACGAGCCTCTTCGAGCTGGCGACGGCGCTCCTGCAGGTCATGGGATCGGACCTGAGCGTCGAGTTCGGGCCGGCGCGGGCGGTGAACGGCGTCACGCGGCGGCTCGCGGACACCCAGGCGGCGCGCGAGGACCTCGGGTTCGAGGCGACCGTCGAGCTCGACGAGGGGCTGAGCCGGCTCGTCGAGTGGTGGCGGCCGCTGCGCGAGGAGATCGCGGCGGGGCGCGTGCTGAGCGGGGCGGTGCGGCAGTGAGCCGCATCAACGTCATGCAGCCGTGGTTCGGCCCCGAGGAGGTCGCGGCCGTCACGGAGGTGATCGAGTCCGGCTGGGTCGCCCAGGGTCCGCGGGTGGCGGCCTTCGAGAGGGCGTTCGCCGAGACGATGCAGGTCGACCACGGGGTCGCGACGACCTCCTGCACCACGGCGCTGCACCTGGCGATGATCGTCGCGGGGATCCGGGCGCGCGACGAGGTCGTCGTGCCCTCCTTCTCGTTCATCGCGACGACGAACGCGCCGACCTACGTGGGCGCACGGCCGGTGTTCGCGGACGTCGACCCCGTGACAGGGAACCTCACGGCGGAGACCGTCGAGGCCGTGCTGACGAGCCGGACGCGGGCCGTCGTCGTCGTCGACCAGGGCGGTGTGCCCGTGGACCTCGACGCCATCCGCAGGGTGACCGACCCCCGCGGGATCGTCGTCGTCGAAGACGCGGCGTGCGGTGCGGGATCGGCGTACAAGGGCCGGCCGGTCGGGGCTGGTGCAGACGTCACGACCTGGTCGTTCCACCCGCGCAAGATCGTCACCACCGGTGAGGGCGGGATGCTCACCACGCCGCACGACGACTGGGCCGACCGTGCCCGCAGGCTCCGCGAGCACGCGATGAGCGTCTCGGCGGCGGCTCGGCACGCGAGCGTGCTGTCGTCGGCGGAGGAGTACACCGAGGTCGGCTACAACTACCGGATGACCGACCTGCAGGCGGCGGTCGGGCTGGTGCAGCTCGGCAAGCTGCCGGAGGTCGTCGCCCGCCGCAGGGAGATAGCCGCCACCTACGCGAAGCACATCGGGGAGATCCCCGGGCTGCGCGCCGTCGCGGACCCCGCCTGGGGGACGTGCAACTTCCAGTCGTTCTGGGTCGAGGTCGGGCCCGAGTACCCGCTGGACCGTGAGGGACTGCTGGGGCGCCTGGCGGAAGCCGACATCTCGGCCCGCCGCGGGATCATGGCCGCCCACCGGCAGCCGGCGTACGCCGGGACGGCACACGTCGCGCTTCCCATGACCGAGAGGCTCACCGACAACACCCTGATCCTCCCGGTGTTCCACCAGATGTCGGAGTCCGAGCAGGGGCGCGTCATCGACGCGCTCGTGGGCGCCTGACATGGGCGAACCCCTGCTGCTCGTCGCCGCGAGCGGGCTCGCCCGCGAGGTGCTCGCGGCCGTCCGCACGCACGACACCTTCGACGTCGTGGGCTTCCTCGACGACTCGCTGGCGCTCCAGGGAGCGACGATCGACAGCGTCCCCGTGCTGGGAACGATCGATCAGATCGTCGACCAGCCACGAACGCAGGTGCTCGTCTGCGCAGGCCGGGGCGCGGCGCGCGAGGCCATCGTCGCCCGCCTCGACCGCCTCGACGTGTCCCCGGCGCGGTACGCCACCTTCGTCCACCCGTCCGTCGAGGTGCCGTCCGGCTGCGACGTCGGAACAGGCTCGATCCTGCTCGCGGGCGTCGCCATGACCGCCTCGGTGGTGCTGGGCGAGCTCGTGGTCGTCATGCCGAACGCCACGCTCACCCACGACGACGTGCTTCAGGACTATGCGACGATCTGCGCCGGCGTGGCGCTGGGCGGCGGGGTCGTCGTCGGGCGGGGCGCCTACGTGGGCATGAATGCGTCCGTGCGCGAGCGCACGGTGATCGGCGCCGGCGCGACCCTCGGCATGGGCGCGGTGCTGGTGAACGACCTCCCCGCGGGTGAGACGTGGGCCGGGGTCCCGGCGCGGGTGCTCGAGGCGGTCCGGTGAGGGCGCGTCGTCCGGTCGCGCTGACGACGTCCCCGCTCGTCAGCGTCGTGATCCCGCACTACAACTACGGCACCTACCTGGCGACGTCGCTGGGCTCGGTCCTCGGGCAGGAGGGTGTCGACGTCGAGGTCATCGTCGTCGACGACAGGTCCACGGACGGCAGCGACGACGTCGCCCGCGCCCTGGTGGCCACCGACCCCCGCGTGACGCTCGTCGCGCACGAGACCAACATGCGCCACATCGCGACGTACAACGACGGGCTCGGCCGCGCGACCGGCGAGTACGTCGTGCTGCTCTCCGCCGACGACGCGCTCGCCCCGGGCGCGCTGGCGCGTGCGGTGGCGATCATGGAGGCCGACCCGGCGGTTGGCCTCGTGTACGGCCGCGTCCAGGACTTCGACGGCGATCTGCCGTCGGTTCGCGCGGCGCGCACCTGGTGGACCGTGTGGGACGGCGAGAAGTGGATCGGGCACCTCGCCCGGAGGGGCCGCAACCTTCCGGTCAACCCTGAGGTCGTCATGCGCCGCTCCGTCTACGAGGCGGCGGGTGGCTACGACAGCGCGCTGCCGCACTCCGCCGACATGTTCCTGTGGTTGCGTGCGGCCGCCCGTGCGCGGGTCGCCCGGGTCAACGGCCCGATACAGGCCTACTACCGGGTGCACGCTACGAACATGCACTCGACCCAGTTCGGGGGCGTGCTGGACGACTGGCGAGAGGTTCGCCGCACGTTCGACCGGTTCTTCGAGGCGGACGCCGGACTGCTCCGCGAGCCCGAAGCGTTGGCCCGACGGTCGAGCGCGTCGATGGCCCGCGAGATGCTCCTGGCCTCGTCGGCACTCGCCGCCGGTCCCGGCGGCCACGAACGGCGGGCGGCCTTGATCGCCTTCGCGCGCGAGGCCGACCCAGCCGTGACCGGGACCTGGTCCTGGCGCTGGGCTCGGGTGGCCGCCGGCGACGGCCGCGGCGCCGGGGTCGTGCACGCCGTCGAGGCCTTCCGATGGAAGGTCCGCAGCCAGCTGGAGACGAGGCTCGGCATTTGACTCATCGGTCGGCCGCCATCGGGCGGCCGCCGCGGACCCACGGACAGGAGCGTAAACATGACCGCGACGCGCGGCGTACCTTTCGTCGATCTCGGCATCCAGACACGCATCGTCGCCGCCGAGGTCCGGGAGCGGTGGGACGCCATCGTGGATCGGACGGCGTTCGTCCTCGGGCCGGACGTCGAGCGGTTCGAGCGCGAGTTCGCCGCCTACTCGGGGTCGCGGCACGCCGTCGGCGTGGGCAACGGCACCGACGCGCTCGAGCTGGCCATGCGCGCGGGTGGCGTCGGGCCGGGCGCCGAGGTGATCCTCCCGGCGAACACGTTCATCGCGACCGCAGAGGCGGTCGAGCGTGCCGGGGCGACCGTGGTGCTGGCCGACTGCGACGACGACTACCTCATCGATCCCGACCGCGTCGCCGAGCGCGTGACGTCGCGGACCCGGGCCGTCGTCGGCGTGCACCTCTACGGGCAGATGGCCCCGATCGCGCGACTGCGCGACGTGGTCGGCCCCGACGTCCTCGTCCTCGAGGACGCGGCTCAGTCGCAGGGTGCCGCGCGCGACGGCAGCCGCTCAGGCAGTGCCGGCGACATCGCGGCGACCAGCTTCTACCCGGGCAAGAACCTGGGAGCGTTCGGGGATGCGGGCGCCGTCCTGACGTCGGACGACGAGGTCGAGCGCCGCGTCAGGCAGCTCCGGAACCACGGCGGCGTCGCGAAGTACGAGCACGAGCTCGTCGGCACCAACTCCCGGCTCGACACGCTCCAGGCGGCGGTGCTCTCGGTGAAGCTGCGCTACCTCGACGGATGGAACGCCGAGCGGCAGGCGGCGGCCGCGCGGTACGCCGAGATCATGGACGGCGTCGACGGCGTCGACCTGCCGCGCCAGCTCCCCGGCGCCTCCCACGTGTGGCACCTGTACGTGGTGCGGGTGGCCGACCGCGCCTCCGTCTCCGCTGCCCTCGCGGAGGCCGGCATCGGTCACGGCATCCACTACCCGGCGCCGATCCACCTGCTCGAAGCGTTCCGCCACCTCGGCCACGACGCCGGCGAGTTACCGGTCGCCGAGGGCCAGGCGCCGCACATCCTGTCCCTGCCGATGTTCCCCGGGATCACCGCGGACCAGCAGGAGCACGTCGTCGAGGCCCTCGTCCACGCGGTCCGGCGCGCCCCGGTGCGGACGGCCATCGGCTGACGGGCACCCGCCGCCCGTCGTCGTTCACGCCCGGACCTCGGGCCGCCCTCCCGCCGCCTCGACGGCGATCGCGTCGCCGGTCGCACGCGGGGCGACGGGCAGGCGGGTCAGCCGCTTCGCCAGCCTCCGCGCCCGGTCGGGGATCGGCGCGAGGTCGATGACGCTCTCGCACGTCCGTGGGCTGACGAGGCGGACGGACAGGCCCTGCACGACGATGATCGCCGCCCCGCACACGGCGAGGTTGGCGATCGCGGGCAGCGACGGCGTCGCCTCGAGGACGGCCCAGCCCGCGAGGCCCGACATCCCGGCGCAGATGGTCGCGGTGAGGAACGGTTGGGCGGTCGTCCGCACGCTCGTCTGCAGCACGTGGGCGGTGAGGAACCACCGCGCGACGGTGGCCACGAGCGCGACGCCGACGAACGCCCACGCGACGCCCGAGAGTCCGAATCGAACCGCGACTGCCGTCGTCGCGACGGTGAGAGTGTCCACCGCCACGGAGTAGGACAGCCACGTGCCCGGTCGGCCCGTGGCGTACAGGAGCCCGTTGTCGATGTTGGCCCCGATGACGAGGATCGCGGCCACGGCGAGCCCCTGCGTCATGGGAACCGCGCCGAGCCAGCCGGAGCCGAAGAGCGTGGGGATGATCCGGGAGGCGCCGACGCTGATGAAGATGAGGATGGGCGCGGCCAGCACGTAGACGAGCCCCAGCGAGCGGGCGTACGCCGAGCGGAGCCTGTCGAGGGATGTCCGGACCTGCGAGAAGACGGGCAGCGACACCGGGACGATCGCGGTGGACGTGAGGTCCTGTGCGGCCGTGACCAGCCGTTGCGCGATGCTCATGTAGCCGAGGGCGGCCGCGCCGAGAGCGTGGGAGATGATTGCCGTCTCCCCCCACAGGCGGGCAGTGGCGACGACTTCGGTCGTCACGACCCGGCTACCGAAGTGCGTCATCGCCCTGAACGTGGTGAACGAGAACTGCCACCTCGGGCGCCAGCGGACGATGAGCCACAGGAGGACGACGCTCAGGGCCTGCGACGTGATCTGCTGAACGACGAGCGCCCACGCGCCGGCGCCGGAGAAGGCGAGCGCGATGGCCACCACCTGGGCCACGATCGCCGTCGAGCTGTCGATCAATGCCGCGGTGCGGAAGGCCAGCCGACGTCGAAGGAGCGCGTACGGCACGGTGCCGAGCACGACGAGGACGACGAGGATCGAGAGGCTGCGCAGGATCGGCACCGCCTGCGGCTGACCGAACAGCATCGCGATCGGTGGCGCCGCGACGACGAGTCCAAGGCCGAGAACGACCGAGGCGCCGAGCGAGAACCAGAAGCCGGTGCTCAACGTCTCGTCGTCGAGGTCGTCCGCCTGGACCAGGTACGTGGTGAAGCCGAGGTCGGACAGGAGGTTGACCAGCGGCAGGACGGTCATCGCGGCGGCGACGATGCCGAACTCGGAGGGTGTGATGAGCCGGGCGAGGATGGTGGCCGTGATGAGCCCCGAGAGGCGGCCCACCCAGCGCTGCATGGTGAACCACAGCGCGCCCCGGGCCGCCTTCCTGCCCAGCCCGGCACCGTCGGCCGCGTCAGCCGTCGCCCGGCGGTCCGGGTTGGCCGGTTCCTGGCCCGGCGCCCCCGTGTAGCCCTCGTCGCGTGGCATCGAGGCCTAGCCCTCCGCGACCGTTCGGAGCGGTGCGACCGGCGCGGCGGGGTCAGCGGCGCCAGCGGCGCGCCGTGCCACCGCACGCAGCACCTGCGCGTGACCGGAGACCATCGGACCGAAGGTGTCCTCGATCACCGCGACGGAGCGGCCCTGACGGCGGGCGTTCGAGGCGGTTGCGGTGAGGGCGGCTGCGAGCTGGGCGGCGTTGCGCTGGCGGGTGGCGTGCCGGCGGGTCGCACGAGCGAGGCGATCCGTGACGCGATCGGCCGGTCCCGTGGGATTCGGGACGAGTGTGGAACCCGGCGCGCCACGTGCGACGAGCTCGGCCGCTCCGCCGGTCTCGCTGAGCACGACCGGGAGGCCGACCGCGACAGCCTCCGTGGCGGCGAGCGGCCAGCCCTCGAAGAAGGAGTCCAGGACGAAGACGTCGCTCGCGACGAGGAGCGCCGAAGCGTCCGAGCTCCCGAGGAGGTGGACGCGGTCACCGTCCGCGTGTGCACGGCGGATCACATCGGCGCGCGCGTACTCGAGCCAGTCCGACGGGTCGCCGGCGACGACGAGCCGCACGTGCGGGTCGAGGGCGGCGACCGGCAGGAAGGCGGCAACCGTCCCCGCGATGTTCTTCTGGGAGTCGTATCGGGCCAGGCAGCACACCACGACGTCGTCGGCCGGCTCCACACCGAGCGCGCCCGCCAGCGCGGCCCGTGCCCGCGCACGCGTCTCGTCGGAAGCCGGCGGAACGGGCATCGACCCGTTGGCGATCACCACGATGCGCGTCGTGGCATCGTCGGGGAGCCGCTCGATGTGGAAGCGCCGCACCACGTCGCTCACGGCGACGACCGCAGCGGAGCGCCGGAACAGCGCCGCGGTGTCGCGCCAGGCCGAGGCGTCGTAGTGGATCTCCGTGTTGTGAAGCACTGGCACGACGGGTGCGCGGAGGCCCAGCGCCGCATCGACGAGGTAACGCGGCGCGCTGTGCAGCTCCAGCACGTCGAGACGTGCTGCCGCGAGTGCGCCGGCCGCCGTGCGGGCGTCCGGCACGACGAGCACCTCCAGGCCCAGGGCCCGCAGCCTGGCCGTGCGCCGGCCTTCGGCGGGGCAGACGACAACCGGCGCGATGCCGGCGGACCCGAAGCCCTCGGCAAGCATCTCGACCACGCGGCCGACCCCGCCGACGTCGAGCTCGTCCGCGAGCAGCCCGCTCCGCAAGCTGGGAGCGACGCCGACGGCGCCGGTCTCGCTGACCCGGAACGTGACGCCGTCGACGGCCGGCACGGCGGCCAGCGGGTGGCTCAGCAGCCGGCGGGCGAGCGGGTGGACGTACCCGTACCGGATGCGCGGCGGGGCCATGTCAGCCACGGCGACGGCCAGGCCGAAGGCGCCGGCCGCCACGCGAGCGCCGATCCCGCCGCGGACTGACGAGCGAGTCCGCGTCCCCACGGTGCTACCCACCGGAGTTGACGGGTTCGCCGGCGGCGGTGGCCGCGGCCGGCCGCCGGGCCGGACGGCGCCCGTACGGCGCGTTGCGGTGGGCGGTCCACAGGGTGCGGGCGCTGGCGATGTCCGGGTGGCACAGCAGCCATGTCCCGGTGTCGCGCCACAGTCCGAGGATGTGGGGCGTGTCGCGAAGCGAGGGCGCGAGACGCGCGAGAACCGCGTCGTCCACGCCCGTGACGAGAAGCGCGCGACCCTCGCCGTGTCCGGGCAGGGCGTCGAAGCCGTCGGCCGAACGCGAGGTCGCCGCCATCGGCCGCCCGCGGCGGGTGAGCACGTCGACGTCCCAGTCGCCGGCCGACGGGCCCAGGTTGACGACGTCGAGGCCGGTGGCCGCGGAGCAGTCGAGCGCGTCGTCGAGCACAAGGCGGACGTCCGCCAGGGCGACGTCCCGCAGCGGCTCGGCC
>Ga0207835_1000151_pt1 | contig 15822 bp, 16 predicted proteins | sample LuqExpMetagenom8_FD_187766 | JGI IMG/M metagenome (GOLD analysis project Ga0207835, IMG submission 187766) | Tropical forest soil microbial communities from Luquillo Experimental Forest, Puerto Rico - Sample 8 (SPAdes) | ecosystem: Environmental > Terrestrial > Soil > Tropical forest ... | reverse complement strand
CACCGCGACCAAGCCGTCGACGGCCGACGCCAGAGCCGCCACGAGCGGATGCACACTGCGCTCCACGGCTGCCCCCGACGCCTCACCCAAGGCGCCGATAGGGCGCCTGACCTGCGACAAGACTACCGGCCAGCACCGACAACCACCAGCGGTGGTAGAATATACGTTCGGATGTTCGCGCAAGGCGAGGAGATAGCCGGCCAGCACGACCGGCTCCCGGGGCTCCGCCCTCAACGTCGCAGTGGGACCTCCATCAGCTCCCCCACCGAGCAGCCGAGGGCGTCGCAGATGGCCGTCAGTGTCGAGAAGCGGATCGCGCGGGCGCGATCGTTCTTGAGCACCGACAGGTTGACGACGCTCACCCCCGTCCGCGCCGAGAGCTCGACCAGCGTCATCCCACGCTCGTCGAGCAGCCGGTCCAGGTGCAGCCGAACCCGGTGCGGCGCCTCGTCGTCCATCAGACGAGCCCCTCGACGTCCTGCCGCAACCGCACGCCCTGGTGCAGCACCACCGCCAGGAGAACGATCACGGCCCCGGCCCAGAGCGGAACCAGGTCGAACTGGAAGGGCACGACGACCACGCCGGCCGCGGCGGAACGAGCGACCGTGCCCACCTTGAGCCAGTACGAGCCGAGCTGGACGACCGTCGCTCCCCCGGCGATCAGCGCACCGATCACCACGATCCGGCGGATGTTGGCTCGGCTGAAGACGTCGTCGGCCGCGATCGTGCCGACTATCCGCCAGAGCAGCCACAACACGATGAGCGCGAGGGCGGCCCAGGCCAGCGGCGGGAGGACGAAGGTGACACGGTCCAGGGTCGTCGGGCCCCAGAAGTAGAGCCGCATCTGATCGCCGATCGACAGCTCGACGGCCGGCAGCCCGGTAGCCGCGTCGCGAGTGCCGTCAGAGGAGTCGTCCGACCAGGGGAACAGCACGGGCTTTCCCGACGCGTCCGGCTCCGCAGCACGCCAGCGCGCTTCGAAACCGGTCCCCTGCATCACGCTGACGTTCGGCACCGGTTGCCTCAACAGCGGAACGTCATCGACCGGGTGGACGGTCACCAGAACGTTGAACACCAGGACGAACGCCGCCGCGAGCCCCAGCAGGACCCGCAGCAGCCGAACCGTGAGGGCAGTACGCGCCATCGCGCACTCCGTATCGATAGTCGTTATGCCGACGCGAAGAGACTGGCGCAACGACTATCGATATGTCAAGGACCTACAGCCGTACGCCCAGCAGGGCGTCGAGGGCGCGCGCGACGATCCCCGGCGCGCCTTCGTCGGGCTTGAAGCCGCCCGCGAGCGCCGCCTCCGCCCACGCGTCGACGGCGGCCAGCGCAGCGGGCGCGTCGAGGTCGTCGGCCAGCGCGGAGCGGATCGCCGCCAGGGTCGCGTCGGCGGACGGCCCGCCTACCCCGGAGAGCGCCGCGCGCCACCGACCAAGCCGGGCCTCCGCCGAGGCAAGGACCGCTGGCGTCCACTCCCAGTCGTCCCGGTACCGGTGGGCGAGGATCGCCAGCCGGATCGCCCGCGGGTCCACGCCGGCGGCACGCATCGTCGAGACGAGCACGAGGTTGCCCTTGGACTTGCTCATCTTGTCGCCGTCGAGCCCGACCATCCCGGTGTGCACGTGCGCCCGCGCACCGGCCGACGGTGAGCCGGTCAGCACCCGCACGTGCGAGCAGCTCATCTCGTGGTGGGGGAACGTCAGGTCCGATCCGCCGCCCAGCACCGAGAGGGGCGCACCGAGCGACCCCTGCGCGATCACGACGCACTCGATGTGCCACCCGGGCCGCCCGCGGCCGAGCGACCCGCCGTCCCACGACGGCTCGCCGGGTCGCTCCCGCCGCCACAGCAACGGATCCAGCGCGTCCTTCTTCCCCGGCCGGCCGGGGTCGCCGCCACGCTCCGCCGAGAGGGCGAGCATGGTCGGGCGGTCCAGGCGGGCGGCCTCGCCGAAGGCCGGGTCCGCGCCGACGGCGGCGTACACGTCCCCGAGCGGCTCGACCCGGTAGGCAGCGCCCGTGGCGAGCATCTGCTCCACGGCGGCGACGACCGCGGGGATCGACTCGACGGCCCCCACGTAGAAGTCCGGCGGGATGACCTGCAGCGCGGCCATGTCCTCCGCATACAGGGCGGTCTGTTCGACGGCGAGCGAGCGCCAGTCGACACCGGTCGCGGCGGCGCGCTCTAGCAACGGGTCGTCCACGTCCGTCACGTTCGAGGCGGACCGGACCGCGACCCCGGCGTCGCGCCACGCGCGCCCCAGGAGGTCGAACGCCACAGCCGTGGCCGCGTGTCCCAGGTGCGTTGCGTCGTACGGCGTGATCCCGCACACGTAGAGCGTCGCGGCGCCGTCCACCACCGGGTCGACGAGCGTGACGGTCGCCGTGTCGAGCACCCGCACCGCGGGTCCGTGTCCTGGGAGGGCGGGCAGGGAGGGGGCGGGCCAGCTCAGCACGCGACGAGCGTAGTCGTGCGGCGCGGCGAGCCCGGCGGCCGTCCGGCGGCGCCCCGGCGGAGAATGCGCGGGTGCCCGACGAGGTCTACCAGCAGCCCGACAGCGCGTGGGTCCGCACCGACGCTCCCGCCTCCCCCGCCGCCACGAGCCCGACGTGGGTCGTCGTGCACGACCTCGCCGGCATGCCCGCCGCGGCCAGAGCCTGGGGGCTCGACGAGCGCACCGTCCGGATGCTCGAGCACCGCGTCGAGACGCTGACAAGCCCGGACAGCGCGCGGCTGGCGTTCGCGCACGTCGACCGCTCCCCCGCAGGCGACATCCTCATGTCGACCCCCACCTGCTGGTACGACGAGGCGACGCGCGAGGTCTCCACGGGCGAGGTGACGACGGTCGTGTGCCCGAGCCTCGTGCTCACCGCCGAGGCCGGCGAAGCCGGGACGCTCGCGAAGGCCGCAAAGCGTCTCGTCGGCGGCGTGCCGACGCCCGACTCCGGGGCCCGCGAGGTCCTGGCGGCACTCCTCTTCGCGGTGCTCGGCCAGGCCAGCGAGGTCGAGCTGGGACTCGGCGAGGCCGTCGCCGCGACCGAACGCCTCGTCTTCTCCCACGAGCGCCTCGACCCCCTGCAGCGGATCTACGACCTGAAGCGCGAGATCGCCGAGACCCGTCGTGCGCTCAGCCCGCTGATGGCCGCGCTCCCCGAGTTCGAGGCGCAGGCCGACGACGAGCGCACCGAGCGGCGCGCCTGGACCTGGCTCGACAACGTGCAGTCGACCGTGGACCGGCTGGACCGGCACCTCGTCGGGCACGACGAGCTGCTGCGCGACATGCTTTCCGCCCACCTGGCCCAGGTGAGCGTGCGGCAGAACGAGGACATGCGGAAGATCTCGGCATGGGCCGCGATGATCGCCGTGCCCACGCTCATCGTCGGCATCTACGGCATGAACTTCCACCACATGCCCGAACTGACCTGGACGATCGGCTACCCGCTCGCCTTGGTCTTCATGGCCGGCATCTGCCTCTGGCTGTACCGCGCCTTCCGCAAGAGCGGCTGGTTGTAGGCCTCACTTCGGCCGGTTGCGCCGGGCCAGCGAGTCGATCGTCACCGCGGCGAGCAGGACGAGCGCCGTCACCATGTTCTTGGCGGCCGCGCTGAATCCCAGCAGCCCCATGCCGTTGTCGATCGCCGCGATGACCAGCCCGCCGAGCACGCCGTGCAGCATCTTGCCGCGCCCTCCGAAGAGGCTGGTGCCGCCGATCACCGCGCCCGCGATGCCGTAGAGCACGAGGGTGCCGCCGTCGAGCGACGTCGAGATCGACCGCAGCCGGGACGCGTAGACGATGCCGGCGATGCCCGCCGTGAACGAGCAGAGCATGAACGAGATGACCCGGATGCGCACCAGCCTGATGCCGGCGCGGCGGGCCGCCTCCGCGTTGCCCCCCACGGCGTAGACGTACATGCCGAACCGGCGCCGGCCGAGCAGGTACGCCCAGACGACGAGCACCGCGAGCACCAGCACCACGACCCAGGGCAGCCCGTACACCGGGCGCAGGATGCCGCGGTCGACGTTGACGAGCAGGATGAGCGCCGCGGCGCCGAGCGCGACCAGGCCGATCTTCGCCCAGGTGAGCGAGACGGGCGCCGCGGCGAGGCCCGACGAGCGCCGGCGGGCGTCGCGCCGGTAGATGAGCGTGCCGTACACGGCGACCACGACGATCGCGAAGATCCATCCGCCGATCCGAGAGAGGGTGGCGCTGGCGATGCCGTTGATCACCGAGTTCTGGATGAGGATCGCGCCGCCGTTCCCGAGGATGAACAGCATCACACCGGCCCAGAACAGCTGACCTGCCAGGGTGACGACGAACGAGGGCAGCCCGATCGTCGCGAACAGCGATCCCTGGAGAAGCCCGATCGCGGCCGTGGCGGCGAGGCCGGCGATGATCGCCGCCCACCACGGCCAGCCGATGCTGGGCTGCACCAGCCAGGCCATCACCACGGCTGCGATGCCGGCGACGAAGCCGGCGGAGAGGTCGATCTCTCCGAGCAGCAGGACGAAGACCTCCGCCATGCCGAACAGGGCGAACACCGCCGCCTGCACCAGGAGGTTCACCAGGTTGCCGGCGGTGAGGAACCGGCTGTTGAGGCTCTGGAAGACGATCGAGACGAGGATCAGGCCGCCGACGACCGGCAGGATGCCCGTCTCGCCTCCCCTGATCCGCTGCCACCCCAGACGCAGGTAGTCGCCAGCGCCCAGCACCTCGGTTCGGGAGCTGACACCCGCGCCCGCCGGCGGCGGGGCCTTCTCGCTGTGCAGCGTCATGGCGCGGTGCTCCCGTCCGTGGCGTCGTCCCGGGCGCCGGCCGCGACCTCGCGGTCCGACGTGCCGGTGGTCATGAGGTCGACCAGGATCCGCTGGTCGATGCGGTCGCGCGGCCTCTGGTCGACCATGCGGCCGTGCCGCATCGTCGCCACCCGGTCGGCCACGGCCATGACGTCGATGAGGTTGTGCGAGATGAGCAGCACCGCGTGACCGCGCTTCGCCAACGTGGTGACGAGGTCCAGGACCATGCGCGTCTGCGCCACGCCCAGGGCCGCCGTGGGCTCGTCCATCACGACGAGCTTGGACTCCCACAGCACGGCCTTGGCGATCGCCACGGACTGCCGCTGCCCGCCGGACAGTGACGCCACCTGCTGGCGGACCGACCGGACGGTGGTGACGGCCAGGTCGGTGAGCGTCGAAGCGGCCGCCTGCTCCATCGCCACGTCGTCGAGCTGCCCGCGCCGCACTCGCTCCCGGCCCAGGAACATGTTCTGGACGATGTCGAGGTTGTCGCAGAGCGCAAGGTCCTGGTACACGGTCTGGATCCCGAGCGCGGCGGCGTCGGCCGGGCTGTGCAGCCGCACGGCGTTGCCTTCCCACACGATCTCGCCCGAGTCCGGTGCGTGGATCCCCGCGATGCACTTGATGAGGGTGGACTTGCCGGCCCCGTTGTCCCCGGCCAGCGCGGTGACCGCGCCGGCGGGGACTTCGAGGTCGACGTCGGTCAGGGCCTGGACAGGCCCGAACGACTTGGAGACCCCCCGCAGCTGGAGCAGCGGGGGGGCCCCGATGGTGTCGTCGGACATCAGCTGATGCCCGCGGCGGTGCACTCAGCGGCGACGGCGCCGGTGCAGAGCTTCTCCTTCGTCACTGCGCCGTCCTTGACGACCGTCTCGTTCATGTTGGCCGTGGTCACCCAGATCGGGGTGGTGTAGACGGACTTGATCTGCTGGTTGGTCTGCGTGTCCAGCGTCTTCGCGTTCACCAGCAGGTCAGGTGGCGTCTGGCCGGCGCGCAGGTAGAGCGCCAGCGCCGCGGCCGCCTGGGCCTCGAGGTAGATCGGCTTGTAGACGGTGCCGCACTGGTAGCCGGCGAGGATGTTCTGCAGACCGGGGAGCGAGGCGTCCTGACCGGTGGTCGGGAACGTCTTGGCCGCCACGCCCTTGCCCTTGAGGATCGAGATCACGGCGTTGGCGTTGTCGTCGTTCGGCGTGATCGCGGCGTTGGTCTCGGGGTGAGCAGTCAGCTGCTGCTCGAACGTCGTGGCCGCGACGGACGGCGTCCACGTTCCGGCCGGCTCGCCGACCTTCGTGTACGTCCCGGCGTCGAACTTCGGCTTGAGCACGCTGTTGTAGCCCTGCGCGAACAGGGTCGCGTTGTTGTCGGTCGGGTCGCCGTCCATGACGAGGACCTGGGGCTTGGAGAGGTTCCAGTCCGTGATGCACTGGACCAGGCCCTGGCCCATCGTCTCGCCGACCTTCACGTTGTCGAAGCTCACGTAGTAGCGGTCGGGCGGGCCGCCCTTCGTCAGTCGGTCGTAGTCGATGACGGCCACGCCCGCGGCCTTGGCCGCGGCCTCGATGGCCGCGCCGCTGCCGGAGTCGAGCGGGTCGACCAGGAGCACCGAAGCGCCCGCGTTGATGTCCGCCTCGGCCTGCGTCTGCATGGTCGACGCGCTGCCGCCAGCGTTGTCGATCTTGAACTGCGAGCTCGAGAGGCCGGCCGTCTGGAACGCCTTCGTGAGGTACGGCGCGTCGTACTGGACGTACCGGGTCGAGGTGGTCGTGTCAGGCAGCAGGACGCCAACGAGGCCCTTGCCCGACGAAGCGACGCCGGTCAGCGCCGACATCAGCGCGAAGTCGGACGTGAACTTGGTCGCATCGATCTGCATCGCGGGGCCTCCGCTCGACGTGCCCGTCGCCCCCGCCGCCGGCGGTGTCGTCGCGGTACCACCCCCGTTGTTGCTCGTACACCCGGCGACCACAAGCCCGAGTGCGGCAACCGCACCGATGATCCGTACCGCCCTGATAGCGGACATCGCTGTCCTCCTCTGGTTGGGGAATGGGCATTCCCGTCACCGGAGTGGTATCCCCGGGCGCCAGGGGCTGCAACTCGATGGAGCGTTTTGTTACCAATTCGTCAGCAGATTCTCAGACTCGCTTCTCTCACGATTCTTGGAGAGAACGTTCGCCGAGCTCCCTCGAAACGTACCCGCGACGCACAGCATTCGCAGAACACCGCGTTGTCCAGCGCGGACACGCGCCGAGAAATCGTCCGCGGTGAAATCTTCCCGTCGTGACGGTCAGTTGAGGACGGGCGCGTTCGCCTCGAGGGCACCCGTGACGAGGAGGATCACGACGAGCACGGCCAGGCCGATCCGGTACCACACGAAGGCCCAGTAGCTGTAGGTCGAGACGATCTTGAGGAAGGCGATGATCACGAGGTAGCCGACGACGAAGGCGACGATCGTCGCCAGGATCGTCGCGCCGAACCCGGGCGTGTTTCCCTTGCCGAACTGGTCGAAGTTCGTCGCCAGCTCGAACAGCCCCGAGCCGAACACCGCCGGGATCGCGAGCAGGAACGAGTACCGCGCCGCGGCCGTGCGCGTGTAGCCGAGCAGCAGCCCGCCGGTGATGGTGCCGCCGGACCGGGACACGCCGGGGATGAGCGCGAGCGCCTGCCACAGGCCGAACCACGCCGCGTGGCGTGGCGTCAGGTCCTCGACCGAGCGCCGCTTGGCGCCGACGTTGTCGGCCCAGCCGAGGAGCAGGCCGAAGACGACGAGCACGGTCGCGACGAGCCAGAGGTTGCGCAGCGGCCCCTCGATGGCGTCCTTGAACAGCACGCCGAGAACGACGACGGGGATGGTGCCGATGGTGATGAACCACGCCATGAGCGCGTCGTGGTCGGCCGGCGCGCCCACGGGCGCGCCTACGCGGGAGCGCCAGTCGGTCCCGAGGTCGCCGCGCACGGCGCGCCACCAGTGCGTGCAGATGCGCGCGATGTCGCGGCGGAAGTAGAGGACGACAGCGGACTCGGTGCCCAGCTGGATCACCGCGGTGAACGCGGCACCGGCGTCGTGCCCCGTGAGGAGCTCGCTGACGATCCGGATGTGCGCGCTCGACGACACCGGGAGGAACTCGGTCAGGCCCTGGATCAGCCCCAACAGCAGCGCGGCACCCGCACCAAGTCCTGTCATGGTCGGTCACCTTATCGGCGCGAGCCGTGCGAATCGGGCACTGACGCCCCGCTAGGGTGCGATGACATGGAGCACCGCCGACTGGGACGGACCGGATTGCAGGTGTCCTGGCTCGGTCTGGGCACCATGACCTGGAGCCGGGACACCGACGAGCACGATGCGCGGGAGCTGCTGCACGACTTCGTCGACGCCGGCGGCACGCTCGTCGACACCTCAGCCTCGTACGCGGAGGGCGGCTCCGAGGAGCTCCTCGGGTCGCTCCTCGGTCGCGCCGTCGATCGGCGCGACGTCACCGTCGTCACCAAGGGCGGCGTCCGGCGAACGGCCGACGGCGCCGTGGTCGACGCCTCACGCGGCGCGCTCCTGGACGCCCTCGACGGCTCGCTGGCCCGGCTGGGCACCGATCACGTCGACGTGTGGCTCGTCCAGACGCCCGACCCGCGCACCCCGCTGGAGGAGACGGTCTCGGCGCTGCGCCTCGCCGTGGCCTCGGGGCGCACCCGCTACGTCGGCCTGTCGAACCACGCCGGGTGGCAGGTGGCTCGCGCCGCCTCGCTTCTCGAGGCCGACACGGGCCTCGCCGCCGTCGAGGCCGAGTACTCGCTCCTGCAGCGCGGTGTCGAGCGCGAGGCGCTGCCGGCGGCGGCGTCCCTCGGTGCCGGACTGCTCGCGTGGTCGGCCCTCGGCCGCGGCGTGCTCACCGGCAAGTACCGCCGGACGGTCCCGGCGGACTCCCGCGCCGCGTCCACGCACCTCGCGGGGTTCGTGCAGCCCTACCTGGCGCGCTCGTCGGCGGCCGTGGTGGAGGCGCTCGTCACCGCCGCCGACGGGCTGGAGCGCACGCCCGCCGAGGTCGCGCTCGCGTGGCTCCGCTCACGTGAGGGTGTGGCCGCGGCGCTCGTCGGGCCCCGCACGCCGGTCCAGCTGCGTCAGCTCCTGGCGGCCGACGACCTCGAGCTGCCGACCGAGCTGGTCCGGGCGCTCGACGACGTCAGCGCCCCGGCGCTCGGTTATCCCGAGCGACTCACGGTGGGCTGAGCTCGCCCGTCAGTGGCTGACGGTCTCGTCCTCGTCGGACCAGTCCCCGTCGTCGATGTCCTCGTCGAGGTCGTCGTCCTCGTCGGCCTCGTCCTCGTCGGCCTCGTCCTCCGCCTCCTCGTCCTCCTCCTCGCCGAGGTAGAACGGGGTGGCCTCGCCGTAGACGGTGCCGAGGGCGTCGTCATACACCTCGAACGCGTCCGCCAGGACGTCATAGGCGTCGTCGACCGCAGGGTCGTCCTCGCCGTGCCGAGCCTGGACGGCGTTGAAGTGGGCTTCCAGCGCGGCGATCAGCCGGTCGAGAGCGGCACGCGGGTCGACGGTCATGCCCTGACGGTATCGCCGCGGGGGCACAATGACACAGCGTCCGCGCGTCGGATCGGCCACGCGCGCGGCACGACAGTTCGAGGTGATGCATGGACGGAGATCTCACGACGGGCAACCGCGCCCGGGCGTCGCGGCGCTTCGTGCGGATGGGTGGTCAGTACGAGTACCGGCAGCTGACGATCCCCCGCTCGACCAGCGGAAGCGACGCCCGCAAGATGCTCGCCGACGAGGCGGAGTACGGCCGGTGGGAGCTGACCCGCTCCCGCCTCTACGCCGGCGGGGAACGCCGCGTGTGGCTGCGCCGGAAGGTCGTCCGGGTCCACTCGACGTTCGGCGAGGACGCGGAGGACTGAGGCCCGGGACCGGTCGGTGCTGGCGCGGAACGCGGCGGTCACCACGCCGGTCAGCAGGTCGCGAGCAGGCGGTCCAGCACGCGGCAGCCGAAGCGCAGCGAGTCCAGCGGGACGCGCTCGTCGACACCGTGGAACATCGCCGTGAAGTCGAAGTCGGCCGGCAGCCGCAGCGGCGCGAAGCCGTAGCCGGCGATGCCGAGCCGGGCGAGCGACTTGTTGTCCGTGCCGGCGGCCAGCATGTACGGCAGCACCACCGCGCCCGGATCCTCCGCCACGACCGCCGCGGCCATCGCGTCGAAGAACGCGCCGTCGATCGGCGCGGAGGGCGCGATGTCGCGGTGCACGTCGGTGATCCGCACGTGCTCCCCCGCGAGCGCGCGGATCGTCGCGTCGAACTCGTCCTCCCGGCCCGGCAGGAACCGCCCGTCCACCGTCGCCCCGGCAGTCGTCGGGATGACGTTGGAGAGGTAGCCGGCGTCCAGGCGCGTCGGGTTCGCGGTGTGCTGCAGCGTGGCGCCGACGAAGCGCGACGCGGGTCCCAGGGCCGCGACCAGGGCGTCGATCGCGGCGTCGTCGTGCTCGTCGAACGGCAGCCCGGTCAGGTCCGCGACGCCCTCGAGGAGGCGGCGCACCGTGGGCTCCAGAACGCGCGGCCAGGGGTATGCGCCGATCCGGGCGACCGCCTCGGCCAGGTGGGTCACGGCGTTGTCGCGGTTCACCTGGCTGCCGTGCCCGGCCCGGCCCCCGGCGACGAGCCGGAGCCACGCGAGGCCCTTCTCCGCCGTCTGCAGCAGGTACGCCCGCGTCCCCGCCACCTCGACCGAGTACCCGCCGACCTCGCTGATCGCCTCGGTTGCCCCCTCGAAGAGGTCCGGCCGGTGGTCGACCGCCCAGCGGGCGCCGTGAACGCCGCCGGCCTCCTCGTCGGCGAACATCGCGACGACGACGTCCCGGGCCGGGCGCCGGCCCTCGCGGACCATCTGGCGCACCACCGCCAGGACCATCGCGTCCATGTCCTTCATGTCCACGGCGCCGCGCCCCCACAGGACGCCGTCGATCTCCTCGCCGGCGAACGGCGGGACGGCCCAGTCCTCGGCGCGGGCAGGGACCACGTCGGTGTGGCCGTGGACGACGAGCGCCGGGCGAGTGGGGTCCGTGCCCTCCAGGCGCACGACGACGTTGGCCCGCCCCGGCGTCGTCTCGAACAGCTCCGGCTCGAGCCCGACGTCGGCAAGCAGGCCCGCCACATACTCGGCCGCGGCCCGCTCCCCCGGCCCCGAGCCGTCGCCGTAGTTGCTGGTGTCGATGCGGATCAGCTCCTGGCAGATCCGCGCGACCTCGTCCTCGGCGCGCATCGGGTCGGGCATGACCCGCACCGTACCGCCGCGGCCGTTCCGCCCGTTCACCCAGGCGGCCGCCGTCAGTCGCGCCCGGCCAGGCCCCGGCGCGCCAACAGGGGCGCGATCTCCGGCGCGCGGCCGCGCAGCTCCTCGAAAGCCCGCAGGGCGTCGAGCGAGCCGCCGCGCGAGAGGACCTTGGCGCGGAACTCGTCGCCGTTCTCCCGGCGCAGGCCGCCGTTCTCCTCGTACCACGTGACCGTGTCGGCATCGAGCACCTCGGACCAGATGTACGAGTAGTAGCCCGCCGAGTAGCCACCGGAGAACACGTGGTTGAAGTAGGTCGACCGGTAGCGCGGCGGCACCGCCGCGTAGGCGATGCCCGCCGCTTCCCGCGCCGACCGCTCGAAGCCCTCGACGTCCTGTGCGGACGCCGGGACCTCGTCGGGCGTCAGGCGGTGCCACGCCTGGTCGAGGAGAGCGGCGCCGAGGTACTCGGTCGTCGCGAAGCCCTCGCCGTCCTGGCGCGCCTCGAGCAGGGTCTGCACCCACTCGGCGGGCATCGGCTCGGCGGTCACGTGGTGCAGCGCGAATCCGCGCAGCACCGCCGGCTCCCACGCCCACATCTCGTTGACCTGGCTCGGGTACTCGACGGCGTCGCGCGGCACGGCGGTGCCGGACTGCGACGGGTAGCGCACGTCCGAGAAGATCGCGTGCAGCGCGTGGCCGAACTCGTGGAAGAGCGTCTCCACCTCGTCCCACGTCAGCAGCGTCGGCTCGCCCTCGGCCGGCTTCGGGATGTTGAGGTTGTTGACGACGACGCACCGCTCGCCGAGCAGGTGCGACTGGTCGACGAGGTTGTTCATCCAGGCACCTCCCCGCTTGCTGTCACGGGTCCACGGGTCGTGGAGGAACAAGGCACGGCCGGTGTCGTCGGCGTCGAACACCTCGTAGACGCGCACGTCCGGGTGGTAGCCGACGAGGTCGTGGCGGTGCGAGAACGTGAGCCCGAAGACGAGCGTCGCGGCCCGGAACACGCCCTCCGTCAGCACCCGGTCCAGCTCGAGGTACGGGCGCAGCGCGGACTCGTCGAGCGCGCGGCGCTCGCGGCGGACGCGCTGCGCGTAGAAGGACCAGTCCCACGGCTCGAGGGTCGCGCGTGGCTCGTCGTGCGCCAGCGCCTGCTGCAGCTCGGCCGCCTCCGCCTTCGCGTTCGCGACCGCGGGCCCGACGAGGCCGCCGAGGAGGTTCGCCACGGCGTCCGCGCCGTGGATCGTGAGGTCGGAGGCGATGTAGTCGGCGTGGTGGGCGTAGCCGAGGAGCCGCGCACGTTCCGCTCGCAGCGCGACGATCTCCAGGAGGATCGGACGGGTGTCGTGCTCGCCGCCCAGGCCGCGGGACGACGAGGCCTCGAAGACCCGCCGCCGCAGCGCGCGGTTCTCCAGCTGGGCCAGCACCGGCTGGTCGGTCGGCAGGACGAGGTCGATCAGCCACTTGCCGTGCTCGTCGTGCCGTTCGGCGGCCGCGGCGGCCGCCGCCTTGGCGTCGTCGGGCAGGCCGTCGAGCTCGTCCTCGTCGTCGACGAGCACGGCGGCGGCGTTCGTCGCCGCGAGCAGGGTGCGGCCGAACTTGGCCTCCAGGGTGGTGAGCCGCTCGTTGATCGCGCGGAGCCGCACCTGGGCCTCGTCGGGCAGGCCGGCGCCGGCCCGGCGGTGCGCGATCCGGCGGCGTTCCAGCAGGTAGGCGGTGTCCGGCTCGAGGTCGAGCGTGCCGTCGTCGGCCTGCGCGCCGAGCGCCTCGACGCGCGCCGCAAGGTCGGCGTCCAGCCAGATCGCGTCGTGGTGGGCGGCGAGGAGCGGCGCCAGCTCCTCCTCGAGCGCCTCGATCGCGGGCGTGGCGTCGGAGCTGAGCTGGTTGTAGAAGACGTTGGAGACCCGGTCGAGCAGCCGGCCGGTGCGCTCGAACGCCACGAGCGTGTTCTCGATCGTCGGCGGATCGGGGTTGCCCGCGATCGCGGCGACCTCGGCCCGCTGCTCCTCCATCCCGGCGAGGAACGCCGGCAGGTAGTGCTCCTCGCGGATCGCCGCATAGTCGGGCAGGCCGTACGGCAGCGACGACGGGGCGGCGAACGGGTTCGACGGATCGAGGGGGGTCATGCCCCCATCATCGTGGACGGCGCGCCGTCCCAGGCGCGCCACGGGAGGTCGTGGGCCGCGGCCACGGGCTCGCTGAACAGCTCGCCGGCGTGCGTCGTCAGGCCCGCGGCCAGGGCCGGGTCGGCCGCGAGCGCGTCGCGCCAGCCGCGGTCCGCCAGGGCCGCGAGGTACGGCGCGGTGACGTTGGTCAGCGCGACGGTCGACGTCACCGGGACAGCGCCCGGCATGTTCGCCACCGCATAGAAAACGCTGCCGTGCACCTTGTAGGTCGGTTCGTCGTGCGTCGTCGCGTGGGTGTCCTCGAAGCAGCCGCCCTGGTCCACGGCCACGTCGACGAGGACGGACCCGGGCCGCATCCGCGCGACGAGGTCGTTGCTCACGACGTGCGGCGCCTTGGCCCCGGGCACCAGGACGGCGCCGACGACGAGGTCCGCGTCGAGAAGCTCGCGCTCTACCGCCCACGCGGAGGATGCCAGCGTCCGCACGCGCCCCCCGAACGCCGAGTCCAGCTCGCGTAGCCGCGGCATGGACACGTCGAGGATGGCGACGTCGGCGCGCATGCCGAGCGCGATCTCGGCCGCGTGGCGACCGACCACGCCTCCGCCGATGACGACGACCTTCGCGGCGTCGACGCCGGGCACGCCGCCGAGGAGCACGCCGCGGCCGCCCTCGTTGCGCATGAGGTGGTACGCGCCGACCTGCGCGGCCAGGCGCCCGGCGACCTCGCTCATCGGCGCGAGCAGTGGCAGGGAGCCGTCCGGCAGCTCCACGGTCTCGTAGGCGATCGACGTGGTGCCGGCGGCGAGGAGGGCGTCGGTGCCCGCGCGGTCCGCGGCCAGGTGGAGGTAGGTGAACAGGACGAGGTCGGGGCGCAGGAACCGGTACTCCTCCGCGACCGGCTCCTTGACCTTGCAGACGAGGTCCGCGGACCACGCCGTCGGGGCGTCCGGGACGATCCGCGCGCCCGCGGCCCGGTAGAGCTCGTCGTCGATCGCCGACCCGGCGCCGGCGCCGGTCTCGACGAGCACCTCGTGCCCACCTGACACCAGCCGGTGGACGCCGGCGGGCGTCACGGAGACGCGGTACTCACGGTTCTTGATCTCGCGCGGGATGCCGATCCGCATTGCTGTCGCTCCTCGTCGAACGATGCTTACCCACCGATTGTGAACTTCCTTGATCTCATTGCGGTGAACTCGGCGGTTCCTTCGCTATGGTGCGTCCATGTCCGTCGATTCTTCACAGGCCGCGCCCGCCCGCGCCGCCGTCCGCACACGGTTCGGCGCGCTCGACGACGTCGACCGCGACATCCTGCGCGAGCTCGAGCGCGACGGCCGGATCTCCAACAAGGACCTCGCCGACCTCGTCGGCGTCGCGCCGTCCACGTGCCACGCCCGGGTGCGCGCGCTGCGCGAGTCCGGCGTGATTCGCGGCTTCTCGGCGGACGTCGACCCGCGTGCGCTGGGCCGCGGGCTGCAGGCGATCATCGCCGTGCGCCTGCAGGCGCAGGCCCGCGCCCGGCTCGGCAAGTTCGCGCACGAGCTGGCCGGCCGCCCCGAGGTGCGCGACGTCTACCTGCTCGGCGGCACGGACGACGTGATGGCGCACGTGCAGGTCGAGGACAGCGACGCCCTGCGGCAGTTCGTCATCGACCACCTGTCGACGCGGCAGGAGGTCGCCCACACGCAGACGTCCCTGGTGTTCGAGCACGTGCACCAGCCGGCGTCGATCCCGTCGACGTACTGAGCGTGCCCGCGGCGGCGTTCCGCAAGGCGCGCGCGGGCGCGCCCGACGGGTTCTTCCGGTGCGAGGCGGCGGGGCTCGCCTGGTTGCGCGCCGCCGGGGGCGCCCGCGTCGTCGAGGTGCTCGGTGTCGGCGCCGATCACCTCGACCTGGTCCGGCTCGCCCCCGGGCGCCCGACGCCGGACGCCGCGCGGGCGTTCGGCCGTGCGCTCGCGGTCACGCACGACGCCGGGGCTGCCGCGTTCGGCTCCCCGCCGGACGGCTGGGACGGCGACGGGTTCTTCGGGCCGCTCGACGCGCCGCTCCCCATGCCCGCCGGGCGCCACGAGTCGTGGGGCGAGTTCCTCGCGGTGCGCCGGATACGGCCGTTGGCCGCCTGGCTCCGTCGTGCCCGGGCGGCCGACGAAGGAACGCTCGCCGCACTCGATCGCCTGTGCGACCGCCTCGCACGTGGCGACCTGGACGACGACGACGCGCCGGCGCGCCTCCACGGCGACCTGTGGTCCGGCAACGTCCTGTGGACCGCCGACGGAGCAACCCTCATCGACCCCGCGGCGCACGGCGGGCACCGGGAGACCGACCTGGCGATGCTGGCCCTGTTCGGCCTGCCCTTCCTCGACGAGGCGCTGGCCGGGTACCAGGAGGTGCACCCGCTCCGGCCCGGCTGGCGGGGGCGCGCGGGACTGCATCAGGTGTACCCGGTCGGGGTGCACGCGCTGCTGTTCGGCGGTGGGTACGCCGGGCAGCTGGCCGGGCTCGTCGCGCGCTGGGCGTGACGTCGCCCGCGCGGCGCTCGCCCCGCGGCCTTCGGGCATGCCAGGCTCACCGTCCGTGAGCGAAGGCCGGCCGACGCGGGCCGAGGAGCCGGTGTGGCTCAGCGGCCCGGCCGCCGCAT
>Ga0207835_1000150_pt1 | contig 15952 bp, 14 predicted proteins | sample LuqExpMetagenom8_FD_187766 | JGI IMG/M metagenome (GOLD analysis project Ga0207835, IMG submission 187766) | Tropical forest soil microbial communities from Luquillo Experimental Forest, Puerto Rico - Sample 8 (SPAdes) | ecosystem: Environmental > Terrestrial > Soil > Tropical forest ... | reverse complement strand
CGCAGCGCGGCACGCTCGGCGAGCTCCCGCTCGGCGAGCCCGGCGGGATCCCACCGGACGAGCGCCTGCGTGGGCCGCGCGGCGCCGTCGCCCACGAGCAGCACCTGCCCGTCGTCCCCGGCCGGCCGCACGAGCGCGGCCGCCGCCAGCCAGCGTCGCAACGCGTCGGGCTCGACGGCCAGCCCCTCACCGGCGGTCGCCGCCGCCGCGTCGAGGAGCACCGCGGCGGAGTAGCCCGCCTCGGCGACCGGCTCGGCGCCGGGCGTCGCCACGACAATGGCGGGCCGGTCCGGGACGGTGTCGAGCACGCCGCCCTTCGCGCCGCTCGTCCGCACCGCGAATCCCGGGAACGCCCGCCCGATCTCCTCCGCCGTGCGCCCCGACCCGACGCTCACGGACCGCATCGCCCGGCCGCCGCACTCACGGCACGCCCAGTCGGTCGCCAGCCGCCCGCACCAGCGGCAGGACGGCACGGCTCCGGGCGCCTCGACGGCCAGCGGGCCGGTGCAGGCGGCGCATCGCGCGGGGGCGTGGCACCGGGCGCACGCGGTCGCGGGGACGTAGCCGGCGCGGGGCACCTGGACCAGCACGGGCCCGCTCTCGAGGGCCGCACGCATCGCGGCGAACACCGGCGCGGGCAGCCGTGCCGCGGCGGCGGGGCCCTCCTTCGCAAGCTCCGTGGTCGTCAGGGCACGGACGCGCGGCGTCCGCTGACGCACCACGGCGCGGTCGGCCGCGACCTCGCGCGCCCACCCGGTCTCCAGCAGCCGCTGCGCCTCGACGGTGCGGCCGAAGCCGCCGACGAGCGCCGCACAGCCCGCCAGCTCGGCCCGCAGGGCCAGCACCTCGCGCGCATGGGGGTACGGCGCGCGCGGCTCCGCGTGCAGCGGGTCACCGTCCTCCCACAGCACCACGAGCCCGAGGTCGGCCACCGGCGCGAACACCGACGCACGCGTGCCGACGACGACCCGCGCGATCCCTCGTCGGGCGGCGAGAAAGGCGCGGTACCGCGCCGCGGGCCCTTCGTCCGCGGTCAGCCGGACGGCACTGGCGGCCAGTCCGACGCGCGCCAGCGCGGCCAGCACCCGGTCGACGTCCCGCGCGTCGGGAGCGACGACGAGCGCGCCCCGCCCGCCCAGCACGCACGCCGCGACGGCTTGTGCGATCGCATCGGCCCAGCGCTCCCCCGCAGGACCCGGCAGAGCGGTCCACACGGCGCGGGGACGCCCGCCCGTCAGCAGGTGCTGCAGGAGTGCCGGGCCGCCCCGGTACGGCGCCCACGCGGTCGCCACGGCCGCGGACACGGGCTGCGCGGCCTCGTCGTGCGACTGCGCCTCGACGCGGGCGTGCCGCGGCGGCACGGCGAGGCGCAGCACGTCGGCCAGCGTCCCCGCGTAGCGGTCGGCGACGGCCCGAGCGAGCCGCGCGACCTCGGGCGTGAGCACCGGCTCGCCGGTGACGACCCGGCGCAGCGCTACCAGCCGGCCGTCGTGCTCGGTCGACTCGTGCCGCGACAGCAGGTACCCGTCGACGTCCTGGCCGCCGAACCGCACCTTGACACGCACGCCCGGCTGGGCCGCGTCGTCGAGGTCGGCGGGCACCAGGTAGTCGAAGAGGCGGTCGAGGTGGGCCGGCTGGACGTCGACGCACACGCGGGCCACCGGCAGCGTGGCCGCGACCGCACGCTCCTTCGCCGGGCGCGGCGCGCGCACGCGCGGCATCCCGGCGAGCGTTGGCTGCGTGAGCTCCACGGGCCCCATCCCACCATCCCGCGCCCACCCCTCGCGGGCGCCTGTGGACCGTCAGTGGAGCGGACCTGTCGCGGCGGGTTCGCTCCACGTGCGTCAGGAGAGCGCGGCCTGGAGGTCGGCGATCCGGTCGGTGCGCTCCCACGTGAACTCGGGCAGCTCGCGGCCGAAGTGTCCGTACGCGGCCGTCTTGCGGAACACCGGGCGCAGCAGGTCGAGGTCGCGGATGAGCGCGGCCGGCCGGAGGTCGAACACCTCGCGGATCGCCGCGGTCAGCCGGTCCACCGGCACGGTGCCCGTCCCGAACGTCTCGACGTAGAGGCCGACGGGGTGCGCGCGCCCGATGGCGTACGCGACCTGCACCTCGCAGCGCGTGGCGAGCCCGGCGGCCACGACGTTCTTCGCCACCCAGCGCATCGCGTACGCGGCGGAGCGGTCGACCTTCGACGGGTCCTTGCCCGAGAAGGCGCCGCCGCCGTGCCGGGCGAACCCGCCGTAGGTGTCGACGATGATCTTGCGGCCCGTCAGCCCGGCGTCACCCTTCGGGCCGCCGACGACGAACTGGCCGGTGGGGTTGACGAGAAGCTGGTGCCCGGCGGTGTCCAGATCGAGCTGCGCGATCACCGGTGCGACCACGTGCTCGGCGATCTGCGGGGCCAGCGCCGTCTCCAGCTGGACCCACGGCTCGTGCTGCGTGGAGACCACCACGGTGTCGATCCCGACCGCGCGGTCGCCCTCGTAGCGGATCGTCACCTGCGTCTTCCCGTCGGGGCGCAGGCCGGGGACGATCCCCTCCTTGCGCACCTGCGCCAGCCGCTCGGCGAGGCGGTGTGCCACCCAGATCGGCAGCGGCATGAGCGTCGGCGTGTCGTCGCACGCGTAGCCGAACATCAGGCCCTGGTCACCGGCGCCCTGGTGGTCCAGGGGGTCGAGGTCGGCCGAGTCCTCGCGGACCTCGATCGCCTTGTCGACGCCCTGCGCGATGTCCGGCGACTGCTGGCCGATCGACACCGAGATGCCGCACGAGTCGCCGTCGAAGCCGATGTCCGACGAGGTGTATCCCACGGAGTTGACGACCTCGCGCACCACCGCGGGGATCTCGACGTACGCCTCGGTCGTCACCTCGCCGGCGACGTGCACGAGACCGGTGGTCACCATCGTCTCGACCGCGACGCGGGCGGCAGGGTCCTGCTCGAGCATCGCGTCGAGGATCGCGTCGGAGATCTGGTCGCAGACCTTGTCGGGGTGTCCCTCGGTGACGGACTCGGAGGTGAACAGGCGCGCGGTCGACGAAGTCACGGCCGGAAGCCTAACCGCTGGTCCCGAACGGTCGCCTCGCGGGCTCAGCCGGCAGACGGGAGCAACGGCAGGACCGCGTCCCAGACGGCGTGCCCCACCTCGTCCTTGCTGCCGCTGGCGCGGGCGACCTCGTCGCCCGCCGAGTCGAGGATCACCACGTCGTTGTCCGCGGTGCCGAACCCGAGGCCCTCGCCGACGGCGTTCACCACGAGGAGGTCAGCGCCCTTCCGCCGGGCCTTCGCGCGCCCGTGCTCCAGCACGTCCCCCTCCGCGTCGCCGGTCTCGGCGGCGAACCCGACGACCACCTGGCCGGGGCGCAGCCGCAGCGCGGCGAGCTCGGCGAGGATGTCGGGCGTCTCCACGAGCTCGAGGCTCGGCGGCTGGGCGCCGGGGCGCTTCTTGATCTTCGCCGCGGCGGTCGCGGCGGGCCGGAAGTCGGCGACGGCGGCGGCCATCACCACGGCGTCGGCGTCCTTGCCGGCCGCGCGGACGGCCTCGCGCAGCTGCTCGGTGGTCTCCACGCGCACCACGTCGACCCCGGGACCCACAGGGAGGGCGACGTTGGCGGCGACGAGCGTCACCGCGGCGCCGCGTGCGGCGGCGGCGGCCGCCAGCGCGATCCCCTGGCGGCCCGACGAGCGGTTGCCCAGGAAGCGCACGGGGTCCAGCGGCTCGCGCGTGCCCCCGGCCGACACGACGACGTGGCGTCCGGCGAGGTCGCGCGCCCGGGGGTTCAGCAGGGCGAGCGCCGCCGACGCGATCTCCTCGGGGTCCGGCAGCCGCCCCGCACCGCTGTCGGCGCCGGTGAGCCGGCCGACCGCCGGGTCCAGGACGTGCACGCCGCGGGCGCGCAGCGTGGCGACGTTCGCGACCGTGGCCGGGTGCTCCCACATCTGGGTGTGCATCGCCGGGGCCACGAGGACGGGGCACCGCGCGACGAGCAGCGTGGTCGTCAGCAGGTCGTCGGCGATGCCGGCGGCGGCGCGGGCCAGCAGGTCCGCCGTCGCGGGGGCCACGACCACGAGGTCGGCCTCGTTCCCCAGCGCGACGTGCGCCACGCCCGTGACGTCGTCGAACACCTCGGGCGTGGCGGGCTCACCGGACAGGGCCTCCCAGGTGGGGCGCCCGACGAACTCCAGCGCGGCCCGGGTCGGCACGACGCGCACGCTGTGACCGGCCTCCTTGAGGAGGCGCAGCAGCACGGCCGCCTTGTAGGCGGCGATGCCCCCCGAGACGCCGAGGACGATGCGCACGGCGGGAGGCGGTCAGTCCTCGACGGGAACGATCGTCAGCAGGCCCTTGTCGATCTCGCGCATGGCGATCGACAGCGGCTTCTCCTGCGGGCGGGTCTCGACCAGCGGCCCGACGTACTCGAGGAGGCCCTCGTTGAGCTGGGCGTAGTACGCGTTGATCTGGCGCGCGCGCTTGGCGCTGTACAGCACCAGGGCGTACTTGGAGTCGGCCTTCTCGAGCAGGTCGTCGATCGGCGGGTCGGTGATGCCGGTGGGCTGGGCGACGGTTCCGGACACGGTGGCCTCTCCCGGAGGTGAAGGGGATCTGGGGCTGCGGGGACGGTCCCGCACACTGCCGGCCAGTCTAGCCTGCGGCAGCGTCCCCGGTCCGCGGCCCGTCGAGCCCCATGACGCCCACGAGCTCCTCGGTCGCGCGCTGCGCGTCGTCGTTGACGATGACGTGGTCGAACTCCTGCTCCGCCGCGAGCTCGACGCGCGCGCTTGCCAGGCGCCGCTCGCGCTCCTCGGGCGTCTCCGTGCCGCGCCCGACGAGGCGCCGGACGAGCTCGTCCCACGACGGCGGCGCGAGGAAGACGAACTGCGCCTCCGGCATGGTGGCACGTACCTGGCGCGCGCCCTGGAGGTCGATGACGAGGAGCGCCGGGTCCCCCGTCGCCAGGTGGTCGACGACCGGCTTGCGCGGGGTGCCGTAGCGGTACACCCCGTGGACCACGGCCCACTCGAGGAGCTCGCCGTCCGCGACCATGCGGGCGAACTCGTCCTCGGACACGAAGTGGTAGTTGACGCCCTCGGCCTCACCCGGCCGGGGCGGGCGGGTGGTGGCGGACACGGACAGCCACACCTGCGGAAAGCGGGCGCGCACGTCGGCGGCGACGGTGTCCTTGCCGACGGCCGAAGGCCCGGCGAGGACGGTCAGCCGGGCGGGCGAAGTCATGCGTTGTGCTCCTGGGGACGGGGTCGCGGATGGTGCCGGTGGTCTGCCGGCACCGCCCGCAGACACCTCCCGATCAGCCGAAGCGGTCGACGAGCGCCTTGACCTGGTGCGGGCCGAGGCCGCGCACGCGACGGGTCTCGGAGATGCCGATGTCGGCCATGATCGCCCGAGCCTTGACCTTGCCGACGCCGGGGAGCGACTCGAGCAGCGAGACGACCTTGAGCTTGCCGATCGTCTCGTCCTTCTGCCCCTGGTCGATGACGTCGGACAGGGAGCCCTGGGAGTACTTGAGTCGGTTCTTGACCTCGGCGCGGGCCTGCCGGGCAGCGGCGGCCTTCTCGAGCGCTGCAGCGCGCTGTTCTGGAGTCAGCGGGGGAAGAGCCACGCGCGTCACCTTCTCTGGCTGGGGCCGGAAATGCCGGTCGGATCGGGATCGAACCTAGCGAGCCACAGGTCAGTCGGCAACGCGACGCGAGGGGGTGTTGATGGATCCGACCTGCCAAAATAGTGAGATCCGGCGGGTCGGAACGATTCGATCGGGGTGCCCGGGGTCCTCAGCGCAGTGCGGCGGCGGCCTCGTCGCGCGCCCGCTCCGCGGCACCCCGCAACGCGGCCGCGGCCGGCCCGGCGGACAGCACACCGCGCGACGAGGCGGCGAGGACCGCGTTCCGCGCGTCGCCGAACACCCGTGCGAGCTCGGCCGGCCCCGCGCCCTGCGCCCCGACGCCGGGGGCGAGCAGCGGCCCGCCCACCGCGGCCAGGTCGAGGCCCAGCCGCGCCGCGGCGTCGCCGATCGTCGCGCCCACGACGAGCCCGATCGAGCCGAGCCGTGCGCCGCTGACCTGACGCTCCGCGGCGTTGAGCGCCGCGGCGGCCCGCGCGACGCCGACCGCGACGGGCGTGCCGTCGTCGGACCGCGCGTGCTGCACGGACGCGCCTTCGGGGTTGGAGGTGAGCGCGAGCACGAACAGCCCGCGCCCGCTCTCCCCCGCCGCCGCCACCGCGGGCGCCAGCGATCCGAATCCGAGGTAGGGCGACACGGTGAGGGCGTCGCCGGCGAGCGGCGAGCCGTCGCGCAGGAACGCGTCGGCGTACGCGGCCATGGTCGAGCCGATGTCGCCGCGCTTGGCGTCGACGATGACGAGCAGGCCGCGCTCGCGCCCGGCCGCCACGACCTCCTCGAGCACCGCCACGCCCGCGGAGCCGTGCCGCTCGAAGAACGCGGCCTGCGGCTTCACCGCCGGCACGACGCCCGCCACCGCGTCGAGCGTCGCGAGCGCGAACGACCGCAGGCCGTCGACGTCGTCGGGCAGCCCCCAGTCGGCCAGCAGCGGCGCGTGGGGGTCGATGCCGACGCAGAGGGGGCCGAGGGTGTCCATCGCGGCGGCGAGCCGCGCTCCGAACGTGCTCATGCCGTCGCCGCTCTCGCCGCCCGACGCGCGCGGCCGTCGGCGTCGTGCTCCTGGAGGCTGCGCACCCGGTAGGGGCCCTCGAGGACCGCCTCGATCGCCTGGACGGCCGCGTGGAGCTGCTGAACCGTGGTGACGATCGCCTTGTCGGCCGCGACGGTCGCCGCGCGGATGTGGTAGCCGTCGGCGCGGGCGCCCTGGCCGGACGGGGTGTTCACCACCATGTCGACGTCTCCCGCGGAGATGAGGTCGACGATCGTCGGCTCCCCGTTCGGCCCGCGTCCCTGCGATTCCTTGCGCACCACCGTCGAGCTGATGCCGGAGCGATGGAGCACGGCGGCGGTCCCCTCCGTGGCCAGGACCTCGAAACCGAACTCCCAGAGCCGCTTCACCGGCAGGACGATCGAGCGCTTGTCCCGGTCGGCCACGGAGACGAAGACGCGCCCGCTCGTCGGCAGCCCGCCGAACGCCGCGGTCTGCGACTTGGCGAACGCCGTCGGGAAGTCGACGTCGAACCCCATCACCTCGCCCGTCGAGCGCATCTCCGGCCCGAGCACGGTGTCCACCACGTGGCCGTCGCTCGTGCGGAACCGACGGAACGGCAGCACGGCCTCCTTGACGGCGATCGGCTGGTCGAGGTCGAGCAGGCGGGCGTCGTCGTGCGGCAGGATGCCGGCCTCACGGAGGTCCGCGATCGAGCGGCCGGCCATGACCAGCGCGGCCGCCTTGGCGAGGGGCACGCCGGTCGCCTTGGAGACGAAGGGGGCGGTGCGCGACGCGCGCGGGTTGGCCTCGAGCACGTAGAGCACGTCGCTGACCAGGGCGAACTGGATGTTGAGCAGCCCCCGCACGCCGACGCCGCGGGCGATCGCCTCCGTGGACCGGTAGATGCGCTCGAGCTCGGACCGCGAGAGCGTCACCGGTGGCAGCGCGCACGCCGAGTCGCCGGAGTGGATGCCGGCCTCCTCGATGTGCTCCATGACGCCGCCGAGGTAGAGATCCTCGCCGTCGAACAGTGCGTCGACGTCGATCTCGATCGCGTCGTCGAGGAACCGGTCGATGAGCAGCGGGGACAGGGTGCCGGCGCGGCCGCCGTCGGCGGCGTCGTCCAGCGCCCGCCGGACGTACTCGGTCAGCTGCGGCTCGTCGTACACGATCTCCATGCCGCGCCCACCGAGCACGTAGGAGGGCCGGACCAGCACCGGGAACCCGATGCCGCGCGCGACCTCCCGGGCGCCCTCGAGGGTCGTCGCGGTGCCGTAGGCGGGCGCCGGAAGCCCGGCCGCCGCCAGGACCTTGCCGAACTCGCCGCGGTCCTCGGCGGCGTCGATCGCCTCCGGCGGCGTGCCGAGGATCGGCAGCCCGGCGTCGGCGAGGCGCTGCGCCAGCGACAGCGGCGTCTGGCCGCCGAGCGTGACGATGAGGCCCGCGACCGGCCCGACGGCCTTCTCGGCCTCGTAGACCTCCAGGACGTCCTCGAAGGTCAGGGGCTCGAAGTAGAGGCGGTCGGACGTGTCGTAGTCGGTCGACACGGTCTCGGGGTTGCAGTTGACCATGACGGTCTCGAACTCGCCCTTGAGGGCCAGCGCGGCGTGGACGCACGAGTAGTCGAACTCGATGCCCTGGCCGATGCGGTTGGGCCCGGAGCCGAGGATGAGCACGGCGGGCCGCTCGCGCGGCTGCACCTCGGTCTCCTCGTCGTACGCGGAGTAGTGGTACGGCGTGCGCGCCGCGAACTCCGCGGCGCACGTGTCGACCGTCTTGTAGACCGGCCGCACGCCCAGCGCCCACCGGGTGTTGCGCACCGAGTCCTCGGACGTGCCGCGCAGCGAGGCGATCTGGACGTCCGAGAGGCCGTGCCGCTTGGCGTGGGCCAGCACCTCGCGCGTGAGGGCCGGGGCGGCGGCGACGTCGGCCGCCACCTCGTTGACCAGGGCGATCTGGTCGACGAACCAGGGGTCGATCTTCGTCGTCTCGACGATGGTGTCGATCGACACGCCCGCCCGCATGGCCTGCTGGAGGTCGACGTACCGGTGGTCGGTGGGCGTCGCCAACGACTCGACCAGGGCGACGAGGTCGGAGCCCGTCGCCGGACCGCCGTCCCAGTGGAACGTCGAGCCCTTCTTGTCGATGGACCGCATCGCCTTGCCGAGCGCCTCGGTGAAGTTGCGCCCGAGGGCCATCGCCTCGCCGACCGACTTCATCGTCGTCGTCAGCGTCGGGTCGGCGGCCGGGAACTTCTCGAACGCGAATCGCGGCACCTTGACGACGACGTAGTCGAGCGTGGGCTCGAAGCTGGCCGGCGTCGAGCCGGTGATGTCGTTGGGGATCTCGTCGAGCGTGTAGCCGATGGCGAGCTTGGCGGCGATCTTCGCGATCGGGAAGCCGGTCGCCTTCGAGGCGAGGGCCGACGAGCGCGACACGCGCGGGTTCATCTCGATGACGACGATCCGCCCGGTGTCCGGGTGCACCGCGAACTGGATGTTGCAGCCGCCGGTGTCGACGCCGACCTCGCGGATGACGGCGATGCCGACGTCCCGCAGCCGCTGGTACTCGCGGTCGGTGAGCGTCAGCGCCGGTGCGACCGTGACGGAGTCGCCGGTGTGCACGCCGACCGGGTCGACGTTCTCGATCGAGCAGACGACGACGACGTTGTCGTGCCTGTCCCGCATCAGCTCGAGCTCGTACTCCTTCCAGCCGAGGATCGACTCCTCGAGGAGCACCTCGGTGACCGGCGAGTCGTGCAGGCCCTGGCCGACGATGCGGCGCAGGTCCTCCTCGTCGTACGCGATGCCGCTGCCGAGGCCGCCCATGGTGAAGCTGGGGCGCACGACGACGGGCAGGCCGCCCAGCTCGTCGACGGCGGCGAACGCCTCCTCCATCGTGTGGACGATCCGGGACGCGGCGCTCTCGGCGCCGGAGCGCTCGACGACGTGCTTGAACTCCTCGCGGTCCTCGCCCTTGCGGATCGCCTCGATGTCGGCGCCGATGAGCTCGACGCCGTACGTGTCGAGGACACCCGCCTCGGCCAGCGCGACCGCCGCGTTGAGGGCCGTCTGGCCGCCCAGCGTCGGCAGCAGCGCGTCGGGGCGCTCCTTCTCGATGATCGACGCGATGACGTCGGTGGTGATCGGCTCGAGGTACGTCGCGTCGGCGAACTCCGGGTCGGTCATGATCGTCGCAGGGTTGGAGTTGACGAGGATGACGCGGATTCCCTCGGCGCGCAGCACGCGGCAGGCCTGGGTGCCGGAGTAGTCGAACTCGCAGGCCTGGCCGATGACGATCGGGCCGGAGCCGATGACGAGGACGGAGCGGATGTCGTCGCGCTTGGGCATCAGGCGGCGTCCTTGCTGTCGTTCATCAGGCCGAGGAACCGGTCGAAGAGGTACGCCGCGTCGTGGGGCCCGGCGGCCGCCTCGGGGTGGTACTGGACCGAGAAGGCCGGCAGGTCGAGCGCCTCCAGCCCCTCCACCACGTCGTCGTTGAGGTCGACGTGGCTGACGCGCACCCGTCCGTAGCGTCCGTCGTCGAACGGCGCCGTGACATCGCCTTCCGTCGGTGCATCCACCGCGAAGCCGTGGTTGTGCGCCGTGATCTCGACCTTGCCCGTGGTCCTGTCCATCACCGGCTGGTTGACGCCGCGGTGGCCGAACACGAGCTTGTACGTCCCGAACCCGAGCGCCCGCCCGAAGATCTGGTTGCCGAAGCAGATGCCGAAGAACGGGATCTTGCGGTCCAGCACCTCGCGGAGCAGGTCGACCTCGTGCGTCGCCGCGCCCGGGTCGCCGGGGCCGTTGGAGAAGAACACGCCGTTGGGCCCGACGGCGAGGATGTCGTCGATCGTCGCCGTGGCGGGCAGCACGTGGACCTCGATGCCGCGCTCGGCCATCCGGTGCGGGGTCATCGACTTGATGCCCAGGTCGACGGCCGCCACGCGCGCCACCGGCTCGGCCAGCGGCTCGCCGTCGGGTCCGAGCGCGGGGATGACGTACGTCGCGCCGGTCGACACCTCGCCGGCCAGGTCGGCCCCGGACATCGGGGCGGACGCCAGCACCTCGTCGAGCAGCTCGTCGAGCGGGATCGGGTCGCCGTGGTCGTCATGCAGCGCCCGGCCGGAGAAGATCCCCGCGCGCATGGCGCCGCGCTCCCGCAGGTGGCGCGTGAGGGCGCGGGTGTCGATCCCGCTGATCCCGACGATCCCCTGGCCCAGCAGCTCGTCGTCCAGCGTGCGGCGCGCGCGCCAGTTCGAGGCACGACGGGCGGGGTCGCGGACCACGTAGCCCGCGACCCAGATGCGCGTGGACTCCGGGTCCTCGTCGTTGACGCCGGTGTTGCCGATGTGCGGCGCCGTCATGACGACGATCTGCTTGTGGTAGCTCGGGTCGGTGAGGGTTTCCTGGTAGCCGGTCATGCCGGTGTTGAAGACGATCTCGCCGAGCGTGCGCCCGGTGGCGCCGTACGCGTCTCCGGAGAACGTGCGGCCGTCCTCGAGGACGAGTACTGCGGGGCTCATGAGGCCTCCCCCGGGATCAGGGCCTGGACGGCGGCGACGAGCGCCGGCCGTTCGCTGCGGTGGCGGACGAGCAGCCCGGTGTCGAGCACCCGGTCGGAGCCGGTGTCCCAGGTGAGCACGACGAGGCTGTCGCCGCCCATGAACTTGCCGGCCATCCCCGGCGCGGTGCCCACGGTGCGGAGCCGGTCGGCGGGGACGAACACGTCCGTCGCGCCTCGGCGGCGCAGCAGCACGCCCGTGTCGTGGACCTCGACCTCGGCCGCGCTGCGGTTGCCGAGGTCGTGCGCGGCCACGCGGTCGAGCCAGTCACCGGACGCGGTCGACGAGACGTACGTCGCCTCGAGCGGGCCGAGCCGGGTCGCGCCCAGCTCGTCGGGCACCGCCGGGATCGAGGGGACCGCGGCGGCGGACTCGCGCGCGCGCCGTCGCCAGCCGCGCCACATGCCCCAGAAGGCCGCCGCCAGGAGGACGACCCAGAGCGAGATCGAGGCCCACGTCGGCATCAGGCCAGCACCTTCCCCTTCACCAGTGCGCCGTCCAGGACGGTGGGCCGCCCGCGCAGGAACGTCGCGACGACCGCGCCCGGCAGCTCCATCCCCCGGTACGGCGAGTTGACGCTCTTGGTCGCCTGCGCCTTCGGATCGACCACGCGGCGCGCGGCCGGGTCGACGAGGACGAGGTTCGCCGGCTCGCCGATCGCGATCGGCCGCCCGTGCTCGGCGTCCACGCGCCCGATGCGCGCGGGCGTCCCGGACATGACCCGGGCGACGTCCGCCCAGGTCATCCGGCCCGTGTCGACCATCGTCGCCTGGACGACGCTCAGCGCGGTCTCGAGGCCCGTCATGCCGAAGGCCGCGGCGGCCCACTCGCAGTCCTTGTCCTCGGACGGGTGCGGCGCGTGGTCGGTGCCGACCGTGTCGATGGTGCCGTCGGCCAGGCCGGCGCGCACCGCCTCGACGTCCGCCTCTGTACGGAGCGGGGGGTTCACCTTGTACACGGGGTCGTAGCCCCGCGCGGACTCGTCCGTCAGCAGCAGGTGGTGCGGCGTGACCTCGGCGGTGACGTCGATCCCCCGGGCCTTGGCCCAGCGGACGATCTCGACGGAGCCGGCCGTGGACACGTGCAACACGTGCAGCCGGGAGCCGACGTGCTCGGCCAGCAGCACGTCCCGGGCGACGATCGCCTCCTCGGCGACCGCCGGCCAGCCCGCGAGCCCGAGCTCGGCGGAGACGACGCCCTCGTGCATCTGCGCGTTCTCGGTGAGGCGTGGCTCCTGCGCGTGCTGCGCGACCACGCCGTCGAACGCCTTGACGTACTCCAGCGCCCGCCGCATGACGACCGGGTCGGCCACGCAGCGCCCGTCGTCGGAGAACACCCGCACCCGGGCCGCGCTGGCGGCCATCGCGCCGAGCTCGGCGAGCCGCTCCCCCTCGAGGTTCACGGTGACGGCCCCGACGGGGTAGACGTCCGCCCACCCGGCGTCGCGCCCGAGCCGCCACACCTGCTCGACGACGCCGGCGGTGTCCGCCACCGGGGAGGTGTTGGCCATGGCGTGCACGGCGGTGTAGCCGCCGAGCGCGGCGGCCCGGGTTCCGGTCTCCACCGTCTCGGCGTCCTCGCGCCCCGGCTCGCGCAGGTGCGTGTGGAGGTCGACCAGGCCCGGCAGCAGCACCAGGCCCGTGCCGTCGATCACCGTGGTCTCGTCGTCGGCGGCCAGGCCGGTGCCCAGGGCGGCGACGACGCCGTCGGCGATCCGAACGTCCGTCGGCTCCCCGCCCAGCGGGGCCACACCCTTCAGCAGGAACGCGCTCATGCGAGGACCTTCATCTCGTCGTCGGCCACCGCGGGCGCCTGCGCCCCGGCGAGCAGCAGGTACAGGACGGCCATCCGCACGGCGACCCCGTTGGCCACCTGCTCGACGACCACGGAACGGGGCGAGTCCGCCGCGTCCGCGGAGATCTCCAGCCCGCGGTTCATCGGACCCGGGTGCATGACGATCGCGTGGTCGGCCAGCGTGTCCAGGCGCCGCTGGTCCAGCCCGTAGAGGCGCGAGTACTCCTGCCCGCTCGGGAAGAACCCGCCGCCCGCGCTCGACATCCGCTCGCGCTGCACACGCAGCATCATCACGGCATCCGGGCCGTCGGCGAGCGCCTCGTCCAGGTGGTAGGAGATGGCCGCCGGCCACGCCTCGACGCCGACCGGCAGCAGGGTCGGGGGCGCGACGAGCGTCACGCGGGCGCCGAGCGTGGTGAGCAGGTCGACGTTCGACCTGGCCACGCGGCTGTGGAGCACGTCGCCCACGATCGCCACGTGCAGCCCGGCGAGGTCACCCGTGCCGCCCGCAAGGTGCCGCCGGATGGTGAACGCGTCGAGCAGCGACTGGGTCGGGTGCTGGTGCGTGCCGTCGCCGGCGTTGACCACCGGGCAGTCGATCCACCCGGCGTACGCGAGCCGGTGCGGCGCCCCGGAGGACTGGTGGCGCACGACGACCGCGTCGGCGCCCATCGCCTGCAGCGTCTGGGCCGTGTCCTTGAGCGACTCGCCCTTGGACACGCTCGAGCCCTTGGCGGAGAAGTTGAGGACGTCGGCGCTCAGCCGCTTGGCGGCCGTCTCGAAGGAGATGCGCGTGCGCGTCGAGTCCTCGAAGAAGAGGTTGACCACCGTGCGGCCGCGGAGCGTCGGGAGCTTCTTGATCTCCCGCGCCTGCGTCGCGGCCATCTGGGCGGCCGTGTCGAGGATGAGCACGGCCTCGTCGTGCGACAGGTCCTTGGCGGACAGCAGGTGCCTCATCGCCCCTCCCCCGTGGGTCCCTCGATGAGCACGCCGTCGCGCCCGTCGGTCTCGGCCAGGAGCACGCGGACGCGCTCGGTGCTGGCGGTGGGCAGGTTCTTGCCGACGTAGTCCGCACGGATCGGCAGCTCGCGGTGGCCGCGGTCGACGAGCACGGCCAGCTGGACCGCCCGCGGCCGGCCGAGGTCGCTGATCGCGTCCAGCGCGGCGCGGATGGTGCGGCCCGAGTAGAGGACGTCGTCGACGAGCACGACGACCTTGCCGTCCACCCCGTCCGGCGGCACCAGCGTGGCGCCGATGGTCCTGGTGGGATGGTGCGCCAGGTCGTCCCGGTACATGGTGACGTCGAGGCTGCCGGTGATCTTGTCGGCGTCGACCCCGGGCTCGACGGCCGCCAGGTTCGCCGCCAGCCGGCGTGCGAGCGGCAGGCCCCTCGTCGGGATGCCGAGCACGACGAGGCCTTCGGCGCCCTTGTTGCGCTCGAGGATCTCGTGTGCGATGCGGGTGAGCGCCCGGCCGATCTCCGGCGGGCCGAGCACCTCGGCGGCCTCGCCGTCGGGTGCACGCATCTCAGGACTCATGGTCCACGACTCCTTCCCCGCCTCTCTGGACGGGTCTTAAAGGTGTCTTCATCGGCCCCGGTGCCCGGGAGCCGACCCCAACCCTACAGTCCCGCCACGGGACTACCGCCCCCGGCTCCCGACTCCGCTGAACCCTGGACCGCGGATCACAGTCCTGGGTTCAGGGAAGTCGGTGCATGTGGCGGGGATCAGGCCAGCAGCGTCGGCTTCAGCTCCACGATGCGGGCCAGCAGGCCGTTGACGAAGGACGGGCTCTCGTCGGTGGAGAGCTCCTCCGCCAGGGCGACCGCCTCGGACACCGCGACGGCGTCCGGCACCTCGTCGTTGTAGAGGATCTCCCACGCGCCCACGCGCAGCAGCGACCGGTCGACCGCGGGCATGCGCGCCACGGTCCAGCCGTGCGAGTGCGTCGCCAGCACCTCGTCGATGCGCTCCAGGTGCTCGACGACGCCCTCGACGAGGTCGACGGAGTACTGCGGCACGGGTGCCTGGGTGCCCGGCTCGGCGATCCGGCGGGCGAGGACCGTCAACGGGTCGAGGCCGCGCTGGTCGGCCTCGAACAGCACGTCGAGGGCCCGCTTGCGGGCCTTGGTCCGAGCAGCCACCTCAGTCGTTCACGCGGCCCAGGTAGCTGCCGTCGCGCGTGTCGACCTTCACCTTGGTGCCGGTCTCGAGGAACAGCGGCACCTGGATCTCGTAGCCGGTCTCCACCGTGGCGGGCTTGGTGCCGGCCGAAGAGCGGTCGCCCTGCAGGCCGGGCTCGGTGTAGGTGATCTCGAGCACGACGGAGGTCGGCAGCTCGATGTACAGGGGGTTGCCGTCGTTCGTCGCGACGATGACGTTCTGGTTCTCCAGGAGGAAGTGCGCGCCGTCGCCGACGACCTCCTCGGAGATGTGCTCCTGGTCGTACGTGACGGTGTCCATGAAGACGAAGTGGTCGCCGTCCTTGTACAGGAACTGCATCTCGCGCTTGTCGACGTTCGCCGTCTCCACCTTGACGCCGGCGTTGAACGTCCGGTCGACGACCTTGCCCGAGAGCACGTCCTTGAGCGTCGTACGGACGAACGCGGGGCCCTTGCCGGGCTTGACGTGCTGGAACTGCACGACGGTCCAGAGCTTCCCGTCGATGCGCAGCACGAGGCCGTTCTTGAGGTCGTTGGTCGTCGCCACTGGTCGTCTTCCTGTCGAAGGTGGGGTCCGTCTGCGCGGTCGTCGCGGCGTCGTCGTCCGCCGTGTGGGGCTCGTCGTCCGATCGCTGCGGCCCGCGGGCCGTCGGACATCCTACCGTGCGCGCTACTGACCGGTCCGTCCGTCGATGCACTCCCGCAGCAGGTCCGCGTGGCCGAGGTGGCGCGCATACTCCTCCACCAGGTGCTCGAGCACATCGCGGACGGACACCGGCTCGTCCCGGTTGTGGACCGTGCG
>Ga0207835_1000149_pt1 | contig 16030 bp, 13 predicted proteins | sample LuqExpMetagenom8_FD_187766 | JGI IMG/M metagenome (GOLD analysis project Ga0207835, IMG submission 187766) | Tropical forest soil microbial communities from Luquillo Experimental Forest, Puerto Rico - Sample 8 (SPAdes) | ecosystem: Environmental > Terrestrial > Soil > Tropical forest ... | reverse complement strand
CCCGCCAAACTCCGCCATCAGCCCCACCAGCTCTGCGTCCCAGTCCATCGGCTCAATCGAGCTCAGCCGCAGCCGTGCCAGGTCCGTCTCCGCAAAGATCTGCCGCACCAGCCCCGCCAGCGTTGCGCCCCCATCCAGATCCCGTCCCCACCGCCCCAGGTTGATGCCCGAAAGCACCAGCTCAAGCCCCCCGGCGGTCACAAACCCCTCCACCTGCCGCAGAACGGTGTCCCCCGCCAGGCTCCGCGACGACCCGCGCGTCTGGGGAATGACGCAGAATGAGCAGCGGTTTCCGCAGCCTTCCTGAATCTTGAGGTTGGGCCGCGTCTGCGTCCCCGGCGCCACCTGCGCCTCTTCCAGAAACGAGTGGGCAAACTGCTCGTCCGCCAGCACCAGCGGGCCAGAGCCTGTTGCGCCGCCCAGCAGTGTCCCGGCCGGAACAAACCCAGCCGCACCGCGATCCCCGGCCAGCCCCAGCACAATCTCCGGCGCCAGCGCCTTGTGGCTGTTGCCCACCACCGCCGCCACGCCTTCCAGCGCTGCCAGTTCCTCTGGCGCGCGCTGCGCATAGCAGCCCGTCACCACAATCTTCGCTGCGGGGTTCGCCCGCCGCGCCCGCCGGATGTACGCCCGCGCCTCGCGGTCCGCCTCCGCCGTCACAGAGCAGGTGTTCACCACCACCACATCAGCGTCAGCGGCCTGCCGCACGCTGTGCCCCGCCGCGGTCAAGCGAGCGGCAATGGCCTCGCCATCGGCCCGCGCCGCCCGGCACCCAAAGTTTTCGACATGAAATCCACAGCCCACACCGTCAGTGTAGGGTCTTTTGGGGCCACCACCAAGCACGGACCGGTGCCCTTCCTCGCGCAGTCTCGTCGCGAGAGTGGTTGCAAAAACACAACGCTCAACAAACGTAGTGTCATCTTGAGCGACCGAAGGGAGTCGAAAGACCTGCAGTTGTAGTTCGCGATCTTTCCCAAGTCCGAAAATGGATGTCCATCCCCGCCGCGCGAACTCCGCTCCCTGCGCGCAGCCCGGCTTAGTCCAGCCACCTTACCCCGCCGCCCGGCGTCCGTGGCCGCTCCGGCACCACAATGAAGCCCTCGCGCCACTGCCCGTCCTCGCGCCGGGGCGGACGGCCCACAATCCGTGCGCCCTGCCCTTCGCCCGTTTCCAGCGCCAGCCCCGCCAGTCCGCTCACAATCGCCTGCAACTGGTCGTGGTTCGGCGGCCGGTCCAGCTCCAGCGGCATCACCGCTCGCAGCGCCGCACACGCTTCAGCCAGGTCGGAAACCCGTGCCCGCCGCTTGGACGGCAAAGGCTTGATTCCCAGCGCCTTCCACGCCGCTCGCGGGTAGCTTTCCACCAGCACCCGCTCCGGCCCGCGTCCGGGAGCACCGCTCGTCTCCAGCCGCCGCCAGCCCCGCCGCGCCAGCGCGTCAAACAGGTCCACGCAGAACTCCGCATACCTCCGGCTGGTGACCGGCTTCACCACCCCCGGCGTGCCCGTCTTGGCCACCGTGTTCAGTTCCCGCTCGCTGGCCCGCGCGTGTCTCAGCTCGCTCCGGCTGGACTTCCACCCCTGCGGCCCGTCCAGCAGCAGCACGCGGATACCGCGCACGCCACACAAGTGGTTCAGCCGCCCGGCCAGCACCTCTGGCTCCACCGGTCCCGGCTCATTCCACACCACCGTCTCGCACTGGACTGGAGCCCCTGGCTTCTCGCCCCGCTCCAGGATCGCCATGCCCAGGTCCGTCCACCGCCCGTAGGCCAGATTCACGCTCAAAACTGCCATGCGCCCAACCTACCGTCCGCCCCGCGCCGGAGCAACGGCCGCGCGCACCGTAGCGGCAAATTCCCGCCTGGGGTATACTGAAATGGTCCGCGTTCCGCGGCAGGGAAACCTGTGCGTTCGTGGCTGGATGAGTCACCACACTCGTCCAAAACGAGAAAAAATATGCCCAAGCTCAAGACCCATACGGGCGCGAAGAAGCGCTTCAAGAAGACCGGCACCGGCAAAATCAAGCGGGGCCACACCAAGACGCGCCACATCCTGACGTCCAAGGCGCCCAAGGCAAAGCGCAAGCTCGGCAAGACCGCGATCGTCTCTGACGGCGATCACGCGAAGGTCGCGCGCATGATCCCCTACGCCTGAGGGCATTGCATGCAGCAGCCCCTCGGGGCGGATGCATGCAGGCTACCGGGCCGGTAACGGCCCCCGCTGCCCAAGAAATGCGTTCCTCGGCAGCGCGATTCAGGCTCGAACTGAGCGAGTGAAGAGGCTCACAGCGATTCCGCAAGGGATGCGCCTCCTGCCTCCAGCCGCGTAATCCACGCACCAACAAACGGAGAAACACATGCCTCGCGTAAAACGCAGTACCAAGCGTTCCGACCGCCGCAAAAAGATCCTCAAGCGGGCGAGCGGATACTTCCTCACGAAATCGAAGCTCTACCAGGCGGCGCAAGAAGCCGTCGAGCGCGGCCTCAAGTTCGCTTACACCGGCCGCCGCCAAAAGAAGCGTCAGTTCCGTTCGCTCTGGATCGTCCGCATCTCCGCGGCCGCCAAGCTCAACGGCACCAGCTACTCGCAGCTCATCAACGGCCTCAAGAAGGCCGGCATCGAGCTCGACCGCAAGATCCTGTCCGACATCGCCATTCACGATGCCGCCGGCTTCACCAAGCTGGTCGACCAGGCCAATGCCGCTCTCGCCGCTGAGAAGAAGGTCGCCTAAGCGAGCCAGCAGGTTAGCGAGTCAGCAAGTCAGCAAAAGCCCCGGGCGCGAGTCCGGGGCTTTTGCTTTTGCTGCGCCGTTCTCAATGCGTTGTCATTGAACGAAGCGGTCCGCAGGTCCGCACGCATCCGCCCCACGCAGCCGTGGTTTATCCTGAAGTTTACGCAATGACCACCGAAGCCATTCCTACCCTCTCGTCCTTTGACGACGCCGCGCTCGACCGGGCCTTTGCCGCGCTCGACGCCCAGGCCACCGCCGCCGCCTCTGAACTCAGCGGCCCCGATGCCGTCGAAGCCTTCCGTCTCGCCTGGCTCGGCCGCAAGCAGGGCCGCCTCAACGCCATCTCCTCCAGCTGGCTCAAGGCCGCGCCCCCTGAGGCCAAAAAGTCCCTCGGCCAGCGCTTCAACGCCTTCAAGGCCCGCGTCGAGTCGCTGCTGGACGCCGCCGCCGGAGCCGGTCCGAGCGACGCCGCTCTCGCCGCCGAGTCGATCGACATCACCCTCCCCGGCACGCGCCGCCTCCTCGGCGCCGAGCACCCCATCACGAAGACCCTCAACGAGATCGTCTCCGTCTTCGCGGCTCTCGGCTACTCGGTCGGCGTCGGCCCCGAGGTCGAAACCGACTTCTACAACTTCGAGTCGATGAACTTTCCGCCGGGCCACCCCGCGCGCGACACGCAGGATACCCTCGTCATCGCCGCGCAGGAGCGCCGCCCGCAGCGCGACCGCCTGCTGCTCCGCACGCACACTTCTCCCGTGCAGATGCGCACCATGGAGCAGCAGCCGCCGCCCGTCCGCATCGTCATCCCCGGCAAGGTGCACCGCAATGACGCGGCCGACGCCACGCACTCGCCCATCTTCCATCAGGTTGAGGGCCTCTGCGTCGATACCAACATCACCTTCAGTGACCTGAAGGGCACGCTCGACCACGCCATGAAGGCCCTGTTCGGCTCGAGCGTCAAGACGCGCTTCTTCCCCAGCTTCTTCCCGTTCACTGAGCCCTCGGCCGACGTGCAGATCAGCTGCATTTTTTGTGGAGGGAAGGGCTGCCGCAAGTGCAAGCAGTCCGGCTGGATCGAACTTCTAGGCTGCGGCATGGTTGACCCCGCCGTCTTCGCCTTCGCGGCGGAAAAGCAGCCCGCCTACGATCCGAAAAAGATCTCCGGCTTCGCCTTCGGCATGGGCGTCGAACGTATCGCCATGATGAAGTACGGCATCAGCGAAATCGGCCAGTTCTACGCGGGCGATATGCGGTTCCTTAGCCAGTTTGTTTAGCGGGTTAGCGCGCTTTGCGCGAGCCAGTCGGCAAGTCAGCGCGCTTCGCGCAGGCGAGTCAGCAAGTCAGCGATAGACGTTTTCGGGGCAGTTGATGGAAAAGACGAACGCGGCTTCGGAACGATCACGCACACGACACTATCGCGACCTGCTTGTCTGGCAGAAAGCGATGGACCTTGCCCGGTCAGTTTATCGGGCGACGGATGGCCTGCCGAAGAGTGAAACCTATGGCTTGCAAAGTCAACTTCGTCGCGCTGCCGTCTCCATTCCGAGCAATATAGCGGAAGGGCATGGAAGGCTGAATGACGGTCATTTTCGGCAGTTTCTCGCCACTTCGCGCGGCTCGCTTTTTGAGCTGCAGACTCAGTTGGAGCTTGCAGCTGATCTCAATCTGATTCAAGTCGGTGTGGTAGCCGGTCTTATGCAGCAGGGTGAAGAAGTGGCCCGGCTCATCAACGGCCTTCTGGCGGCGCTCGATGTAGGTTAAGTCCCGCTGACTTGCTGACTCGCTGACTGGCTGACTGGCCTTTCAGCTGAAAGCTAGGTTTTATTGCATGAAAATTCTCACCAAATGGCTCCGTGCCTATCTCCCGCAACTCTCCGTCGACGACCACCAACTCGCCGAAGACCTCACCCTGCGCGGCATTGCCGTCGATGGCGTCTACGACCTCGGCCCCGGTAATGGCTCGTTGCTTGAGATGGACATCACGACCAATCGCGTCGATGCGATGAACCACTACGGCGTGGCTCGTGAAGCGGCGACGGTATACGGGGTCGAGTTGAAGAAACTTGACTTTGCCTTGCCCGCGCCCAAGCCCGCCTCCGCGCCCTATCCGGTGACGATCGAGGCCGAAGATGCCTGCGGCCGCTTCACCGCGCGCGTCCTCCGCGACGTGAAGATCACCGACACGCGCGACTGGTTCCCCGGCGCTGAAGTCGATACGTACTTCAAGCTTCTCGAGCAGAAGAAAATCTCCAACGCCGTCGACGCGTCCAACTACGCCTGGCTCGCCATGGGCCAGCCCACGCACACCTTCGACCTCGACAAGATCGAAGGCGGCATCGTCGTGCGTCGCGCCCGTGCCGGAGAAAAGCTCAAGACCCTCGACGGCATCGAGCGCACGCTTGACCCCGAAGATCTCGTCGTCGCCGACCACGTCAAGCCTCTCGGACTCGCCGGTGTTATGGGCGGCTGGGACTCGATGATCACGCCCGAGACGAAGAACATCCTCGTTGAAGCCGCCTGGTTCGATCCCGTCGCCGTGCGCCGCACCGCGCGCCGCCACGGCCTGCACACGGACGCCAGCCACCGCTTCGAGCGTGGCGCTGACTTCAACGCCGCACCCATCGCCTCGGCCATCGTGTGCAGCATCCTGCTCGCGGCTGGTGGACACATTGAAGGCGACCTCGTCGATGTGCGTGTCGCGGCCATCGAAGCCCGCACCGCCGCGCGCAAGCCCGTTGCGCTCGCGCTCAGTGAGGTGCATCGCCTCCTCGGCACCACCGTCGACAAGGACGGCATCACCGCCGCCACCGTCGAGACGGTCCTCACTGCGCTCGGTTGCAAGCTCACGCCCGCAGGTGACGCTGCGTGGAACGTGGCCCTGCCCAGCTGGCGTCTCGATGTCGAGCGCGAAATCGATCTCATTGAAGAGATCGCGCGCGTCTACGGTTACAACCGCTTCGCCAACACACTGCCCGCCTTCGGTGGCGGCGTGCACGCGCTGCCATGGGCCGCGGCAGACTCCGCCGTGCGTGAAACCCTCCGCGCCGCTGGCTTCCATGAGGCCATCAGCATCACCTTCTGTTCCGCAGCGGAGGCCGCGCTCACCGCGCCGCAGCCCGCGCAGGTGGTGCCGCTCGGCAATCCGCTCAGTGAAGAAGCAGGCGTCATGCGCCCCTCGCTCATCCCCAGCATGCTTGCCATGGTCGGCGGCAATCTCCACCGCGATCTTGCTGACGTGCGCCTGTTCGAGCTCGGCACTGTCTTCAGCGGCACGACTGAAAAAGTGGACGAGCGCCCCGCGCTGGCCTTCGCCGCCGCTGGAGCGCTTCCGCAGCAGTCCGCACTCCACGCCGCACGCGACATCGATTTCTACGACATCAAGGGCGTCGTCGAGCAGGTGCTCGCGCGCTTCCAGGTGCGCTCGGTTTACTTTGACAGCTTCAAGCCCGAGGACGCCATCACGCCCAAGTGGCTCCATCCCTATCGCTCCGCGCGCATCGTCGCAGATGGCCTCACCGTGGGCTGGTTCGGCCAGCTTCATCCCGCTGAGGCCGCCGCGCGCAAGCTCAAAGACACCGTGCTTCTCGGCGAGATCTTCATCGACCGGCTCTACAAGCTGCCACTGCGCAAGCCCGCCTCCCGCGAGCTCTCGCGCTTCCAGCCCGTCCGCCGCGACTTTTCCCTTGTTCTGGACGAGAGCATCGCGTGGGAAAGAATCGATCAGGCTCTCGACGCGCTGCATCTGCCCGAGCTTGTCGATTGGCGCGCCCGCGAGGTCTTCCGCGACCCCAAGCGCACCGCGCACGAGTACTCGCTGCTGCTCGGCGTCACCTTCCAGGCCCCCGACCGCACCCTGCGCGACGACGAGCTGCAAAGCTTCCAGTCGCAGGTCGTCGAAGCCGTGGGCAGGGCTGGTGCGCGCCTTCGCAGTTAACAGCGCGCATGCATCCACGCATCCTCAAGGTGCTTCTTAATCGTTGAGGTTTTGAAAAGGGCACGGCTTCAGCCGTGCCCTAAACCGGGCCGTCACCAACGCGCTTCCTCGCGTTCGTTTTCAACATGCGCTCGCTCGTGGCAAATTGAGCGGGCGCTATACTCGATTTCAGTAGGCTGCGCTCTTGCGCGCCGGAGGTCATTCGCATCATGTCGCAAACGTTCTGGGAAACCGAGCCGCTCGAGCCCGAGGCAGACGCCGAGGCCGCACAGCCTGAAATCGCGCTCCTTGCACCGCAATCTGAGCCCGAGCCGCAGCCCGAAGTCGTGCCTGAGCCTGCATCTGAGCCCGTGCCGCTCGCCGTCAGCGCAGACGACTTCACGGCTCTCGAAGAGCGCATCGTTCGCACCGTCGAGCTGGTCAAGCGTGAGCGTGAGCTCCGCGCCCAGGCTGAAGAGCGCGCCGTCAAGGCTGAAGCGCAGCTCACTGAGCAGTCGCCCGTCGTCGAGGACCTGCGCGGAGAAATCCGCGGTCTCCGTGCTGAGCGCGATCAGGTCCGGCAGCGTGTCGAGCGGCTTCTGGCCCAACTCGACGCACTCGAGATCTAAAAGGAGCTACGATGTCGCAGCCGCAGACGCCCCCGCCCGGCTACACTACCGTTCAGATTTACGACCAGGCCTATCACCTCACCGGCCAGGACCCGGATCATGTCCGCCGCCTGGCCGAACTGGTCGACTCCAAGATGCGCGCCGTCGCCGCGCAGGGCCGCACCGTGGACTCGCTCCGCGTTGCCGTGCTGGCGGCGCTCAATCTGGCCGATGAGCTGATGCGGGCCAGCGGCGCCTCTGGCGCGCGCGACGGCCATGACCGCGCCGTCTCACTCAAGGGGCTGCTCGACGAAGTTCTCGACGGGCGCAAAACCGGCTGACCGCCCCCGCATCTTTTTTGCAATTCCCGCAACGCGCAACCCGCACCAAATCAACACGCGCTGCCGCTAACACACCAGCGCGCCTGCCCGCAAGACTTGCAATTCTTCGCCACTGCCCCTACTATCCGCATTAGAAACCGGCCTGCAAAGCAGGTGGGTGGTCAACGCTGGTTGAACCAACATTCATTGAACAGGAACTCGACTCGTCCATAACGGTTCTGTGTGCCGTGTCCGCCAGTCCGGAATGCCTAACGAACCGCGGGGAGTTCCGCCGTCTTAGGACGGGTTCACCAGCACACCGTTCACGGCCCCGCGGGTCGGCTTTCTACTCTTTGGCACGCTGAGCAATTATCCTTGCTCCAGTGCATCCCGTTCTCTTCCACATCGGTTCTCTCCTCGTCTCCACACACGGCGCACTGGCCGCGCTTGGCGTCGTGCTCGCGCTCGCACTTCTGCATCGCACCGCGCGCCAGTCCGGCCTCGCTCCCTCTGAGCTGTGGAACCTCTCGCTCATCTCGCTCTGCGCCGCTCTGGTCGGCGCGCGCATTCTGCTCTTCGCGCTGCGCCTCGTCGTCTTCCGCGTGAATCCGGCTGCCTTGGTGAGTGTGCTCGTTGTGCACGCGCTGCTTTACGCCGCTCTCGTGGCGCTCATTGCGTGCCTTGCCACAGCTCTCCTCGCCCGTGCGCGTCGTCTGCCGCTTGCGTCGGTGGCTGACGCGCTCGCCGCGCCCGTCGCCCTTGCCCTCTCCGTCGAGCAGCTCGGCGCACTCTTCTCCGGCGCGGGCTATGGTTCCCGCACCACCGTCCCCTGGGCCGTCAGCTATTCAAGCTCCCTCGCGCAGCACTGGAGCGGCGTGCCGCTCTTCGTGCCCGTGCACCCCGTGCAGCTTTACTCCGCGCTGGCCTTCTTCGTCATCGCTCTTTGCCTGCTCGCTTGGGCCTCGCACACCCCCCGCCCCGGCGACCTCACCGGCATCTTCCTTCTTGCCGCTGGCACCGCTGTTTATCTCACTGAGTTCTTCCGCAATCCCGCTGGTCGCCTGCCCATGTTTGGTGGCGCCCTTACCGCGCCTCAACTCGTCGCAGTCGCCGTGGTTCTTGCAGGCGCATTCATCCTGCGTGAGCGCCCCGTCCGCAAGTCCGCCCAGGAGTCCGTCCATGTCTGATCGCCGTTCGCTCGCCGTGCCGCCTGAAGCCGCCGGCCAGCGTCTCGACCACTTCCTCGTCGCCGCCATTGAAGGCGTCAGCCGCTCGCGCGTCCAGCTCCTTCTCGAGCAGGGCGACGTCCTCGTCAACGGCGTGTGTCCCAAGGCCTCGCTCAAGCTCCGCGGTGGCGAGCAGATCGAAGTCACCGGCGAGCCGCACCCCGCGCCGCTCAAAGCCATTGCGGAAGACATCCCCCTCGACGTGGTTTACGAGGACAAGGACCTCGCCGTCATCAACAAGCCCGCGGGCATGATGGTCCACGCCGGCTCCGGCCAGAATGACGACGCGCGCAGCCGTGGCACCCTTGTCAACGCGTTGCTGCATCGCTTCCGCGCGCTCTCGTCCACCGCGGGCGAACTCCGCCCCGGCATCGTCCATCGTCTCGACAAGGACACCAGCGGCCTCATCATCGTTGCCAAAAACGACCGCGCCCATCTCGCGCTCGGCGAGCTGTTCTCCTCGCACCAGATCCGCAAAACTTACATCGCGCTCGTCCAGGGCAAGCTAGACCGCGAACGGGGCAGCATCACCGCCTCCATCGGCCGTGATCCGCTCCGACGCACGCGCATGACCACCCGGCCTACCGAAAACGCTCGCTCGGCCGTCTCTCACTACACAGTGGTCCGTCGCATCCAATCCCGCTTCGGCGCCTTTACCCTCGTGCGCGTCCGCATTGAGACCGGCCGCACCCACCAGATTCGCGTCCACATGGCGTCTCTGGGCCACCCCGTCGTCGGCGATACCCTCTACGGCGCAGCCGGCCAGCTCACTGACCAGATCGCCGCTCAGGCCGGCCGCAAGGCAGAACCCGAACGCCTCCGTCTCGGCCGCAATTTCCTCCACGCCGCAGAGCTCGAATTCACGCATCCAATCACCAAGCGTGAGCTCTCGCTCGCTGCACCGCTGCCTGCCGAACTCGAGTCGTATCTGGCGCGTATCGAGGCACCCGCGCAAACCCCGGACGTCGATCCCGCCGCCGGGAGAAAAACCAAATCCCGTATTGCTAAAATGGGGTCGATATGAACCTGAAGCTGTTTGGACTGGCTCTTGCCGCGGCGCTCTCCGCCGCCGCGCTCAATGCACAACAACCCGCGCCCACCGCGCCGGCCACCACGCCTGCGACTCCGGCGCAGCAGACGCCCGCTACCGCCGCGCCTGATGCGCAGCAGCAGCCCGCTGCGCAAGCGCCCGCCGGCCAGGCCGCCGACCAGCCCGCTCCCACCTTCCGGTTCGGCGTCAACGAAGTCGATCTCATCTTCACCGTGACCGACAAGCACGGCCACTACATCCCCAACCTCAAGCTCTCTGACTTCGCCCTGCTTGACGATCAGAAGGCCCCGTCCAAGGTCACTTCCTTCCGCCAGCAGATCAACCTGCCGCTGCGCGTGGGCCTTGTCATTGACGCTTCCACGTCCATCCGCACCCGCTTCCAGTTTGAGCAGCAGGCGGCCACGGAGTTCCTGCTCTCCATCCTCACCTCCAAGGCTGACCGCGCCTTCGTCATGGGCTTTGACGTGACCCCCACCGTTACGCAGGACTGGACCGCCAACCTCGACGGCCTCGAGACCGGCGTCAACAAGCTCCGCCCCGGCGGCGGCACCGCGCTCTTTGACGCCGTTTACACCGCCTGCCGTGACAAGCTGCTCGACATCTCGCGCGGCCAGGAGCCCGTCCGCAAGGCCATGATCCTCATCTCTGACGGCGACGACAACCAGAGCCGCGTCCGTGCCGACGAGGCCATCAAGATGTGCCAGCGCGCAGAAACCATCATCTACGCCGTCAGCACCAACTGGACCCCCTCCCGCGGCAAAGGCGACAAGGTGCTGACCGACATGGCCGAGGAAACCGGCGGCCGCGTCTTCTTCCCGCCCTCGGTTGAGGAAATGTCCACCAGCTTCAAGGGCATCGAAGAAGAACTGCGCTCGCAGTACGCGCTCACCTACGCTCCGGCCGACTTCAAGTTCGACGGCTCTTTCCGCACCATCTACCTCTACTGCAACGACCGCCGCTACACCGCCCGCGCCCGCAAGGGCTACTTCTCTCCGCGAGAGTAAGCCGTCTTGCACGCACCGCACCTCCGGCCGGACTGCCCCGCAGCCCGGCCGTTCTGTTTCTCGTGCCCGGCCACAGCCAAGCCCGCCGCATGCCGTGCCACAAACCCACCGTGCCCCATCCATCGCGCGGTCTCATCGCGCGATGGGTGGGAAAGCACCCCCTCAACCCAGCCACAACCGGGCTTCGTGTCAGGGCACGACTTCAGCCGTGCCAATAACAGCCGCAGAATCAACGGAGGCTTCAGCCCCTGCAGGATATTCCCTCTCCGCGCACCCACCGTGCCCCATCCATCGCGCAGCATCATCGCGCGATGGGTGGGAAAGCACGCCCCAGACCCCACAAACCAAAAAGGCCCGTCATCGCCGGGCCTTTCGCTAACCCGCTTCTCCCGCCAGCATATCCATCAACCCAGCCTCGTCCAGCACCGGCACGCCCAGCGCCTGCGCCTTCTCCAGCTTTGATCCAGCCTCCTCGCCCGCCACCACATAGCTGGTCTTCTTGCTCACCGAACCCACAGTCTTCCCACCCGCCGCTTCAATCTTCGCCTTGGCCTCGTCGCGCGTCATCGTCGGCAGCGTCCCGGTCAACACAAACGTCAGCCCCGCCAGTTGCGCTGACCGCTGCTTCTTCTCCGCAGTCATGTCCACGCCCGCCGCGCGCAGGTGCTCCACCAGCTCGCGATTCTTCTCTCGCGCAAAGAACTCCAGAATCGCCTCAGAGATGCGCGGCCCCACTTCCTCCACGCGCTCCAGCTCCTCCTTCGTCGCAGCCATCAGCGCGTCCACTGAGCCAAACTCCTGCGCCAGCAGTTCCGCCGTCCGTTCACCCACAAACCGGATACCCAGCCCCACCAGCACGCGCCCCAGCCTGGCTTTTTTCGACTGCTCAATCTCTTCCTTCAGCGTCGTCGCCGACTTCTCCGCAAACCGCTCCAGCGCCGCCAACTGCTCCACCGTCAGCTTGTACAGATCCGCAACGCTGTGCACCAGCCCCTTCGCCAGCAGTTGCTCCACCGCCGCGTCGCCCAGCCCTTCAATGTTCATCACGCCGCGCGCGCCAAAGTGCAGCAGCGTCTCGCGCAGCCGCGCCGGGCAGTCCGCGTTCACGCAGCGGAAGTCCACCTCGCCCTCGGCCCGCACCACCTCGCTCGCACACTCCGGGCACACCGTCGGCAGCGCTGGCTCCTCAGTCCCGCGCGCGTGCTCCGCGTCGTCCATCACCTCCACCACCTTGGGAATCACGTCGCCGCCGCGCTCCACCTTCACCCAGTCGCCAATCCGCAGCCCCAGATTCGCAATAAAGTCGAAGTTGTGCAGCGTTACGCGGCTCACCGTCGTGCCGCCAATGAATACCGGCATCACCTCAGCCACCGGCGTCAGCTTGCCCGTGCGCCCCACCTGCACCGTGATCGCGCGCACCTGCGTCACGCCCGCCTTCGCCGTGAACTTGTACGCAATCGCCCAGCGCGGCGCGCGTCCCGTGTAGCCCAGCCGCTGCTGCGTCGCGTGCGAGTCCACCTTCAGCACCACGCCATCAATCTCGTACGCCAGCCGTGGCCGCTCCTCCTCCACACGCGCAATAAACCCTGTCATCTGCTCCACAGTGTCAATCTCGTGCCCGCGTGACGACTCATTGCGAAAGCCCATCCCGCGCAACGCCTCCAGCGTCTCCGACTGGCTGGCAAGCGCGTACTCGCCCCCCACCAGCAGGAAGTACGCAAAGAAGTCCAGCCGCCGCCGCGCCACCACCTCCGGGTCCAGCGTGCGCAGTGAGCCCGCCGCAGCGTTCCGCGGATTCACCGCCGGAGCCAGTCCCTCGCTCTCGCGCTCCTCGTTCAGCCGCTCAAACGCCTTGTGCGACATCAGCACTTCGCCGCGCACCTCAAACTCCGCAGGCAGCCCCAGCTTCTTCAACGTCGCCGCCGAAACAAACAGAGGCACGCTGCGAATCGTCCGCACGTTGGCCGTCACGTCCTCGCCCACCTGCCCGTCGCCGCGCGTCACCGCCGTCACCAGCCGCGCGCCACCCTCGGCCGCTTCGTAGCGCAGCGCCGCGCTCAGCCCGTCAAACTTGAACTCCGCCACGTACTCCACCGGCAGCTCGCCCGCCAGCTCATGCACGCGCCTGTCCCACTCCGCCAGCTCCTCGGCCGAGTACGCGTTGTCCAAACTCAGCATCGGCCGCGAGTGCGGCACCTTGCGAAACCCCTCCGCAGGCTTGCCGCCCACGCGCTCACTCGGCGAGTCCGCCGACCGCAGCCCCGGGTGCTCCTCCTCCAGCCGCTTCAGCTCCCGCATCAGCGCGTCATACTCGGCGTCGGAGATCACCGGCGCGTCCATCACGTAATACAGGTGCTCATGCCGCCGCAGCTCCGCGCGCAGTTCCTCCACGCGCCCAGCAGCCGTCTTTCCGTGCTCACTCATGCAGCCGATTATAGGGTTCTCCGCGCAGAGCCTCCACCCCGCAGCGTCACCGTTCTGCAGCATGCAACACCATGGAGAATGGATGCCCCAGGTCTCGCTTCTGAGACCTGGGAAAGCAATGCACTCACCCTTCCGCGCTCCCCCAACGTTGTATCGTGAAAGTCGATGGAGCCCGTCACCCACTTCCTCACCGGAGCCTGCCTAGGCCGCGCCGGCCTCAACCGCACCTCGCGCTATGTCACCGTCGCCGCCGTCCTCGCCGCAGAGGCCGCTGACATCGACATCCTCTGGGGCTTCTCCGGCCCCGTCGCCGAGCTCCAGCATCACCGCGGCATCACCCACACCTTCGTCGGCGCGCCCGTCGTTGCCGCCGCTGTCGTGGGCCTGGTCGCCCTCTGGCACCTCGCGCGCGGCCGACGCAAAGCAAACGCGCAGCCCGTCCGCTGGCTCTGGCTTTACGCGGCCGCCCTCATTGCCGCCCTCAGCCACCTCTTTCTCGACTGGACCAACAACTACGGCCTCCGCCCCTTCTTCCCGTTCAATCCCCGCTGGTACGCAGGCTCGTTCGTCTTCATCGCCGAACCCGTCCTTTGGGCGCTTCTCGCCGCCGCCGTCGTCATGCCCTGGCTGCTCGGCCTCGCTGACCGCGAAATCGGCGCGCGCCGCCCCGCCTTCCGCGGACGAGGCTGGGCCATCTTTGCACTCGTCGGCATGGTTGCCGTCTGGACGTGGCGCTGGACCGAGCATGCACGCGCACTTGAGTTGCTCCAGACCACGCAGGTCACCGCCGTCCCCGCCACGCGCGTCGCCGCCGAGCCCTACCCCGTCAACCCCTTCCGCTGGCACGCCATCCTCGATACGCCCGCGTATTTCCAGACCGCCGAGATCAACACCCACACCGGCCAGATCGACTCCGACCCCCACGCCGACGTGCTCTTCAAGCCCGCCCAGACCCCCGCCGTCCAGGCCGCCCGGCAAACCCCGCTCGGCCGCGTTTATCTCGATTGGGGCACATGGGCCGTCGTCCGCGATCTCGGCCCTGAGCCCGTCCCCGGACTCGACCCGCCTAGCCTGCCCACCATCCGCGCACAGAGCGCCGTCCCCGCCAGCGCATCCTCGTCCGCCTCGCGTTGGACCACCGTCGAGTTCAGCGATCTCCGCTTTCGCTACAACTTCCTCGGCCCCGGCCGCCCCATCACCGGCTCACCGCTCTCGGCTTTTGTTTATATCGTCGACAACCGCGACGAGGCCGGCACCGTCCTCAACGGCCGCGCCCAGAAGTAGCTCCGCAATGTATCAGGGGGGAATCTCTGAATAAGTCGAGGCTTTGATAGAGCACAGCTCCAGCCGCGCCCTATCAGCCGCAACGAACGCCCGCGATTCCCGCGGGCTTACTCCTTCACCGGCACCTGGCCCCGCACCTTGAAGTGCACCAGGATCGCCGCGCGTCCGGTCGGGCAGCCCAGCAGCATTCCGCGCCCGTCGCCCTTGAAGCTGTAAGCCACATGCGCCACGCCATACGGGTCAATCTTCTTCACCACCGGCGGGTCTGTCACGTGAACCTTTTCCTGCTGGCTCAACTCCACCTCAGCGCCCACCACCTGCTCGTGCAGCGCCGGGTCCAGCGCAATCGGCACCGGCAGATCGTCAGACGTGTTCGTGCCGTTGCACGCCACCGTCAGCCCCGCAATCCGGTTGTCGCGCACCGTCTCGGCCACATCCATCACCGGGTTGTTGTGGTAGACCTTCGCAAAAAACGTGTACGCGTCCGCCCAGCGGTTCGCCGGTTTGATGATGTTGATGTGGTCCGCGTTGATCGCCTGCGGCGGCGTGTCCGCGTCGCATCCGTAGGTGGCCGAGTAGTAATTCACCACCCGCGCCTGCGCGTGCAGATACTTGCCCATCCCCGTGCCGGCCGCCGTGTCCTGCGTCTCATAGGCACAGTAGCGGTGGATCCGCGCCGCCGTCGGCGTGCTCCGCCACTTCTGCTCCAGATTCATCAAGAAGTTGTTGTCGTTGCTCGAGCTCAGGTCCGTCAGCAGCGGATCGCTGTCATACGTCTTCGCCATGTTGGCAATAAACGAGCCCTGATGCGGCGTCGCATAGGACACGATGAACCGCACCCGCGATGCCTCTGCCGGGTGATTCAGCAGCATCTCCTCGGTCACAATCCCGCCCAGGCTGTGCGCAATAATCACCACCTCGCGGTGCTGCCACACCTTCTGCTGCGCCAGCTGCTTCCACAGCATCTCTGACAACTGCTGTGTTGAGAGCCGTCCGCGTATCGTCGGCGTCGGATACTCGGCCACCACCACGTCCGACATGCGGAAGTGCGGGTCCGTCTGAATCATCTGCGGCCAGTACGCGTTGTTCGGCCCGCTCCAGCTCCAGCGGTCGCCGTGCAGCCCGTGGACAAACACAATCACCCGCGGCTTCATGTTCTGCGCCCCGGCCTCAGCCGCCCCCGTCGCCAACATCCCCAGCACCAGCGCACACACCCACGCACTCAACCAACGCACAGCAGAAATCCCCCGCAACCCCTTCACAGTTCTCCTTACGCCTCTACTTCAAGCTTAGTTCCTCCCCCGCCGCCGCATCCCGCCCCGCGCCGGATTGTGAAAAGCTGCTGGCGCGTCTATGCAGTTCGCAGCATCCATGGCACAGACCTTCCGTGCCCCATCCTTTCCGCGTTCTGTGCGGAAAGGGTGGGAAAGCACCCCCTCAACCCAGCCACAACCAGGCTTTGTGTCAGGGG
>Ga0207835_1000146_pt1 | contig 16164 bp, 10 predicted proteins | sample LuqExpMetagenom8_FD_187766 | JGI IMG/M metagenome (GOLD analysis project Ga0207835, IMG submission 187766) | Tropical forest soil microbial communities from Luquillo Experimental Forest, Puerto Rico - Sample 8 (SPAdes) | ecosystem: Environmental > Terrestrial > Soil > Tropical forest ... | reverse complement strand
CGAGCTTGCGCCCGATCGCGGGGTGATGGTCGTCGACCTCGACCGCCTCGCGCTCGACGCGCGCCCGGTGGACGATGCGGACTACGTGCGCCCGCGCGACCGCCGGCCACGGAAGCAGCCCAAGGGGCGACCCGGTGCGCCTGCCGCCGCGGTGGCTGGCGCGGAGGCGCAAGAGGGTTTGTCGGTGCCGCCCGCGCCCCCGGCGCCGCCCGCGCCCGAGCCCCGGAAGGGGCTGCGCGTGGGCACCGTGGTGTGGGGCCTCATCGTGGCGGTGGTCGGCGTCGGGCTGCTCTCCATCGCGTGGGGCGCCCACCTCGACGCCGAGCTCGCCCTCATCGTGCTGCTCGGTGCGGCGGGGGTGGCGCTGCTCGTCGGCTCGCTCATCGGCATGCGGCGGTCCCGGAACCGGTTGGAGGGCCGGAGCTAGCGACCGCAGGCACAGGAACGAGGGCCGGTTCCCCGGGCGGGGAGCCGGCCCTCGTCGTGCAGGTGGATGGTCAGACGGCCGTGGCATCGGCGGTGCTGGTCGTCGTCGGCTCGGGCGCAGGGGTCTCGACGACCGCCGGCCGCGACAGCCTGAGGAACGCCCAGCCGGTGAGGATCATGAGGATGCCGACACCGAACGCGAAGACGGCGACACCGAAGGCAATCACCGAGGTGAACAGCGACGACCGCAGGAACGAACCCGTCATGACGGTGCTTCGCTGCGACTGGAGCGACGTGACCGACGGGTCGGCGGCGATCTCCTCGGCCGTCTTGCCCTGGGCCTTCAGCGTGTTCTGCTGCGCCGTGATGGCGGTGCCCAGCTCGGCGTACGTGAGTCCGTTGGACGCGGCCAGCGAGTGGTGCTCGATGGCGTCGGCCTGGGCCCAGGCCTCCCACGGCGTGTCGACGTGCTGGCCGGCGAAGTGCGCCGCGTCAGCCGAGACGGTGATTTGCTCTTTCCCGAGGTTGCTGGCAACGGCGCCCCACGTGATGGCGCCCGCCACCACGAGGATCACGCCCCCGACCAACACAAGGATGCCGAGGACTTTGACTGTCCCGCTTCCCTTTGCAGCAGTGGCCATGTGATCTTCCCCCATCCGAGTCTTGTGCTCACAACGGGGCCTTGCGAACCCCGGCTCGAACGTCGTCACGCAGAACGAGAGAACTTTGCGCAGGTTAACCTAACGGGCCTCGGGTCGCCCGTCGGAGAGCTCGGCGAGGACCCACGGACAAAAGCACGAGGGCCGGCTCCCCCAGGTGGGGGAACCGGCCCTCGCGCTGATCGGGTGATCAGACCGCGGCGCTGACCAGGTTGTCCCGGGTCGCCGAGGCGGAGACCTTGGCCGACGCGGTGAGCTTGAGCACCGCGAAGCCGAGGATGAGCAGGACCACGCCGACGCCGGCGGCGAGGGCGGACACGCCGAACGCCAGGACGGAGACGTAGAGGGACGCGATCAGGAACGAGCCGCTCTGCAGCGTGGTGCGCAGGCCCGGGAGCTGCGCGGCCTGGATCCCGCCGGTGACGGCCGGGGTGCCCTTGGCGTCGCAGGTGAAGGTGCCGTTACCAGCCGGGTCGGTCCACTTGACGGCCGCCTTGCAGGTGCCGTCGGCGGCGAGCGTGATGGACGGCGCGGTGCCGTAGGTGAGGTGGGCGTTGCCGCCGGTCACGACACCGGTCTGGGCGTCAGCCTTGCCGCCGGTGGCCGTGGCGGACGCCTGGTCCATGTGGTGCTGGATGGCGGTGATCTGCGCGAGGGCGGTGAAGGGGTCTGCGACCGTCTTGCCGGCGAAGGCACCGTTGGCCTTGCCGTCCGCGCCGTGGTTGTAGTTGGCGACGGTCACGTCCTGCGCCTTCAGCTGCGAGGAGGTGACGCCGTACATCGTGACGCCGATCACCAGGAACAGCGCGCCCGCGATGACCGCGAGGATGCTGAGGATCTTGACGATCCCGTTGGACTTGCTGACGTTCAGTGTGGACATTTCTGATCTTCCCCGATTCGAGTGCGGTATTCACGATGGACCCTGCGGTCCCGGCGCGTATGTCGCCCAGGCGGAGAGCATTCCCGCAGGTCAGCGGGCTGCGATGGGACCAATGTCCCGCGGTACATGCCGCATGGCCGCTGACGTGCACCTACGTTCTGAATTTCACAAAGTGAAACCGGGAGGTCAGGGGGCTGCAGGGGCCTCGATCCGGGCCTCGGCGTCCGTCCGGACCCGTCCCTCGAGCAGGAAGGACATCACCGGGACGACCCCCGCGAGGACCATGGTCACAAGTCGGCCCCACGACCAGCGCATTCGCGACCACAGATCCCACACCGTGACGAGATAGACGATGTAGACGAAACCGTGCACGCGCGGAATCCACTCGAACGAATAGTTGTGGGCCGCGTAGTGCAGCACGATCTCCACGCAGAGAAGAAGCAGCATCGTGCCGGTGATGTACGCCATCGCCCGGTAGCGGGTGAGCGCCCCGCGCTCCCTCGCCATGCGCGCTTCGTCGTGCGCCTGCTCGCTCATCCGGATCCACTCCCCCACTCGTCGGGAACTCCCGGGGAAGCCTAGAGCGCTGCCCCTGGACGGCTGGGGCTACTCCCACTCGATGGTCGCCGGCGGCTTGCTCGTCACGTCGAGCACCACCCGGTTGACCTCGCGCACCTCGTTGGTGATCCGCGTCGAGATCCGTGCCAGCACGTCGTAGGGGACGCGGGTCCAGTCGGCGGTCATCGCGTCCTCGCTCGACACCGGCCGCAGCACCACCGGGTGCCCGTACGTGCGCCCGTCGCCCTGGACGCCGACCGACCGCACGTCCGCGAGCAGCACCACCGGGCACTGCCAGATGTCGCGGTCCAGGCCGGCCCCCGTCAGCTCCTCGCGGGCGATGGCGTCGGCAGCGCGGAGCACGACGAGCCGCTCGCGCGTCACCTCGCCGACGATCCGGATCGCGAGACCCGGGCCGGGGAACGGCTGGCGCCAGACGATCGCCTCGGGCACGCCGAGCTCGAGCCCGACCGCCCGCACCTCATCCTTGAACAGCGTCCGCAGCGGCTCGACGAGGTCGAACTGCAGGTCGTCGGGCAGCCCGCCGACGTTGTGGTGGCTCTTGATGTTCGCCGCGCCCTCGCCGCCGCCGCTCTCGACGACGTCCGGGTAGAGCGTGCCCTGCACCAGGTACTTCACCTCTTCGCCGGACTCGCCCACGATCCCGCGCGCGGCGTCCTCGAACACGCGGATGAACTCGCGGCCGATGATCTTGCGCTTGGCCTCCGGGTCGGAGACACCGGCGAGCGCGTCCAGGAACCGGTCGGCGGCGTCGACGACGACGAGCCGCACGCCGGTCGCCTCGACGAAGTCCTTCTCCACCTGCTCGGCCTCGCCCGCCCGCAGCAGGCCGTGGTCGACGAAGACGCACGTCAGCTGGTCGCCGACGGCCTTCTGCACCAGCGCGGCGGCGACCGACGAGTCGACGCCACCGGACAGGCCGCAGATGACGCGGGCGTCCCCGACCTGCGCGCGGATCGCCTCGACCTGCGTCGTGATGACGTGGTCCGGGTCCCAGTCGGGCGCCAGGAGCGCGCCGCGGTAGAGGAAGTTCTCGAGCGTCGCCTGGCCGAGGGGCGTGTGGTGCACCTCGGGGTGCCACTGGACGCCGTAGAGCCGGCGGGACTCGTTCTCGAACGCCGCGACGGGCGCACCGGCGGTCGACGCGAGGACGCGGAAGCCGTCGGGCGGCGCGGTGACGGCCACGCCGTGGCTCATCCACACCTGCTGCCCCGCGGGCGACCCCTCGAGGAGCGTGCCGTCCACGGCGACGTCGACGTAGGTGTGGCCGTACTCCCCTGTCGCCGCGGCGTCGACGTCGCCGCCGAGCGCGTGCGCCATCGCCTGGAAGCCGTAGCAGATGCCGAGCACGGGGACGCCGGCGGCGAACAGCGCCGGGTCGACGGCGGGGGCGCCGGGCTCGTACACGCTCGCCGGCCCGCCGGACAGGATGATCGCCGCGGGGTCCTTCGCCAGCATGTCGGCGACGCCCATGGTGTGGGGCACGATCTCGGAGTAGACGTGCGCCTCGCGCACGCGCCGCGCGATTAGCTGTGCGTACTGGGCGCCGAAGTCGACGACGAGGACGGGGCGCGGCTGCCGGCCTGCAACAGCCGCGGAGTTGGGCTCGGACGTCACTCCCCCAGGGTAGTCGGCGCGCCCGACGACCCCTCCGCCCGTCTCGCCGTCCCGCCCCCGCCCGCGCGCGAAAAGGAGTGGGGCCTGTCGGTGGCCGCACCTACCGTGGACCCTCGTGCGCTCGCTCCCCCTCGCCGATCCCGGCACGCCCCCGACCTCCGGTCCCGGGCGCCTGCTGTGGTGGTTCGCGCGCCGGCAGTGGGGCATCCAGACCACCGGCCTGGCGCTCGGCATCACGCTCATGGGGTGCCAGGCGCTGCTGCCGTACCTCGTCGGGCACGCGATCGACGGCGGCCTGGCCCACGGGTTCGGCCCCGACCTCTTCCGCTGGGTCGGCGCGCTCTTCGTCCTCGGCGTGGTCTCGGCCGCGGCCGGCGCGATCGGCCACCGGTACGACGTCGCGTGCTGGCTGCGCCCCGCGTTCACGGCGTCGGAGCTCGTCGGGCTCAAGGCCGCGAGGTCCGGCCACGCGATCACCGCCGAGCTGCCGACCGGTGAGGTCGTCTCGGCGGTGGCGAACGACTCGCTGCGCATCGGCGAGCTGTATGCGAACCTCTCCCGCTTCGTCGGTTCGGTCGTCGCCTACGGCGTGGCCGCCGCGCTCATGCTGCGGATCGACGTGACGCTCGGCCTCGTCGTGCTGCTCGGGCTGCCCGTCGTCGCCGTCGTGCTCGGCCGGCTCGTGAAGCCGTTGCACAAGAAGCAGGCGGCGCAGCGGGAGGCGTCCGGGCGGCTGACGACGCTCGGCGCCGACACCGTCTCCGGGCTGCGGATCCTGCGCGGCATCGGCGGCGAGGCCGTGTTCAGCGGGCGGTACGCGAAGCAGTCGCAAGAGGTCCGCCGCCGCGGTGTCGACGTCGCGGCCACCCAGTCGTGGATGGACGGCCTCCAGGTGCTGCTGCCCGGGCTGTTCGTCGGGCTGCTGCTGTGGCTCGGCGCGCACCGCGCGCTCGACGGCACGATCACGCCCGGCCAGCTGGTGACGACGTACGGCTTCGCCGCGTTCCTCGCCTGGCCCGTGCAGAACGCCACGATCATGCTCCAGGCCGCCACGCGCGCCTGGGTGGGCGCGACGAAGGTGCTCGGCGTGCTGCGCGTCGTGCCGGCGACGGGCATGCGTCCGGTGACGGCCGCCTCCCCGGCGGGCGTCGCGCCGCTGGTCGACGAGGTCAGCGGGGTGCGCCTCGAGCCCGGACGGCTCGTCGGGCTCGTCTCCGCCGACCCGGACGAGGCCGCGGCGATCGCCACGCGCATGGGCCGGTTCGACGACCAGGACGAGGCGGGCACGCCCGTGACGTTCGGGGGCGCCCGGCTGGCCGACCTGCCGAAGGCCGAGGTGCGCCGACGGATCGTCGTCGCCGAGGCGACGCCGCAGCTGTTCTCCGGCCGCCTGGGCGTCGAGCTGGACGTGCGCGGCGGGGCCGGGGACGACGAGCTGCACCGCGTCGTCGCGCTGGCCGACGCCCACGACGTGCTGGACTCGGTCCCCGACGGCCTGAAAGGAGAGCTGCCCGAGAAGGGGCGGTCGCTGTCCGGAGGCCAGCGGCAGCGCGTGGCGCTCGCCCGGGCGCTGCTCGTCGACCCCGAGGTGCTGGTGCTCGTCGAGCCGACGAGCGCGGTCGACGCCCACACCGAGGCCCGGATCGCGGCCCGGCTGGCCGGCGCACGGCGGGGGCGCTCGACGCTCGTCGTCACCGCCAGCCCGCTCGTGCTCGAGCACGTCGACGAGGTGCAGCTCGTCGCGGACGGGCGCCTGGTGGCGCGCGGCACGCACGACGAGCTGCTCGACGGCGCGGCCGGTGCGCGCGTCGCGGCGGCCTACCGCCGGATCGTCGGGCGGCGCATGGACGACGAGGCCGACGAGCCCGAGTGGGCACAGGACGACAGCGCCGGTGACGACGACGTCGTCGACGACGCATACGCAGGACGAGAGGGAGGTGCCCGATGAAGCTGCCCGTGGCCGACGCCGCGACGGTGCGCCGCTACGCCGGGCGCCTGCTGCTCTCGCACCGCGGCGAGCTGACACGCCTCGCGCTGCTGCACACCCTCGGCGCAACGGCCGGCCTCATCGGCCCGTTCCTGCTCGGCCGCGTCGTCGACGCGATCACGCACGGCACCACCGGTGGGTACATCGACCGGATGGTGGCATTCGGCCTGGTCATGGTCGTCACGCAGGCCGGGCTGGTGCGCACGGCTCAACGGGCCTCGATCGTCTTCGGCGAGAAGGTGTTCGCCCAGCTGCGCGAAGAGTTCATCGAGACGCTCACCGCGCTGCCGCTCTCGACCGTGGAGCGTGCGGGGACGGGTGACCTCGTCGCGCGCACGACGAACGACGTCAACCGTCTGCAGCACGCCGTGAGGTTCGGCATCCCGCGCGTGATCGTCGCGACCGTGTCGATCCTGCTGACCACGGTCGCGTGCCTCCTGCTCTCGCCGCTGGTGGCGATCGGGCTGTTCGTCGGCGTGCCGACGATGCTGCTCGTCGTGCGCTGGTACCTGAAGCGCGCGACGCCCGCCTACATGCGCGAGGCCGCCGCCTACGCCTCGATCAACGGGACGATCACCGAGACGGTGGAGGGCGCCCGGACAGTCGACGCGCTCTCGCTCGGCGACCGCCGCCACGCCACGGTGCGCGACGACCTGCGCGAGGCGTTCTCCGCCGAGGTGCGGACGCTCGACTTGCGCACCGTCCTGTTCCCGGCGATCGACCTGACGTTCATCCTCGCGCCGGTGTCGGTGCTGCTCTGGGGCGGCTGGCTGGCGTCGCAGGGCCGCGTGACGCTCGGCGTGGTCACGGCGATCGTCATGTACGCGTACCAGATGTCCGGGCCGGTGTGGGAGCTGATCTTCTGGGTCGACGAGATCCAGGTGGCGGCCACCGCGCTGGCGCGCATCGTCGGCGTCCAGCTCGTCGACGCCGACCGCGAGGAGTCCGGGGATCGGCCGGACGACGAGCTGATCGCGGCGCGCGAGCTGCGGTACGCGTATCGCGAGGGCCACGACGTGCTCCACGGGATCGACCTCGACCTGGCGCCCGGTGAGCGGCTCGCCGTCGTCGGGCCGTCCGGCGCCGGGAAGTCGACGCTCGGCCGCATGCTTGCCGGGATCCACCCGCCCACGGGCGGGTCGGTGCGGGTCGGCGGCGTGCCGCTCGTCGACCTCCCGCTGGACGACCTGCGCGGCCACGTCGCCTTGGTCACCCAGGAGCAGCACGTCTTCGTCGGCTCGGTCGCGGACAACCTGCGGCTGGCCGACGCCGACGCGACCGACGATGCGCTGCGCCACGCGCTCGCGGCGGTGGACGCCCTCGACTGGGTCGCGGCCCTGCCGGACGGGCTCGAGACCGAGGTCGGCTCGGGCGGCGCCGCGCTGACGCCGGCCCAGGCGCAGCAGCTGGCGCTCGCCCGGCTGGTGCTGCTCGACCCGCACACGCTCGTGCTCGATGAGGCGACGTCCCTGCTCGACCCGCGCGCCGCGCGTCACCTCGAGCGCTCGCTGTCAGCTGTGCTGGAGGGGCGGACGGTCGTGGCGATCGCCCACCGGCTGCATACCGCCCACGACGCCGACCGCGTCGCGGTGGTGGACGAGGGCCGGATCACGGAGATCGGCCCGCACGAGGAGCTGGTGGCCGCCGGCGGCGACTACGCCGCGCTCTGGCACTCCTGGCAGCACGAGTAGGCCGCGCGAGCAGCGGAGCTCAGCTCCGGCGGTCGCGGATGCGACCGTGGGCCTCGTCGTCCACGGCGCGCCACCACAGGAACACCGCGAACCCGCCGAAGACGAACCACTCGAGCGCGTACAGCAGGTTCTGCAGGTTGGGGCTCGCGGACGTCGGGGTCGGGGGGTCGAGGAGGGCCGGACCGGCGGCCTGCGCCGGGTCCGACGACGCCAGCACCAGGTATCCGGAGTAGATGGGCCCGGCCCACACGTGCAGCAGCTCGGCCGGGCTGATGGCGTCGGTGGTGCCGGAGGCGATGCCCGTGCCCGCCGACTCCCCCGCCTGGAGGTAGCCGACGACGGAGACCGGTCCCGTGGGCGGCTCGTCGGGCGTGGCGCCGGCGGGCAGCCATCCGCGGACCACCGGGAGCACCGCGGCGTCGGCGCCCGACCCGACGCGCAGCGGCGTGAGCACGAGCTCCCCGACCTGCCCGGAGTGGGACCGTCCCGAGACGACGAGCTGGCCGCCGGCCTCGTACGTCCCGGTGGCCGAGACCTTGCGCCCGACGAGGTCGCCGACGAACGCCGTCTGCGGTGCGAGCACCGAGCCGAGAGTCACGGGATCGGCGGCCGCGAGCTGGACCTGGCGCTCCCGGATGGCCGCGTCGCCGCGCTGACGCGCCCGGTCCAGCTGCCACGCGCCGAGCAGCCCGCACACGGTGGCAGCCGCGAGGAACAGCGCCAGCAGGCCGAGCATCCGCGGGCGACGCGCCACGCGCCACACGTCGGCGCGCGTCACCTGCGCGGCAGTCTCAGCCACCCCGACACGGTATCGGCATGCCGGATGCAGGACACCCAGCGTCCGGCCCCCAACTGCGGTTGTATGTCACCGAACACCCCTTGCGAACAGGAACGGGACGATGGCCACGACCACGGAGAACCCCATCACCTGGCGCCGCGGTACCGGCGCGGAGATCGACGACGAGACGGCCCGCCGGATCGACCGTTGGTGGCGGGCGGCGAACTACCTGTCCGTCGGGCAGATCTACCTGCTGAACAACCCGCTGCTGCGGACCCCGCTGACGCGGGACGACGTCAAGCCCCGGCTCCTCGGGCACTGGGGCACCACGCCCGGCCTCAACTTCCTCTACGCGCACCTCAACCGCGCGATCGCCGAGCGTCAGCAGTCGACGATCTACGTCACCGGCCCCGGCCACGGCGGCCCCGGGCTCGTCGCGAGTGCCTTCCTCGACGGCAGGTACAGCGAGGTGTACCCGAACATCACCGAGGACGAGGAGGGGCTGCGCAAGCTGTTCCGCCAGTTCTCGTTCCCGGGCGGCATCCCCAGCCACGTGGCGCCGGAGACGCCCGGCTCGATCCACGAGGGCGGCGAGCTCGGCTACGCGCTGTCGCACGCCTACGGCGCCGTGTTCGACAACCCCGACCTGCTGGTCGCGGCGGTCGTCGGCGACGGCGAGGCCGAGACGGGCCCGCTGGCGACGAGCTGGCACTCGAACAAGTTCGTCAACCCGTACCAGGACGGCGTGGTGCTGCCGATCCTCCACCTCAACGGGTACAAGATCGCCAACCCCACCGTGCTCGCCCGCATCAGCGACGACGAGCTCACGGACCTCATGCGCGGCTACGGCCACCACCCGTTCGTCTTCACCGGGGGGTACGACGAGGACGAGCCGATGGAGCAGGTGCACCGCAGGTTCGCCGCGCTGCTCGACGAGGCCCTCGACGAGATCGCGGACATCAAGGCGCGCGCCGCCGCGGGCGACCTCAACCGGCCCACCTGGCCGATGATCGTCTTCCGCACGCCGAAGGGCTGGACCGGCCCCGCGGTGATCGACGGCAAGAAGACCACGGGCTCGTGGCGCGCGCACCAGGTGCCGCTCGCCAACGCCCGCGACACGGCCGAGCACCTGGCGGTCCTCGAGCGGTGGCTCCGCTCGTACCGCGCGGAGGAGCTGTTCGACGCGACCGGCCGGCTGGCCGACGACATCCGCGCGCTCGCCCCGAACGGCACCCTGCGGATGAGCGCCAACCAGCACGCCAACGGCGGCCTGCTGCTGCGCGACCTGCGGCTGCCGGACTTCCGCGACTTCGCCGTCGACGTGCCACGGCCGGGTGCCACCCAGAGCGAGGCGCCGCGCGTTCTCGGCCAGTACCTCACGGAGGTCATCCGCCGGAACCCGGACAACTTCCGGATCTTCGGGCCCGACGAGACCGCGTCGAACCGTCTGCAGGCGGTCTTCGACGTCACCGACCGGCAGTGGAACGCCGAGTACCTGTCCCCCGAGGTCGACGAGCACATGGCGCGCGCCGGCCGGGTGATGGAGATGCTCAGCGAGCACCAGTGCCAGGGCTGGCTCGAGGGCTACCTGCTCACCGGGCGCCACGGGCTGTTCACCAGCTACGAGGCCTTCATCCACATCATCGACTCGATGTTCAACCAGCACGCCAAGTGGCTGAAGGTCACCAACGACATCCCGTGGCGCCGGCCGATCGCCTCGCTGAACTACCTGCTGTCGAGCCACGTGTGGCGTCAGGACCACAACGGGTTCAGCCACCAGGACCCCGGGTTCATCGACCACGTGATCAACAAGAAGGCCGAGGTCGTCCGGGTCTACCTGCCGCCGGACGCCAACACCCTCCTGTCGACGTACGACCACTGCCTGCGGTCGCGGCAGTACGTCAACGTCGTCGTCTCCGGCAAGCAGCCGGCGCCGAACTTCCTGTCGATGGACGAGGCGGTCGCCCACTGCTCGCGCGGTCTGGGCATCTGGGACTGGGCCGGTACCGAGGTCGCGGGCCAGGCGCCGGACGTCGTGCTGGCCTGCTCCGGCGACGTGCCGACGCTCGAGGTGCTGGCGGCGGCGGACATCCTGCGGCGCGAGCTGCCGGAGCTGAAGGTCCGCTTCGTCAACGTCGTCGACCTCATGCGGCTGCAGGACGAGCGTGAGCACCCGCACGGCCTGTCCGACCGGGAGTTCGACACGATCTTCACGGCCGACCGGCCGATCGTCTTCGCCTACCACGGCTACCCGTGGCTCATCCACCGCCTGACGTACCACCGCAACGGGCACGCCAACATCCACGTGCGCGGGTACAAGGAGGAGGGCACCACGACGACGCCGTTCGACATGGCGATGCTCAACGACATCGACCGGTACCACCTGGTCATCGACGTCATCGACCGGGTGCCCTGGCTCGGCTCGTCGCAGGCGGGACTTCGGCAGAAGATGGTGGACGCCCGGTTGCGCGCCGTGGAGTACACCCGCGAGCACGGCGAGGACCTCCCCGAGGTGCGCGAGTGGGTGTGGCCCGACGCGAAGGGCGCGACGGCGCCCGAGCAGGTCGAGGCCACGATCTCGACCGGTGGAGATAATGAATAGCGGCTGGTGAAGGGACAATCGTCCCATGATTGGAGGGTGCCGGAGTCGGACGATGACCCCGGACACCGTCGTCGACAGCTGTCAGGAGATGCCCCCGTGGCCAGAACCATCTACATCGCTTCCCCGGAGGGCGACACCGGCAAGTCGACCGTCGCCCTCGGCCTCGTCGACCTGCTGACCCGCACGGTCGCGCGAGTCGGGGTGTTCCGGCCGGTCGCCCGGTCGACGGACGTCCACGACTACATCCTCGAGCTGCTGCTCGCGCACGACGGCATCGACGTCCCGTACGACGACGCCGTCGGCGTCTCCTACCAGCAGGTGATCGACGACCCCGACGCCGCGCTGGCGCGCATCGTCCAGCGATTCCACGAGGTCGAGCGCCGCTGCGACGCGGTCGTCGTCGTCGGCTCCGACTACACGGACGTCGCGGGGCCCACCGAGCTCGCGTACAACGCCCGGATCGCCGCCAACCTCGGCGCGCCCACGGTGCTCGTCGTCAGCGGCCGCAACCGCACGCCGGACCAGATCCGCGACGTCGCCGAGATCGCGCACAACGAGATGGCGGCCAACCACGCCCAGGTGGTCGCCTGCGTCGTCAACCGGTGCGACGAGACCGATCTGGACACCATCAAGTCGCACATCGGCTGCGGCCACGTCCCGGTGTGGGCGATCCCCGAGAACTCGCTGCTGTTCGCGCCCACGCTGCGCGAGCTCTCCGAGGCCGTCGGCGCCACCCTCATCGGCGGCGACGAGACGCTGCTCTCGCGCGAGGTGCTGGACGTGCTGGTCGGCGCGATGAGCGTCGAGCACCTGCTCGAGCGGCTGCAGCCGGGCGCCGTGGTCATCACGCCAGGCGACCGCCACGACGTGCTGCTCGCCCTGCTGCTGGCGCACCAGGCCGAGGGCTTCCCGAACCTCGCCGGCCTGATCCTCACGGGCGGCTTCGACCCGTCGCCCACGATCAGCCGCCTCGTGGCGGGCCTGCAGGCGCGGCTGCCGCTCCTCGTCACCGAGCTGGGGACGTTCCGCACCGCGACCGCGGCCAGCGGCACCCGCGGCCGGCTGACGCGCGAGTCGCAGCGCAAGATCGACACCGCGATGTCCCTCTTCGAGAGGTACATCGACGGCCCCGGCCTGCTGTCCGCGCTCGACGTGCCGCGCCTCGCCGTCGTCACGCCGCTGATGTTCGAGTACCAGCTGCTCGACCGCGCCCGCGGCGACCGCAAGCGGATCGTCCTGCCCGAGGGCAACGACGACCGGATCCTGCGCGCCGCCTCGACGCTGCTGCAGCGCTCGGTCACCGACCTCACGATCCTGGGCGACGAGAGCGCCATCCGGACGCGGGCCACGGAGCTCGGCCTGGTGCTGGACGGTGCGGACGTCATCGACCCGAAGGCCGGCGAGCTGACCGAGCGGTTCGCGGCCGAGTACACCGAGCTGCGCAAGCACAAGGGCATGACCCTGGAGCGGGCGCGCGAGGTCGTCACCGACGTCTCGTACTTCGGCACGATGATGGTCCATCTCGGCCTGGCCGACGGCATGGTCTCGGGCGCCAGCCACACCACGGCGCACACCATCAAGCCGTCCTTCGAGATCATCAAGACCGTCCCGGGCGTCGGGTCGGTCTCGTCGTGCTTCCTCATGTGCCTCGAGGACCGCGTGCTCGTCTACGCCGACTGCGCGGTCATCCCCGACCCGACGAGCGAGCAGCTGGCGGACATCGCGATCTCCTCGGCGGAGACCGCGGCGCAGTTCGGCATCGAGCCCCGCATCGCGATGCTGTCCTACTCGACCGGCACGTCCGGCTCGGGCGTGGACGTCGACAAGGTGCGCGAGGCGACCCGGCTGGTCCACGAGCGCCGCCCCGACCTGTCCGTCGAGGGCCCGATCCAGTACGACGCCGCGGTCGACGCCTCGGTGGCGAAGACGAAGCTGCCCGACTCGGCCGTCGCCGGCCGGGCCACGGTGTTCGTCTTCCCCGACCTCAACACCGGCAACAACACGTACAAGGCCGTGCAGCGCTCGGCCGGCGCCGTCGCCGTCGGCCCGGTGCTCCAGGGCCTGCGCAAGCCCGTCAACGACCTGTCCCGCGGTGCCCTCGTCCAGGACATCGTCAACACCGTCGCCATCACGGCGATCCAGGCGCAGACGCCCACCGGCGTCGCGCAGCCCGTCGAGAGCCCTGCGGAGGCCGTCACCCGATGAATCCCTCGTCCACCGTCCTGGTCGTCAACTCCGGTTCGTCGTCCATCAAGTACCAGCTCGTCGACCCGGCAGGGGGCCAGGCGGTCGCGTCGGGGCTCGTCGAGCGCATCGGCGAGAAGACGGGTGCCGTGAAGCACACCCACGCCGGGCAGACGACGACGCGGCAGGTGCCGATCGCCGACCACGCCGAGGGCATGCGCATCGTGCTCGGGCTGTTCGACGAGGTCGGGCCCTCGCTGCACGACGCCAACGTCGTCGCCGTCGGCCACCGCGTGGTCCAGGGCGGCTCGGTCTTCGCCGGCCCGGCCCTCATCGACGACGAGGTCGTCGCGCAGATCGACGCGCTGTCCCCCCTCGCCCCGCTGCACAACCCTGCGCACATCACGGGCATCCGGGTGGCGCGGCGCCTGCTGCCCGACGTGCCGCAGGTCGCCGTGTTCGACACCGCCTTCTTCCGCGAGCTGCCGGCCGAGGCCGCCACGTACGCGATCGACGCCGACGTCGCCGCGAAGCACCAGGTGCGCCGCTACGGCGCCCACGGCACGTCGCACCAGTACGTCTCTCAGGAGGTGCCGAAGTACCTCGGCCGTCCGGCCGAGGAGACCAACCAGATCGTGCTGCACCTCGGCAACGGCGCGTCGGCGTCGGCGGTCGCCGGCGGCCGCGCGGTGGACACCTCGATGGGCCTGACCCCGCTCGAGGGTCTCGTCATGGGGACACGGTCTGGCGACATCGACCCGGCGGTCGTCTTCCACCTGCACCGCAACGGCGGCATGTCGATCGACGAGATCGACGACCTGCTCAACCGGAAGTCGGGGATCAAGGGCCTCTCGGGAGAGAACGACTTCCGCGCGCTGCACTCGCTCGTGCAGTCCGGCGACCAGTCGGCCAAGCTCGCGCTCGACGTCTACGTGCACCGGCTGAAGAAGTACATCGGCGCGTACCACGCGGTGCTCGGGCGCCTCGACGTGCTCGTGTTCACGGCGGGCGTCGGCGAGAACGACGACATCGTCCGCGCCGCCACCTGCAAGGGCCTCGAGCCGCTGGGGATCAAGATCGACCTCGCCCGCAACGAGGGCCGCGGCGGGCCGAAGATCATCTCGACCGACGACAGCCCGGTCACGGTGCTCGTCTTCCCGACGAACGAGGAGCTGGCCATCGCGCGCCAGGCCCTCGGCGTGGTCGAGGCCGCGAAGGCCTGACGGTTCCACCGCAACGCGCTGTTTATGGGATGCGCAGTGCGCGCAGGGCGCGCTGGTACACGGTGAACACCTGCGTCCAGACCTCGCCGCCGAGGTCGAACGCCAGGTCCAGCCCCGCACTCGGCCCGCGGTTCCCGACGAGGCCGTGCGTGCCGTGCTGGAGCGCGATCGTCTGCGGCCGGGTCGCGGCGAGGATCGCCTCCCGGCCGTGGCGCGCGCCGAGGCCCGACGTGCCCCAGCCGGCCTGCGGCGCACCGATGGGCGCCCACGCGGCGACGTAGGCCTCGTTGACCGTGATGGACCCCGCGCGCAGGTGCCGCGCGATCGACCAGCCGCGCCGCTCGTTCGAGGTCCACACGCCCGCGGACAGGCCGTACTCCGTGTCGTTGACCGCCGCGATGGCCTCGTCGTCGGAGGCGACCTTGTAGAGCGCGACGACCGGGCCGAACGTCTCCTCGCGGAAGCAGCGCGCCTCCGGCGGGACGTCCGTGAGGATCGTCGGGGCGTAGAAGTACGGGCCGAGGTCGGGGCGCTGCTCGCCCCCGGCGAGCACCTGGGCACCCTGGCCGACCGCGTCCTCGACGTGCTCGACGACCCGCGCCAGCTGCTCGGCCGACGCGAGCGAGCCCATGTCGCTGCGGTAGTCCAGGCCGGAGCCCAGGCGCAGGGCCTCGGTCCGGGCGACGAAGGCCGCGACGAGCTCGTCGTACACCGCCTCGTGGACGTAGACCCGCTCGGCGGACACGCACACCTGGCCGGTCGTCGCGAAGCACGTGCGGACCAGGCCCTTCGCGGTCGCCTCGACGTCGATGTCGTCGGCCACGTAGACGCCGTTCTTGCCGCCGAGCTCGAGCGTCGTGGGGATGAGCCGCGCGCCGGCGCGCGCCGCCACGTCCCGCCCCGCGCGCGACGAGCCGGTGAAGACCACGCCGTCGACGTTGTCGACGACCGCCTGGGCGATGACCCGGTTGCCCGTGACCACCTGGAGGACGTCGGCCGGCAGCCCGGCGTCCTCGCACAGCTCGGCGGCCCACAGGGCCGTCAGCGTGGTCGCCAGGTCGGGTCGCAGGATGACCGCGTTGCCTGCGACGAGAGCCGGCAGGACGTCGCCGAGCGTCAGCGTGAAGGGCATGTTCCACGGCGAGATGACGCCGACGACGCCGAGCGGGTGGCGCACCACGCGGGTCGCGGTGAGGCCCGGGACGAGGCCGATGACCCGGCGGTCGGCGAGGTAGCGCCCCGCGCGCAGCGCGTAGTGGCGCGCGACGTCGGCGACGTCGAACACCTCCTCGAACGCGTGGGCACGGGACTTGCCGACCTCGATCTGGATGAGGTCGAGGATGTCCGACTGGCGCGCCATGAGCAGCTCGTGGAGCCGCCACAGCACCGCGGTGCGTTCGCGGAGCGGCCGGGCCGCCCACAACCGCTGCGCGGCCCGCGCACGGCGCGCGGCCACGACGACGTCGAGATCAATTTTGCAGATAACGGCGTCGGCATGACCCCCGACGTGCAACGCCAGGCCTTCGATCCCTTCTTTA
>Ga0207835_1000145_pt1 | contig 16354 bp, 17 predicted proteins | sample LuqExpMetagenom8_FD_187766 | JGI IMG/M metagenome (GOLD analysis project Ga0207835, IMG submission 187766) | Tropical forest soil microbial communities from Luquillo Experimental Forest, Puerto Rico - Sample 8 (SPAdes) | ecosystem: Environmental > Terrestrial > Soil > Tropical forest ... | reverse complement strand
CCCGCCGAGTCTTGCCGCTCGAGACCCCGCTGGGGAGTCGACGCCCCACATTCCTCGGCGAGCCGGCCGGCAACGCGCGAGCCACCGCCCCTCCGCGTGGAGAGTTCCGCCTGCTTCCCGGCCAGGGGCACGACGCCGGCCCCGCCGCACTAGCCGAGACGATCAGCGGAGCCGTCGGGTAGGCCGACCTCTCCGTCGGAGCCGTCGACGAGCGACGCCCGCAGCAGCGCGACCACGCCGGAGTCCACGCCGACCGAGGAGAGGTACGCCGGCACCCCGCCGTACGCCGAGTCGACCCAGTCCAGGGTGTCCCTCAGGACGGGTTCGGGGCTGCGGGCCAGCACCTCGAGGAACCCGTCGGTGATCGGCACCCGGAACCGCCGCGTGCGCCGCACCATGCGGTCGGTCCACGGGCCGGCGAGGTTCTCGGCAGTCACCGCGTAGTCGGCCGCCACGTCGTCGTACTGCGCCCCCAGGGCCAGCAGGAGCAGCGCGACGACGAGTCCGGTGCGGTCCTTTCCGGCCGTGCAGTGCACGACGACCGGCCCGGGCGAGGTCGCGACCGCCCGGATCGCCGTGCCGACCTGCTCGCCGTGCTCGCCGAGCACCACGCGGTAGATGTTGCGCAGCGTGAGCTGGGACGGCTCGCGCGCCGCCCCTGCGGCGTCGATCGGCACCGAGACGAGCTCGGCGCCCACACCCCACAGCCGATCGGGACCGCCGAGGCGGCGGTCGAAGGTCGATCGCATGTCGATGACGCGGCGCACGCCGAGCTCGCGGAGCCGCGACCGGCCCTCGCGCGTCAGCCGTCCCAGCGCATCGGAGCGGTACAGCCGCCCGGCGCGGAGGCGCCCGCCGTCGACGGGCACGGCGACCTCACGGAAGTTGTACGTCCCCGGGACGTCGAGGCGTTGGGCCACGGCTCATCCTTGCAAAGCAGCCGTGGCTACCGCCGACCTCTCGACGTCCACGTGGAGGCCGATCGGGATGAAGTCCTCCCCGGGCGCCGGCTCGTCGGGCCGCGGGAATCCCAGCGGCTGCGCCCCGCGATCCACGGGAACGACCACCACGGACCGCTCGAGGGCCTCGCCACCGACGGCACGAGCCCACCCGCCGGCACCGGAGGCCGCGTCGACCACATCACTGACCACCATCCCCTCGAGGCGTGCGTCACGGCGACCGTAATCACGGGCACCGACAGCGGGTCTCGCTGATGTGGTTGGTGATGTAGGGTTACATCATGTCCCACCGAACACAGGTGATCCTCGAGGACCGCCAGTACGGCCGACTGCTGGCCGAGTCCGAGCGCACCGGCGTGGGCCTGGGCGAGCTCGTTCGTCGCGCGGTGGACCGCGCCTACGGTCTGCCCGACGACGACGCCGTGTCCCGAGCGCTCGACCTGAGCTTCGGCACCTGGGCGTATGTCGAGGTCGACGGCGCGGCGTACGTCGAGTCGATGCGGCACGGCCTCGGCGCGCGGCTGGGGCGACGGTGACCGTCGTCGTCGTCGACACCTCGGTCCTCGTCGACCACCTCCGCGGGGACTCGCGCGCACGGGACTCGCTCCTCTCCGCACGAGCCCAGGGGAACGACCTGGCGGCATCGGTGCTCACTCGCATCGAGCTGCTCGCGGGCGCTCGACCGCGCGAACGCGAGGCTCTCGAAGCACTCTTCAGCGTGCTGCGCTGGGTCGATGTCGACCCCGAGATCGCCGACCGCGCAGGCGCGCTGGCGAACGGCCATCTGGCGTCGCACCGCGACATCGACACGGTCGACTACGTGATCGCCGCGACAGCGGAGGAGCTCGGAGCGGAGCTCCTCACGAAGAACGTCAAGCACTTCCCGATGATCGCCGGGCTCCGAGCGCCCTACTGAACCCGGTCAGGCGGCGAGGTGGAACGTGCTCGCGAAGCGGTCGAGGAGGTCCGCGCTCCCGCTCAGCACCTCGACGACGCCGGTCGCGATCGCGCGCTCCGGCGCCAGCTCGCCCGAGATGAGCCGGTGGACGGCGGGCCCGGCGGCGAAGACCAGGTCGACCGGCGCTTCCCCGCGCCTCACGTCGAGCGAGGAGCCATCGACCCGGATCAGCAGCTCGGCCCGGTCGAAGCGGCCCAGGTACGCCGTTGCGGGCAGCTCGGCTGCCACCTGGGGACGGAAGGCCGTGCGGAGTGCCACCGTCATCGAGTCGGCGGTGATGATCTGCTCCGCGCGCGGCTCCCCCATCGCCTTGAAGCCCCAGGCGCCCAGCGCGAGCACCACGGGCTCGAGCTCTCGCCCATAGGGCGTCAGCTCGTAGACGATCACGCGCGAGTGGGGCACCCGGCGGATGACGCCGGCCGCCTGCAGCTCCTTGAGGCGCGCCGCCAGGATGTTGCTCGGGATCCGGGGCAGGCCCGCGGCGAGGTCTCCGTAGCGACGCGGCCCGACGAGCAGGTCGCGGACGATCAGGAGGGCCCACCGCTCGCCCACGAGCTCCATGGCTCGCGTGACGCCGCAGTACTGCCCGTAGTCGCGTGCGGCCATCGACCTCAGGCCTGCTGGTTCATGTAGGCCTCGGGACCCTGCGCCGCGGCGACCGGGTCCATGTAGCCGAACTCGAGGATGTTGCCGTCGGGGTCGGTGAGCTGGCGCTGGTACATGAAGCCGAGGTCGGTGGCGGCCTGCGCCTCCGAACCGCCTGCGGCGAGCCCGGCGGCCATCGCGCTGTCCACCGCCGCGCGGTCGTCGAAGAAGATCGCGGTCGCCGAAGACACCGCCAGTGCCGGGTCGCCGATCGGGCGGTCGCTGAACGTCTGGAAGTACTCGCGCGTCAGGATCATGAAGTAGCTGTGGCCGTCCTCGACGACCACGCACGACGCGTTGTGGTCCGTGAACAGCGGATTGATGGTGAACCCGATCGCCGTGTAGAACGCCTTGGAGCGCTCCAGGTCGGTCACCGGCAGGTTGACGAACATCGAGGTCATCGTGGTCTGCCTCTCGCGGGTCCGGGATGGGGGCCCGACCCACGCTTGCAAAAAACAAGTGCGGCGTCAAGACCTTCGCAGTCACGCCGTCTCGACGGCCCCGTTGCGACGGTCGCGCAGCGCGGCCAGCCCGTGGACGGGGTCGGCCAGGACCGACCTCGCGACGGCACCGGCCAGCGTGACCGCCCCGACCGTCCTCAGATACTTCGTGGACCCGTGCCGCATCTGGTTGACGCTCCACCACATCAGCATCGCCATCGCGGCACGCTCGAGGAGCACGTCGCCTGGATCGCCAGAATCGAGGAGGCCCAGGCGGCGCAGGACCCGGCCGAGCGCGAGCGTCACACCGAGCGCCTTCATCTGCGTGTTCGGCTTCTGGACCAGGACGACGGCGCCGCTGCTCGGGTCACGAAAGAACCCGTCGGTCGCGCGCGCCAGCGCGTCGATGGCCCTGGCCACCGGCCCCACCTCGTCGACGGACGCCACGGACGCAAGATAAGCGGCGCATGGCTCGGCCGCGCGCGGACCGTCAGGCGGCCGCCGTCGACTTCGCCTCGCGGGCGTGCGCCCGCGCCAGCGAGGCCTTCCTGTCCCGCTCGTTCTGCTCGTCGATCTCCTGGGCGGCGCCCTCGTCGTACGAGAGGTTCTCGCCCGACTCCGGGTCGAAGACGAGGATCTTCTCGGGGTCGAACCAGAGCCTCGCCTCGTCGCCGTCGCGCACGCGGCTGTTGGGGTCGAGCGCGACGACGAGCTGCGTGCGGACGCCTTCGCCGTCGAGGTCGCGGTCCAGCTCCTCGAGCTTGCCCCGGACCTCGGGACGGGTCTCGAACGGGACATACCCCAACAGGTCCGAGCCGAGCCACTCGGTGACGTCGACGGTCGCGCTGAACGGCACGCCACCGGTCTGGCCATGCCGTTGCGCCACGGCGTGGTCCTCGAACTGCTCGGGCCGGATGCCGGTGATGACGATCTGCCGCGACCCGAGCCGCTGTCGCATCGCGTCCGTCAGCGGCACGTCGGCGAACGGCAGCTTGAGCGTGTCGGCGGTGACCTCGCCGGGCACGAAGTTCATGGGCGGCGACCCGATGAACCCCGCGACGAAGAGGTTCACCGGGTGCTCGTACAGCGCCCGCGGCGACGCGACCTGTTGGAGCTCGCCCTTGCGCAGCACGGCGACCCGGTCGCCGAGCGTCATGGCCTCGGTCTGGTCGTGCGTCACGTAGACCGTCGTCGTGCCCATGCGGCGCTGCATCCGCGCGATCTCGGTGCGCATCTGCCCGCGCAGCTTCGCGTCGAGGTTCGACAGCGGCTCGTCGAACAGGAACGCCTGCGCGTCGCGGACGATGGCGCGGCCCATCGCGACGCGCTGTCGCTGGCCGCCGGAGAGGTTCGCGGGCTTGCGCTCGAGGTGGTCCTGCAGCTCGAGGGTCGTCGCCGCGGTCGTGACCTTCTCGCGGATCTGCGCCTCGGTGAACTGGCCCTTCGTCAGGCGCAGTGGGAACGCGATGTTCTCGAACACCGTCAGGTGCGGGTACAGCGCGTAGTTCTGGAACACCATCGCGAGGTGGCGGTCGCGCGGCGCGCGTTCGTTCATCCGGGTGCCGCCGATCGTCAGCTCGCCGTCGGTGATGTCCTCGAGGCCGACGATCATCCGCAGCAGCGTGGACTTCCCGCAGCCAGAGGGCCCGACGAGGATCACGAACTCGCCGTCGGCGATGTCCAGGCTGACGCCCCGCACCGCGAGGAACCCGTCCGGGTACCGCTTGACGACGTCCTTGAGCTCGATCGCTGACATGGATCCTCCCGAGCACTCAGCCCTTGACGGCTCCCTGCGTCAGACCGGAGACGATCTGGCGCTGGAAGAGGAGAACGAGGATGACGACGGGGATCGTCACGATCACCGCCGCGGCCGAGATGGCCCCGGTGGGCTCCTCGAACTGCGAGGCGCCGGTGAAGAACGCGAGCGCCGCCGGCACCGGGCGCGCCCGGCTCGTCGACGTGAGCGAGATGCCGTAGACGAAGTCGTTCCAGGCGATGAAGAACGCGATCAACGCGGTGGTGAAGACCCCGGGTGCGGCGAGCGGCACGATCGCCTTGCGGAAGGCCTGCCAGGTCGTCGCGCCGTCGACCTGCGCGGCCTGCTCGAGCTCCCACGGGATCTGCCGGAAGAAGGCGGCCAGGGTCCAGATCGAGATCGGCAGCGTCAGCGACAGGTACGGGATGATCAGGCCGAGCCACGTGTCGTAGAGGCCGATGTTGCGCCACAGGTTGAACAGCGGCGTGACGATCGAGATCACCGGGAAGATCGAGACGCCGAGCGCGGTGGTCAGGATCAGGCGCTTGCCCGGGAAGTCGAGGCGGGCGATCGCGTATGCGGCGAGCGTCGCCAGCACGGCCGCGATGGCGGTCGCGATGAGCGAGATGCCGATCGAGTTGCGCAGGGCCGGGACGAACAGGTCCCGGGCCGTGCCGTTCGGGCCGAGGATCTGGTTGTAGTTCGTCCAGGTCCAGTGCTGCGGCAGGAACGTGCCGCTGTTCAGCTCGCTCGGCAGCTTGAACGAGGTCGCCAGGATCGAGGAGACCGGGAAGAGCGCGTAGACCAGGACGACGACCGTGATGACGGCCCAGCCGATCTTGAGCCGCGTGGACATGGCGCCCATCAGCCCTCACCCCTCTGGCTCGCCAGGTCGACGTTGAAGAGCTTGATGAACAGCCAGCAGATCCCGATCACGCACAGGAAGAGCAACACCGAGATGGCGGAGCCGAGGCCGATCTCGAGGCGCACGATCGACGTGCGGTAGGCGAGCAGCGACAGCACGGTCGTCTTGTTCGCGCCGTTCGTCATGATGAAGACGTTGTCGAAGATCCGGAACGCGTCCAGCGCCCGGAAAAGGACGGCGACCATGATCGCGGCCTTCATGTTCGGCAGCGTCACGCGCCGCAGCCGCTGACCCCACGTCGCGCCGTCGACGACGGCGGCCTCGTCGAGCTCGGTCGGGACCTGCGAGAGACCGGCGAGCAGCAGCAGCGAGATGAACGGCGTCGTCTTCCAGATCTCCGACGCGCAGATGACGAACAGGCTCGTGCCCTGCTGCGCGAACCAGTTGAGGTTCTCGCTGATGCCGGGCACCCAGTCGAACCAGTGGTTGATGAACCCGGACGTGATGTCGAACATGTAGAACCACGCGAAGGCCGAGACGACCGTGATGATCCCGTACGGGACGAGGATCGCGGTGCGCAGAAGGCCGCGCAGCGTCTTCACGGCGCGGTGCATGACGAGTGCCAAGCCGAAGCCGAGCACCACCTCGACGGCGACAGTGACGACGGTGATGAACAGCGTCACGCCGAGCGACTGCCAGAACAGCGAGTCCGAGAGCACGACCTGGTAGTTGTGGAGGCCGACGAAGGCCTTGTCGGAGGGCGCGGTCAGCCGGTACCGGTACAGCGAGTCGAAGAACGCCTGGATGATCGGGTAGACCGTCACGGCGATCATCACGACGAACGCCGGGCCGGCGAGGTACCAGCCGAGGCGCGCCTCGGCCTTCGCCCGGTCGCTCTTGGGCACCTTGCGAGGCTTCGCCGGCGCCTGGACCGCCGTGCTCGGGGCCCTCTGAGCCTCAGTGGTCATCACGCCCTCCCCTCACAACAGCGCGTTCCCGTGGAGCACGTCCGTGATGAACGCGGTCGATGTCTGCGGCGTCGTGTCGGGGTTGACCGACGACGGCGGGTGCCACGTCTCCTGCAGCCCGACGGAGACCTCGTTGTAGTACGGGGTCTGCGGCCGCGGGGCGGCCTGCTCGAGCGACTGCTCGATGACGTTCGCCATCGGGAACGCCTTGGTCACCGCGGGGTCGTCGTACGCCAGCGTGTTGGCCGGCGGGTTCCCGTTCGTCTCGAAGTAGTACGACTGGTTCGCCGGCGAGACGATGCACTCCGCTGCCTGGAATGCCAGGTCCGTGTGGTGGCTGAAGGCGCCGACGCCGAGGTTGATCCCGCCGTACGGCGGTCGCGTCTGCTCGCCGGCGTTCACCTGCGGGTAGAGCGCCCAGCCGACGTCGTCGAGCACTGACTTGGACAGCGAGCCGGCCTGGACCGACGCGTTCATCGCCGACCAGACGAACGGCCAGTTGACCATGAACGAGCCACGGTCACCCTGGAAGATCGTCAGGGACGCGTTCTCGTCCGCGGTCGGCAGGGCGGGACCGCCCAGGTTCTCGCGGCCGATCGTGCCGATGATGTTCGCGGCCGCGCGCCCAGCCGGCGTGTCGAGCCCGAGCTTGAGCTGCTCCGCCGGGGCCTCGGGGTTCTCGAGGATGTGGCCGCCAGCCGACTCGACGAGCGCGTTGATCCACACGGTGAGCGACTCGGCCTTGGCGCCCTGCACGGCCAGGAACTTGTCGGTCTTCTTCACCGCGTCCATGAGCTGCTGCCAGGTGACGGGACTGGTCGCCGGGTCGAGCCCCGCCGCCTGCGCGACCGACTTGCGGTACCAGAGCAGCTGGGTGTTGGCCCAGAACGGGACGGCGACGAGCTTGCCCTTCCACGTCGCACCGGCGAGCGCGCCCTTGACGATGTTCTGGGAGACCTTGGTCGCGACGTCGGCCGGGATCGGCGCGAGGAAGCCGGGCTCCGACAGCTCGGGGATGAACGGCGGGTCGAGGCTCATCAGGTCGATTGAGGAGTCCTTGGCCGCGAGGCGCCGCGCGAGCTGCTCCCGCTGGGAGGCGGCGTCACGGGGCAGCACCGACACCTCGAGGCGGTACGCGCCGTTGGCCTGCTGCGTGCAGCGGTTCGCGATCTCGGCCTGGCCGCCGTTGTCGGGGTTCGTGTACCACATCAAGGTCGGCTCCCCCGAGCCGGAGCCGGACGCGCACGCCCCGAGGGGTGCGACGACCACCAGCGCCGTCAGCAGTGCCGAGAGCTTCGTCCGTCGTCGCACCATGCCCCCCGCGTCTCTGGACGGGTCGTGGCGCGCCCGGCCGCGGCACGGCCGAGCCCGGGCGCTCCTTCTTAGGTACACCCCAGTCTTGGGTCTCGCCAGCGGAACGGCGCTGACCAGGGAAGACGCTTCTGGGCCGGCCTGGACGACGGCCTTCGGGCCTGTGGGGCACACCGTGGTAACCCGCTATGGCGCCGCGGTGCGACGGGCCACGCTGCCCACAACATCGCCCTTGAGACAAAGGAGGGTCGCCATGCGAACCACCACACCCGGGATCCGTGCCGGGGTCGCCGCGACGGCGCTGCTCGTCGCGCTCACCGGGTGCACGGCCAGCGCGTCAGCCGCACCCGCCACCCCCACGCCATCCGCGAATCAGGTCGTCCTCACGCTCACCATGTACGACGACAAGGACACCCCCGGCGCCGACCTTGTCAGCCTGTTCGTCACGGCGGCCAACGCGCTGGACCGGACCGTCACGATCTCCCCTCACTACGCCGAGGCGAAGGACGAGACGACCGCCGTCAACGCCGTCTCCTCGGGGACGTCGGACCTGGCCATGGTGGCCAGCCGCGCCTTCGACAACGTCGGCGTCACCACCCTGCAAGCGCTGAACACGCCGTTCCTCATCGACAGCGACGCGCTCGCGAAGGCTCTGGCGACGGGGCCTCAGGTGCCGGCCCTGTTCGCGGGCCTCAAGGACATCAACGTCATCGGGCTTGCCATGGCCCCCGAGGGGCTGCGCCACCCCTTCGGCGCCGTCAGCGCACCCGTCGCCGTCGGCGACCTCGCCGGGCAGCCCGTGCGGTCGCCGCAGTCGCAGGCGGTCTGGTCGATGCTCTCGACGCTCGGGGCGAAGCCGATGTACGCGGACTCGGGATACACGGCAGCGGAGTCGGAGTTCGACCAGTCGCCGGCGGATCACGCCGCGGGGAACGTCACCTTCTTTGCCAAGTTCGACGTCCTCGCGCTCAGCGCGGCGGCGTCGAAGCGTCTCAGTGCCGCCCAACTGACCGCGTTGCGCCAGGCCGCGACCAAGGCCACAACCGAGTTCACCGCGAACGAGGAGTCCGACGCGTCGAAGGCCAAGGACTTCTGCGTGGCCGGGGGAAGCGTCGCGCTGGCGTCGGACGCCCAGCTCGCCGCCTGGAAGGCCGCCGTGCAGCCCGCCATCGCCAAGCTGCGGTCCGTGGCATCGACCGCCCGGTTGATCGACGCCATCGGCGGAGTCAAGGCCGGGCTGCCCGCGGCTCCAGCCGTGAACCCGTGCCCCGGCCCATGAGAACGGAGCCAGCCATGTCGCACCGAGTCATTCCCATCCGCGCGGCGTCACGCAACCACCTCGGTCGCGACCGCACTCGCCGATCCGAGCGGCTCGCTGGTCCGCGGCGGCGGCGTCTGGGTCGGGCCGGTCGCCTGGTGGCTGCCCGAGCGTCCAGGAAGGGTCATCACGTACGCAGCGCCGACCGCAGCAGCGCCGCGGGTCGCCCGGATGCCCGTACACCCGGGCGACCCGCTCGTTGCCGTAGCCTCGACACCGCGATCGATGGCCGCGACCAGCACCAACTGCACGGGCGCTGCCCCTACCGATCGGGCCTCTAGCTCAATTGGCAGAGCAGCGGACTTTTAATCCGCGGGTTGAGGGTTCGAGCCCCTCGGGGCCCACCGTTCGCTTCTCGGGACGAGGACCCCCGCGACGGCGATCGCGCTGGCGCCGACCACCGCGAGGCGCGGTATCACAGCGCCGGGCCCACGGCGGCCCGCGGCCCTCTCATGCTGCGGCGCGGGCACAGATGGGGTCTCCTGAAGGCAGTCAGGACCAGTGACCGCGTGGAGCGTGCCGACGTGACCGGTGAAGACCCCGAGGTGGTGCGAGTCCTCGGCGTGGCCCTGGACCTCGAGCGCCTGACGTACGCCACCGTCGTCGTGGTGTCCGTGCTGGCGGTGTACCGCGACTGGGAGAAGCTGTCGTTCCTCGCCGCCACCCTGGTCGTGGTCGCGCCCGTCCTCGCGTTGGCCGTCGCCCACGCCTTCTCCGAGGTGCTGCACGCGCACGCCAGGCATCAACGTCCCCTGACGGCCGAGCAGTGGCGCGACACGGCGCTGCACCAGGTTCACCTGCTCCTGGCCGCGGTTCCGCCGCTGATCGTGCTCCTGCTGGGACACCTGACGCCCCGAGTGGCCGACCACGTCCGCGCGATCGTGCTCGGCACCGGAGTGGCGACGCTGATCGCGCTTGCTGCGGTCGCCGGCAGGCGGGCCGGCTACCGAGGGTGGCGGTGGCTGGTCGCGTCGCTGATGGGCGGCGTCATCGGGCTCGTCGTGATCCTGCTCCAGGTCGTCCTCAAGCCGAAGTAGCCGCGGCCGCGCGCACGAGGCCGAGGATGTCCGCCACGTCCGCGTGGTACTCGCGGGTGAAGAACGGCTCGACGCCTTCGGGGAAGCGCCCGGACACCTCGGAGACGATGAAGCCGACGACGAACGTCGAGATCATCCGCTCCAGCCGCGCGTGCTGGTCTTCCGGGACCCCCGCTTCCGCGAGCGCGCCCTGGATCACGCCCACGAGCCGTCGCAGCGCAGGCGTCTGCCCGGGCCGGCTGAACGCCAGCCCGATGACGGTCGGGTGCCGACGCCCGGCCGCGCGCACGTCGTCGGCGAGCCGCCTCAGCCGTTCCTCCCACGGCAGCGCCGGGTCGGGCGGCCGGACCCCCTCGACCGCGGCGTCGAGGACACCGTCCAGCAGGGCGCCCTTGTCGGCCACGTGCCGGTAGAGCGCCATCGGCGTGATCCCCACGCGCGCAGCCACGGCCCGCATCGTCACGGCGTCCAGCCCGGCCTCGTCGGCCAGCGCGAGGGCAGCTCCGAGGATCTCCTGCTTGCGCGTTGGCATGTATACAGAGTATACGTATACACCGTATACATCGGAGCGACACGGAGGAACACATGCTCGAGGTGAACGGACTGGTCAAGCGCTACGGCGACGTGGTCGCCCTCGCCGGCCTGGACTTGCAGGTCGGGTCCGGCGAGGTCGTCGGGCTCGTCGGCCACAACGGCGCGGGGAAGACGACGGCGGTCGAGGTGGTCCTCGGCCTGGTGCGGCCCGACGAGGGCAGCGTCCGGGTCGGCGGCGTCGACGCGCTCGTCGAGCCGCGCAAGGCCCGCGCCCTCACGGGCGTCGCGGCCCAGGACCTGCAGCTGTACGTCACGGCGACCGTGCGCCAGAACCTCGCGCTGTGTGCGGGCCTGGCCGGTCTCGGCCGTCATGCGGCCGACGAAGCGCTCGAGGAGGTCGGCCTCGCCGAGGTCGCGGACCGGCGCGTCACCGTGCTCTCCGGCGGGCAGCGACGGCGGGTCCAGGCGGCGTGCGCACTGCTCGGGCGCCCTCCCCTGCTGCTGCTCGACGAGCCGACGGTCGGCGCCGACCCCCAGACCCGCTCCGCGCTGCTCGCCGCGATCCGGCGGCGGGCCGACGAGGGTGCGGCCGTGCTCTACACGACCCACTACCTGCCCGAGCTGGTCGAGCTCGGGGCGACGATCGCGGCGGTCCGCGCCGGGCGCGTCGTCGCCCGTGGGTCGCAGTCCGAGCTGCTGGCCGGCCTGCCGGCGCGCGTCGTGGTCGAGCTCGACGAGCCAGGGCGCACGCACGACGAGCCGCCCGCGGGCCTCGTCGGGCAGCCCGCGGAGCGCGACGGCGACGCCTGGGTGATCCGGACGCGCGACCCCGGCGGGACGCTCGCCGGCCTGGTGCGTGCGGGCAGCCTCCCGCGCCGGGTCGACGTGCAGCGCGCGTCGCTGGACGACCTCTACGAGTCGCTCGAGGCGGAGGTGCGTCATGCCGCGTGACACGTCGACGGGACGCGTGACGGCGATGACCCGGATGGGCTTCACGCTCCTGCTGCGTGAGCCCGGCCCGATCGTCAGCCGGCTCGTCATGCCGGTGATCCTCATGTCGCTGCTGGCGCCGCTGTACCGCGCGGCCGCCGACCGCGGGACCGAGCGCGCCGTGGCGGGCCAGGCGGTGATGTTCTCGCTGCTGGCGATGTTCCTGGTGGGCCAGGGAATCATGTCGGAGCGGACCTGGCGCACGTGGGACCGGCTGCGCTGCAGCCCCACGTCGCCGGCCGAGATGCTCGCCGCGAAGGCCGTGCCGCCGCTCGGCTTCCTCGTCGCGCAGCAGGCGGTGGTCCTCGGCGTCGGCGCGGCGCTCCTCGGCCTGCGCGTGCACCACCTGGGCCTGCTCCTGGCGACCGAGGCCGCGTGGGTCGTCATGCTGCTCGCGGTCGGCATGGCGCTGGCAACCCTGGTCCGGAGCCCGGCAGAGCTCGTCGCGGCGCAGGACGTCGGCGGCCTCGTCCTCACCGGCCTCGGCGGCGCGCTGGTCCCGCTCGCCCTGCTGCCGCACGCCGCCCAGCGGATCGCCCCGGTGTCGCCGGGCTACTGGGGCCTCAACGGCCTGCTCGCGGCGCTGGACGGGGACGGCCCGGCGGTGGCGCGCAGCGTGGTGGTGCTCGGCGCCATCGCGCTGGCCGCGTGGGCCGTCGCGGTGTGGCGGGTTCGCCGCGGGTGGTCTCGCCGCGACCTCATGTAGCCGGGGGCGGCGGGTCCCCCGGGTTGGGTGATGCAGGCGGAGATAGGTGCAGCGAGGCTGCACCTATCTCCATGCCGCAGCGGAGGGGGTCCACCGTGACCGCGATCACCGATCCTTCAGCCACGTCGTCGACGCCCTTCGGGATCACGGCCGAACAGGTCGCCCGGGACGTCGGCGTGGCGCCCGACCGGGGTCTGTCGTCCGACGAGGCCAGGTCGCGACTGGCGTCGCGCGGCCCGAACCGGCTGACCGAGACCAAGAAGGAGCCCGGCTGGCACGCCTTCCTGAGGCAGTACGAGGACTTCATGCAGATCGTGCTGCTCGCCGCCGCGCTCATCAACCAGCTCGTGACCCACGAAGCCGGGACCACCGTGGTCCTGGCCGGCCTCACGGTCTTCAACGCGATCGTCGGGCTGCGGCAGGAGGCCAAGGCCGAGGAGAGCGTCAAGGCGCTCGCCCAGATGATGAAGTCGATCGCGCGCGTGCGGCGCGACGGGCGCGAGGCGGAGGTCGACGCCGAGGACCTCGTCGTGGGCGACGTCGTCCTGGTCGAGGCGGGGAACCGGATCCCCGCCGACGGGCGGATCAGCCTCTCGGCGACCCTGGAGATCGAGGAGGCCGCCCTCACGGGCGAGAGCCTGCCCTCGTCCAAGTCCACCGATGCCGTGCCTGGCGTGGACGTGCCGCTCGGCGACCGGACCTGCATGGCGTACATGAACACCTCGGTGACGCGCGGCCGTGGCGAGCTCATCGTCACCGCGACCGGCATGGACACCGAGATCGGCCACATCGCCGACATGCTGTCGAAGACCGAGGCGAGCAAGACACCGTTGCAGAAGCAGCTGGACTCGCTGTCCAAGATCATCGCCACGATCGCGGGGATCGCGCTGATCCTCGTCGTGGTGTTCGGGCTGAAGAACGGCAAGTCCTTCGACACCTTGTTCATCACCGGCGTCGCCCTGGCGGTGGCGGCCATCCCGACCGGCCTTCCGGCCGTCGTGACGGCGCTGCTGTCGATGGGCACCCGCGAGATCGCCCGGCGCCACGCGATCGTCAAGCGGCTGCCCGCCGTCGAGACGCTCGGTTCGACGTCGGCCATCTGCTCGGACAAGACCGGGACCCTCACGCTCAACAAGATGACCGCGCGCGAGCTGGTGATCCCCGGACGTCACCGGTTCACGGTCACGGGAGAGGGCTACAGCACGCGCGGCGAGATCAACCACGTCGGCGGGCAGCGCATCGACCTCGACCCCTACCTGCTCCCGATGGTCCTGTGCGCCGACGCGGTGCTGGACGGCGAGAGCCTCATCGGCGACCCGACGGAGGGCGCCCTCATCGTGCTGGGCGCGAAGGGTGGGCTCAACATCACGGACACCCGTGCGGCGCTCCCCCGGGTGGCGGAGGTGCCGTTCGACTCCGAGTACAAGTTCATGGCGACGTTCCACGAGATGACGAGCGACGACGGCCGCCCGGTGGTGCGGTGCTACGTCAAGGGCGCCCCCGACGTCCTCATCGCGCGGTCCGTCAACGTCCGCAACCCCGACGGCTCGCTGCTGACGATGACCGACGACAACCGGCACCTGGCGCTCGACGCGAACGACGCCATCGCCAACGCGGGCGAGCGCGTCATGGTCGTCGCCCAGCGCGACCTGGCACCCGGGACGCTGGAGGCGACCGACGACAAGCTCAGCCTGGTGCAGGGGCTGACGCTGCTCGCGATGGTGGGCATCGTCGACCCGCCGCGACCCGAGGCCAAGGTGGCGATCGCCGAGTGCCGCGACGCGGGGATCCGCGTCCGCATGATCACGGGCGACCACGCAACGACCGCGGCGGCGATCGCGCGGGAGCTGGGCATCGAGGGGCGCGCGGTGACGGGCACCGAGTTCGCCGCCATGAGCGACGAGGAGCTGCTCGGTCAGATCGACGAGATCGGCGTCGTGGCGCGCGTGGCCCCCGAGGACAAGGTCCGCCTGGTCCGCCTGCTCAAGGAGAAGGGCAACATCGTCGCGATGACCGGCGACGGCGTGAACGACGCGCCGGCGCTGAAGTCGGCCGACATCGGCGTCGCCATGGGCATCACGGGCACCGAGGTGTCGAAGGAAGCCGCCGTGATGATCCTGACCGACGACAACTTCGCCACGATCGTCAACGCCGTGTCCTACGGCAGGTCGCTCTACGACAACCTGCTGAAGTACCTCCGGTTCCAGATGTCGACCCTCGTCGCCTACATCGCGATCTTCATCTTCGCGGGCATCCTGAACGTCGCCGGGGGCGTGCCCCTGAACCCGCTCCAGATCCTGTGGCTCAACATGGTGATCGACGTGCCCATCGCCATCGCGCTGGGCTTCGACCTGCCCACGCAGGGGCTGATGAAGCGCCCGCCACGGCCCGTCAGCGCCCCCGTGCTCACGCGCAACAACTGGATCCGCCTGTGTGTCCAGGGCGCCGTCATGACGATCGGCGCGCTCGTCGCCTACCAGATCGGTCACAACATCAACGGGGCAGTGCTCGCCTCGACGATGCTGCTCACGTCCCTGTCGCTGTTCCACGTGGTCGCGGGCCTGCTGGCCCGCGACCAGCTCGAGACCATCTTCCGGCGCGAGGCGATCCCCGGCTCCACGCAGCTGCGCCGCTACGGCATCTCGCTGGCGGCGATCTTCGCCATCACCGCGTTCGGCGTGCTCCAGCGGATCTTCGACACCACGAGCCTGGGCTTCGCCCAGTGGTCCATCTGCGTCGGCCTGGCACTCACGCTCGTCGTCGTGGAAGAGATCATCAAGGTCTTCCTGCGTCGCCGTGGCCGGATGCAGCCCGAGGAGGCGTTGGTCGGACCGGTGCCGGCGTTCGCCTGACCGAGCCGCACTGCCATGTCGTTTTCTCGCTAGCGTTCACGCGGCCGGGGGCGCAGGATCGATCCCGTGCCCCGTTCCCTGCCCGACGACGCCACGTGCCGTGCCGCGGTCCGCTCCCGCGACCCGCGGTTCGACGGCTGGTTCGTCCTCGCGGTGACCAGCACCGGGATCTACTGCCGGCCGTCGTGCCCGGCGCGCACCCCGCACGACGACCGGATGCGCTTCTTCCCGTCGTCGGCCGCCGCCCAGGGCGCCGGTTTCCGGGCCTGCCTGCGCTGCCGCCCGGACGCCAGCCCCGGCTCGCCGGCGTGGGACGTCCGTGGCGACGTGGTCGCCCGCGCGATGCGGCTCATCGACGACGGGCTCGTCGACCGCGAGGGCGTCCCCGGGCTGGCCGAGGCCCTCGGCTACAGCGCCCGCCAGCTCGAGCGCGTGCTGACCGACGAGCTGGGCGCCGGGCCCCTCGCGCTGGCACGGGCGCGGCGGGCGCAGACCGCCCGCACGCTCGTCGAGCGCACGGCGATGCCGATGACCGACGTCGCCTACGCCGCCGGCTACGCCTCGATCCGCGCGTTCAACGACGCGATGGTCGCCACCTACGCGCTGTCCCCCACCGAGCTGCGGCGTCGCGCCGCGCGGCACGACGAGCCCCAGCCGGGAATCGTGGCGCTGCGCCTGCCGTTCCGGGCGCCGCTGGAGCCCTCCAACCTGCTGGGCCACCTGGTGGCCACGGCCGTGCCGGGAGTCGAGGAGTACCGGGACGGTGCGTACCGCACGACGATCCGGCTGCCGCACGCGTGGGGCGTCGTCACCGTGCACCGGCCGGAGGCAGGCGCCTTCCCCGTGACGCTGCGGCTCGCCGACGTCCGCGACCTTCCCGCCGCGGTCAGCCGGACCCGGCGGATGCTCGACCTCGACGCCGACCCGGTCGCCGTGGACGCCGCGCTGGCCGCCGACGAGAGGCTGCGCCCGCTCGTCGTGCGCACGCCCGGCCGCCGCGTGCCGCGGACCGCGG
>Ga0207835_1000144_pt1 | contig 16473 bp, 11 predicted proteins | sample LuqExpMetagenom8_FD_187766 | JGI IMG/M metagenome (GOLD analysis project Ga0207835, IMG submission 187766) | Tropical forest soil microbial communities from Luquillo Experimental Forest, Puerto Rico - Sample 8 (SPAdes) | ecosystem: Environmental > Terrestrial > Soil > Tropical forest ... | reverse complement strand
GGCCTCGCCGAAGGTGTGAAGGAGGCCCGCCGATGAGCGGCCTGATCGCGTCGATCCCCAGCCCGCCGCGCGGCGTCTGGTACGTCGGCCCCGTGCCCATCCGGGCGTACGCGCTGGCGATCCTCGCCGGCATCGTCGTCGCCTACTTCATCACCAAGCGCCGCTGGGCCGAGCGTGGGGGCGACCCCGAGAAGGTGCTGGACGTCGTGTACTGGGCGGTGCCCTTCGGCATCGTCGGCGGCCGCATCTACCACGTGATCACCTCGCCGGACGCGTACTTCGGCAAGGGCGGCGACCCCGTCCACGCCCTCTACATCTGGAACGGCGGCCTGGGGATCTGGGGCGCCATCGCGTTCGGGGCCGTCGGCGCGTACATCGGGACTCGGCGCGCGGGAATGAAGTTCCCGCCGTTCGCCGACGCGATCGCGCCGGCGTTGCTCGTCGCCCAGGCGATCGGGCGGCTCGGCAACTGGTTCAACCAGGAGCTGTTCGGCGCCGCGACGACCCTGCCGTGGGGCCTGCGGGTCTCGGACGCGAACACGCTGGCCGCGGGCTATCCCGTGGGCACGCTGTTCCACCCGACCTTCCTCTACGAACTCATCTGGGACCTGCTCGCGGCGGCCTTCATCGTCTGGGCCGACAGGCGGTTCCGCCTGGGCCACGGCCGCGTCTTCTGGCTGTACGTGCTGACGTACTGCATCGGCCGCGGCTGGGTCGAGCACCTGCGGATCGACACCGCACACCACTTCCTGGGGCTGCGACTCAACGACTGGACGTCCATCGTGGTGGGCCTGGGGGCGCTGGTAGCGTTCCTGGTCGTCGGCCGCCTGCACCCCGGGCGCGAGACGAGCGTCATGCTGACCCCACCGGCGACGCACGACGACGAGGAAGCGACCGAGAACGCGCGGTGACACCGCGGCCGATCCGGTCGCCCGAGGGGCGATGCGATACTGCTCCGGCGCGGTGCGGGAGGTAGTGTCACCCCACCGAGCGGGCCGACGACGTCCCAACCACTCACCAGGATGGACGTGCGGGTCCCCGGGGACCGGGGCCGCGAAGGGCGGTGCTGATGTCGACGTCGCGCGTGACCGGCTCATGGATGCCGGGCATGCCGGCCGCGACCGGGTTGTACGACCCGGACGCGGAACGGGACTCGTGCGGGTTCGCGTTCGTCGCGACGCTCCGCGGCACCCCCGGCCGTGACATCGTCGATGCGGGCCTGACCGCCCTGCTCAACCTCGATCACCGCGGCGCGGTCGGCGCCGAGGTGGACTCCGGGGACGGCGCCGGCATCCTCACGCAGATCCCCGACGCGTTCCTGCGCGACGTCGTGGACGCCGACCTGCCCGCCGCGGGCTACTACGCGATCGGCCTGGCGTTCCTGCCCACGGACGACGAGGAGCAGCGCCGCGCTGTGCGCGCCGTCGAGGCGATCGCGGCCGACGAGAAGCTCGACGTCCTCGCGTGGCGCGACGTGGTCGTGACCGCGGACCTCGTGGGCCCCACCGCGCGCGCGAGCATGCCGGCGTTCCGCCAGCTCGTCGTCGCCGACCCCTCGCGCGAGCTCGCCGGGATCGACCTCGACCGGCGCGCGTTCCGCCTGCGGCGCCGCGCGGAGCACGAGGCCGGCGTCTACTTCGCGTCGCTGTCGAGCCGGACGCTGACCTACAAGGGCATGCTGACCACCGGCCAGCTCGAGCCCTTCTTCGCGGACCTCTCCGACCCGCGTTATTGCACCGAGATCGCCCTGGTGCACTCGCGGTTCTCGACGAACACGTTCCCGTCATGGCCGCTGTCGCAGCCGTTCCGCCTCCTGGCGCACAACGGCGAGATCAACACGGTCCGCGGCAACCGGAACTGGATCGCCGCGCGCGAGGGCCAGATGCGGTCCGAGCTGCTGGGCGACCTCGCGCCGGTCATGCCGATCTGCACCCCGGGCGGCTCGGACTCCGGCAGCTTCGACGAGGTGCTCGAGCTGCTTCACCTGGCCGGACGGTCGCTGCCGCACGCGATCCTGATGATGATCCCGGAGGCGTGGGAGAACCACGCCCAGATGGACCCGGCCCGGCGCGCGTTCTACCAGTACCACTCGACGCTCATGGAGCCGTGGGACGGCCCGGCGGCGATGGCCTTCACCGACGGCACGCTCGTCGGCGCGGTCCAGGACCGCAACGGCTTGCGGCCCGGGCGCTACTGGGTCACCGAGGACGGCCTCGTCGTCTGCGCGTCGGAGTCCGGCGTGCTCGACCTCGACCCCGCGACCGTGGTGAGCAAGGGCCGCCTCGAGCCCGGGAAGATGCTGCTCGTCGACACACAGCGCGGCCGCGTGGTGGACGACGAGGTGATCAAGGCGGAGCTCGCCGCGCAGCGGCCCTACGCGCAGTGGCTCGCCGAGAACGCCGTCCACCTCGAGCAGCTCCCCGAGCGCGAGCACATCGCGCACTCGTCCGCCTCGGTGCGCCGCCGGCAGCGGACCTTCGGGTACACCGAGGAGGAGCTCAAGGTCATCCTTACGCCCATGGGCTCGACGGGGACCGAGCCGCTGGGGGCGATGGGTTCGGACACCCCCGTGGCCGTGCTCTCGGACCGGCCGCGGATGCTCTTCGACTACTTCACGCAGATGTTCGCCCAGGTGACGAATCCGCCGCTGGACGCGATCCGCGAGGAGCTCGTCACGGCGATCGGCGGCGCGATCGGCCCGGAGCCGAACCTGCTGACGGACGGCCCGGAGCACGCGCGCAAGCTGTTCCTGCCGTTCCCGGTGCTCGACAACGACCAGCTGGCCAAGATCGTCCACGTCGACCGCTCGCCGGAGTTCGCCTTCAAGGCGGCGATCGTCCGCGGCCTCTACAAGGTCGACGGCGGCGGCGCCGCGCTGGAGGCCCGGCTCGAGGAGATCTTCGCCGAGGTCGACCGCGCGATCGCCGACGGCGCGACGCACGTCGTCCTCTCGGACCGCAACTCGGACGCCGACCTGGCGCCCATCCCGTCGCTGCTGCTGCTCTCCGCGGTGCACCACCACACGCTGCGCCGGCACACCCGCACGCGGATCTCGCTCGTCGTCGAAGCCGGCGACGTGCGCGAGGTGCACCACGTCGCGCTCCTCATCGGCTACGGCGCCGCCGCGGTCAACCCGTACCTGGCGATGGAGACGGTCGAGGACCTCGCGCGCCGTGGCTACCTGCCGGGGGTCGACCCCGAGAAGGCGGTCTACAACCTCATCAAGGCGCTCGGGAAGGGCGTCCTCAAGGTGATGTCCAAGATGGGCATCTCCACCATCGCGTCCTACCGCGGCGCGCAGGTTTTCGAGGCGATCGGCCTCTCGCACGCGCTCGTCGAGCGGTACTTCACGGGCACGACGAGCCGGCTGGACGGCGTCGGCCTCGACGTCATCGCCGCCGAGGTGGCCGCGCGGCACGCCGACGCGTACCCGGCGAGCGGCAACCGCCAGCCCCACCAGCACCTCGCGGTCGGCGGCGAGTACCAGTGGCGCCGCGGCGGCGAGGAGCACCTCTTCGACCCGGAAACCGTCTTCCGCCTTCAGCACTCGACGCGCACCAACCGGTACGACGTGTTCGAGGAGTACGCCGACCGCGTCAACGACCAGGCGCACCGGCTCATGACCCTGCGTGGCCTGCTCGAGCTCAAGGAGGGCGTGCGCCCGCCGGTGCCGCTCGACGAGGTCGAGCCGGTGAGCGAGATCGTCAAGCGCTTCAGCACGGGCGCGATGTCCTACGGCTCGATCTCGGCCGAGGCGCACACCACGCTCGCGATCGCGATGAACCGGCTCGGCGCGCGCTCCAACACCGGTGAAGGCGGCGAGGACGCGGACCGCCTGCAGGACCCCGAGCGCCGCTCCGCCATCAAGCAGGTGGCGTCCGGCCGGTTCGGCGTGACGAGCGAGTACCTGGTCAACGCCGACGACCTGCAGATCAAGCTCGCGCAGGGCGCCAAGCCGGGGGAGGGCGGCCAGCTGCCCGGCCCCAAGGTGTACCCGTGGGTGGCGAAGACGCGGCACTCGACGCCGGGCGTCGGCCTGATCTCGCCGCCGCCGCACCACGACATCTACTCGATCGAGGACCTCAAGCAGCTCATCCACGACCTGAAGAACGCCAACCCGCGGGCCCGCGTCCACACCAAGCTGGTGAGCGAGTTCGGGGTCGGCACGGTCGCGGCGGGCTGCGCGAAGGCGCACGCGGACGTGGTGCTCATCTCGGGCCACGACGGCGGCACCGGCGCGTCCCCGCTCACCAGCCTCAAGCACGCCGGCACGCCGTGGGAGATCGGCCTGGCGGAGACGCAGCAGACGCTCGTGATAAACGACCTCCGCGACCGCGTCGTCGTGCAGGTGGACGGCCAGCTGAAGACCGGGCGGGACGTCATCGTCGGCGCTCTGCTCGGCGCCGAGGAGTTCGGATTCGCCACCGCACCGCTCGTCGTGTCGGGCTGCGTCATGATGCGCGTCTGCCACCTCGACACGTGCCCGGTCGGCGTCGCGACGCAGAACCCCGAGCTGCGGGCGCGGTTCAGCGGCAAGCCCGAGTACGTCATCACGTTCTTCGAGTTCATCGCGCGGCAGGTGCGCGAGTACCTCGCGAAGCTGGGCTTCCGCACGCTCGAGGAGGCCGTCGGCCACGTCGAGCTCCTGGACGCGCGCGAGGCCGTCGAGCACTGGAAGGCCGCCGGCCTCGACCTGGCGCCAGTCCTCGCCGTCGCCGAGCCGAAGCCGGGCTCCGCCCTGCATCACGTCAAGTCGCAGGACCACGGCCTGGACAAGGCGCTCGACAACCGCCTCATCGCGCTGTCGGCCGACGCGCTCGACCACGGCGAGCCCGTGCGGGTCGACCTCCCCGTGCGCAACGTCAACCGCACCGTCGGCACGATGCTCGGGTACGAGGTGACGAAGCGCTACGGCGGTGCCGGGCTGCCCGACGACACCATCGACGTCACCCTCACCGGGTCGGCCGGCCAGTCGTTCGGCGCGTTCCTGCCCCGCGGCATCACGCTGCGGCTCTTCGGCGACGCCAACGACTACCTCGCGAAGGGGCTCTCCGGCGGCCGCATCGTCGTGCGGCCCGACCGGTCGTCGGTCCTGTCGAGCCAGCACAACGTCATCGCGGGCAACGTCATCGGGTACGGCGCCACCGCCGGCCAGGTGTTCCTGCGCGGGCTCGTCGGCGAGCGGTTCGGGGTGCGCAACTCCGGCGCGACGCTCGTCGTCGAGGGCGTCGGCGACCACGGCTGCGAGTACATGACGGGCGGGACGGTGCTCGTCCTCGGCCGTACCGGGCGCAACTTTGGCGCCGGCATGTCCGGCGGCACGGCGTACGTCCTCGACCTGCAGCGTGACCTGGTGAACGTCCAGGCGGTCGCGTCGGGCGAGCTGGCGCTGGAGCCGCTGGACGACGAGGACTGGGCGCTCGTCGAGCGGCTGCTGCGCGCGCACGGCGACGAGACGGGTTCGCCCGTCGCCGCCCAGCTGCTCGAGGACACGGACGCGACCCGGGCGCGGTTCACCCGGGTGCTGCCCACCGAGTACGCCCGCGTGCGGGACGCGCTGGCACAGGCCGAGGCCGAGGGGGTCGACCCCGGGGCGCCCGGCGTGTGGGAGGGCATCCTGGCGGTGGCCCGTGGCTGACCCTCGCGGGTTCCTCAAGGTCCGGCACCGGGAGCTGCCGCCCAGTCGGCCGGTTCCCGTGCGCCTGCAGGACTGGAAGGACGTCCACGAGCAGCTGCAGGAGGGCCAGCCGTTCCTGGTGGCGCAGGCCGGCCGGTGCATGGACTGCGGCGTGCCGTTCTGCCACAACGGCTGCCCGCTGGGGAACCTCATCCCCGAGTGGAACGACCTCGTGTGGCGCGGCCAGTGGGCCGACGCGATCGAGCGGCTGCACGCGACGAACAACTTCCCGGAGTTCACCGGGCGGATCTGCCCGGCGCCGTGCGAGTCGAGCTGCGTGCTGGGCATCAACCAGCCGCCGGTGACCATCAAGAACATCGAGGTCTCGATCATCGACGAGGCCTTCGAGCGCGGCTGGGTCGCCCCCCAGATCCCGCAACGGCTGTCGGGGCACACCGTGGCGATCGTCGGCTCCGGGCCGGCCGGGCTTGCGGCCGCGCAGCAGCTGACGCGCGCCGGCCACACCGTCGCGGTCTACGAGCGGGACGACGCGATCGGCGGCCTGCTGCGCTACGGCGTGCCGGACTTCAAGCTCGAGAAGCACCACATCGACCGGCGGATGGCCCAGATGGCCGCCGAGGGCACCCGGTTCCGTCCCGGAGTGGCGATCGGCACCGACATCACGTGGTCGGACCTGCGGGCGCGGTACGACGCGGTCGTCGTCGCCACCGGCGCGACGGTCCCCAAGGAGCTGCGCCTGCCGGGCCGCAACCTCACCGGCGTCCACGTGGCGATGGAATTCCTCCACCAGGCGAACGACGTCGCGCGCGGCCGCGAGGTGCCCGACCAGATCTCGGCCGAGGGCAAGCACGTCGTCGTGATCGGCGGCGGCGACACCGGCTCCGACTGCGTCGGGACCGCCCTGCGCCAGGGAGCGGCGTCGGTGACCACGCTGGCCATCGGCCGCCGCCCGCCCGAGGAGCGGCCGGCGAACCAGCCGTGGCCCACCGACCCGATCGTCTTCGAGGTGTCGAGCTCCTACGAGGAGGGCGGCGAGCGCGACTACCTTGCCTCGACCGTCGCCTTCACCGGGGACGACGAGGGTCACGTGCGGCACCTGCGGCTCGCGACGACCGAGTACCTGTCCGACGGTCGGCGTGTTCCGACCGAGGGCACCGAGCGGGACGTCCCTGCGGACCTCGTGCTCATCTGCATGGGCTTCTCCGGGCCGGAGTCGCGCGAGATGACCGAGCAGCTGGGCGTCGACGTGAGCGACCGCGGGCTCGTCGCGCGCGACGAGACCTTCGCCACCACCGTCCCCGGCGTTTTCGTGGCGGGCGACGCCGGCCGCGGCCAGTCGCTCATCGTGTGGGCGATCGCCGAGGGCCGGGCCGCCGCCGCGGCGGTCGACGCCTACCTCATGGGCAGCACCGAGCTGCCCGCCCCGGTGACGGCGAGCACCACGGCGCTGCGCGCGTGACTCGAACGCCGGACGGCCGTCCGGCGAACGTCGCCGTGCGCGCCCGCGACTAGCGCCGCCAGACCACGGCCGGACAGGACGTTCGGTCAGATCCGCAAGGAACGAAAGGCATAGGCTCCAAACCATGCGTAAGGCAAAGATCGTCTGCACCATCGGTCCCGCGACCGAGTCGCCGGAGCAGATCCAGGCACTCGTCGACGCCGGGATGGACGTGGCGCGCATCAACCGCAGCCACGGTGAGGCCGAGGGGCATGCGGAGGTCTACCGCCGCGTGCGGGCCGCAGCCAAGGCGTCCGGCCGCAACGTGGCCGTCCTCGTCGACCTCCAGGGCCCGAAGATCCGGCTCGGCCGGTTCATCGAGGGCAAGCACTTCCTCGAGGTCGGTGACACGTTCACCATCACCACCGAGGACGTCGAGGGCACCAAGGAGCGCGTCTCGACGACGTTCAAAGGCCTGCCCGGCGACGTTCGCCCCGGCGACCCGATCCTCATCGACGACGGCAAGGTGCTGGTCCGCGTCGTCGAGGTGAACGGCACGGACGTCGTCACCCGCGTCGAGGTGCCGGGCCCGGTGTCGAACAACAAGGGGCTCAACCTGCCGGGCGTCGCGGTCTCCGTGCCGGCGCTGTCCGACAAGGACCAGGAGGACCTGCGCTGGGGCCTCAAGCTCGGCGCCGACTTCATCGCGCTGTCCTTCGTCCGCAACGCCGCCGACTACGACGACGTGCGCCGGATCATGGAGGAAGAGGGCCGGATCGTCCCGGTCATCGCCAAGATCGAGAAGCCGCAGGCGGTCGACAACCTCGCGGAGATCGTCCACACCTTCGACGGCATCATGGTCGCCCGCGGTGACCTGGGCGTCGAGCTGCCGCTCGAGCAGGTGCCCCTGGTCCAGAAGCGCGCCGTCGAGCTCGCCCGCCAGAACGCCAAGCCGGTCATCGTCGCCACCCAGGTGCTCGAGTCGATGATCACCTCCCCGCGGCCGACGCGGGCCGAGGCCTCCGACTGCGCCAACGCCGTCCTCGACGGCGCCGACGCGGTGATGCTCTCGGGCGAGACGAGCGTCGGCGACTACCCGATCGAGGCCGTGCGCACCATGGCCCGGATCATCGAGTCGACCGAGGAGCTGGGCAGCGAGCGGATCGCGCCGCTCGGCTCGGTGCCGCACACCCGCGGCGGGGCGATCACACGGGCGGCCGCCGAGGTGGGCGGACTGCTCGGCGTGAAGTACCTCGTCACCTTTACGCAGTCCGGGGACTCGGCACGGCGCATGTCCCGGCTGCGCTCGGCCATCCCGCTGCTGGCCTTCACGCCGATGGACTCGGTGCGCAACCAGCTGGCGCTCTCGTGGGGCGTTCAGACGTACCTGGTCCCGCAGGTGGAGAGCACCGACGTGATGGTCTACCAGGTGGACCAGACGCTGCGGGCGAACGGGCTGGGCGAGATCGGCGACTCGGTGGTCGTCGTCGCCGGCACGCCGATCGGCATCACGGGCACGACGAACTCCGTCGTGGTGCACCGCATCGGCGGCGAGATCCCGGAGCAGCTGCGCTGACGCGCTGACTCGACGAGGAAGGGGCGGGACCGGATCGGTCCCGCCCCTTTCCCGTGTCAGCCGGAGTAGGCCGGCCGATGGGCCTCGATGTCGATGCAGTGCTGGCACCGCGGGCGGTCGTCCGTGCCGGGCCGCTTGTTCCACCAGGGGATGTCGCGCCCGCTCGGGCACTCGTCGTCGTCGTGGTGGACCTGCAGGTCCGCTGGGTGGGCGGAGTGATACGCCTTGACCTTCATGCACGGCCTCCTTGCCGATGCGGGCTGAACATCACGCCGTGGCCGCGACGCCAGGGTGATGGGACGACGTTAGGCGTCCCGGCGGCGGTGACCCGTGACTTCGGTCCTTGACGAGGGAGCCCGCGGACCCTAGCGGTCGACGCGCGCGGAGCCGCCGCCGGCGAGCTTGAGGATCTCGGCCTTGGTGGCCATGGACGTGTCGCCGGGCGTCGTCATGGCCAGGGCGCCGTGGGCGGCGCCCCACTGGACCGCCGTGGCGAGGTCCTGGTCGTCGAGGAGGGCGGCCACGAGGCCGGAGGCGAAGGAGTCGCCGCCGCCGACGCGGTCGAGGATCCCCAGGCCCGGCCGGTGGGTGGCCTCGACGAGGCCGGTGGCCTTCGACCACGCGATGGCGCCCCAGTCGTTGACGGTCGCGCTCCGGACGGTCCGCAGGGTCGTGGCGATCACCTGGAAGTTCGGGTAGGCCGCGGCCGCGGTGTCGATCATGGCGGCGAATGCGCCGGTGTCCAGGTCGGAGAGGTCGGCGTCGACGCCCTCGACCGCGAACCCGAGGGCGGCGGTGAAGTCCTCCTCGTTGCCGATCATCACGTCGACGAAGGGCGCGATCTGCCGGTTGACCTCCTGCGCGCGGGCCTGCCCGCCGATGGCCTTCCACAGCGAGGGCCGGTAGTTCAGGTCGTAGGAGACGACGACGCCGTGCCGGCGCGCGGCCTGTACCGCCGCCAGCGTGGTGGCCGCGGCGGTGTCGGACAGGGCGGCGTAGATGCCTCCGGTGTGCAGCCACCGAACGCCCAGGGTGCCGAAGAGGTGGTCGAAGTCGACCTCGTCGGGCGTCAGCCGGGAGGCGGCGGTGTGGCCGCGGTCCGAGACCCCGACGGCGCCGCGCACGCCGAAGCCGCGCTCGGTGAAGTTCAGCCCGTTGCGCACCGAGCGGCCCACGCCGTCGTACGCCTTCCACGTGATGAACGAGGTGTCGACCCCGCCGGTGAGGATGAGGTCCTCGACCAGGCGGCCGACCTCGTTGTCCGCCAGCGCCGTCACCACGGCGGTGCGGTAGCCGAACGCACGACGAAGGCCGCGGGCGACGTTGTACTCGCCGCCGCCCTCCCATGCCGCGAAGTGCCGGGCGGTGCGGATGCGGCCCTCGCCCGGGTCCAGCCGCAGCATCACCTCGCCGAGGGACACCGCGTCATAGCGGCACTGCGAGGCGGGACGGATCGGCAGCACGGACATCGAAGGCTCCAGGAAGACGAGGCAGCAGGTCAGGCGGCGGGGCGGGCCGCGCGGGCCGTGGCGACGGCCGCGGAGATGAGGTCGACGAGGCCGGACCGGTCGTGCGCGGCGATCCGGTCGGTCGGGACCATCCACGACCCGCCGACGGCGACCACGGACCTCACCGCGAGGTACTCGGCGAGGTTCGCCGGGCTGATCCCGCCGGTGGGGACGAACGACACGCCGCCGAAGGGCGCCGCCAGCGCCTTGATCGCCGCCGCGCCGCCGGACGTGCCGGCCGGGAAGAACTTCACCGTGTCGAGCCCGAGCTCGAGGGCCGCCTGCACCTCGGTCGCGGTCACCGCGCCCGGCAGGGCGAGGATCCCGTGCTCGCCGCACCGCTCGACGACCGCCCGCGACGTGCCGGGGGAGACCACGTAACGTGCGCCGGCGGCGACGGCCTGGTCCACCTGCGCGGCCGTCAGCACGGTGCCCGCGCCGACCAGCACGTCGCCGCGGTCGGCGATGACCCGGATCGCGTCGGCCGCCGCGGCGGTGCGGAACGTCACCTCGGCCACCGGCAGACCGCCGGCCACGAGCGCGTCCGCGAGGAGCCCCGCGTCGCCGGCCTCCTGCAGCACCACCACGGGCACCAGCACCCGCTTCGCCAGCTCGGCCAGCACGCCGGCGGGATCGGCTGTCGTCATCGGTCAGTCCTCTTTCATCGTCGTGCGCCAGGGAAGCCGCAGCGCCGGTTCGATCCGGTGCACCCCGCGTGGACGGTAGCCCAGCGCGTCGGCTCGGTTCAGCAGATCGGCGGCGTGCCAGGCGGTGGCCAACCACATCTCGGTGCCCTGGAGGGATGGTGCCCGACCCGGGGCGAACGGTGTGCCCTCGTCCGGCATCCAGCGCGAGAGCGCGTCGTCCAGGACGGCGGCGGCGACCTCCGCGACGTCGGGTGCGCGGTGCTGCCGCTGCCCGCCCGTGGCGCGCGCCCACCACAGCAGCCAGACGACGTCGAGCGCGTCGCAGGCCGACGCCGCGGGGTCGCCGAGCACCTCGGCGCCGCGGGCGAGCACCGTGTCGACGAGCTCGCGCTCACCGCCGAGTTTCAGCCCCCACTGCGCAAACGTGCCCCTGGCCAGGCGATACGCGCCGTTGACAGGCTGCAGCAGCCCGCGCTCGTCGGATCCCCACAACCCGGTGTCCGGGTCGCGGTGCGCGACGAGCCAGCCGACGAGCGCCTCGGCCAGCCGCCCGGCGGCGGGGTGCCCGGCCCGCAGGTCCCACGTCAGCGCGGTGCCGAGGGCGTCGACGAGCGCCCCGGAGCCCCAGGCCTTCGTGGTCCACGGCAGGGCGTCGAGCGCGCCGGCGAGCGCCGCGGGGTCCAGGTCGGTGACCACGTGAACCGGATGGGGGAACGACGAGCCCAGCAGATCCAGCGCGTAGCCGACGTCGAGCACGTGGTACGCGGCGCCGTCGTCGAGCAGCGGCGTGATGCGGTCCGCGGCCAGCCCCGGCTCGGGGACCAGGCCGGTGCGCACGTCTTGCAGGGCGCGCAGCCGGGCCACGTGCTCGACGGGTGCGAGCTGCGGCGGCGGAGCGCCGGTCAGCAGGTCGGCGAGCTCCACCGCGTCGGTGTGCGCCCGGATCGTGGGGGCGGCGCCGGCCGAGTCACGGTAGGCGCCGTCCACCCAGGCGGCGGCGAGGATGCCGGACACCTGCGCGCGGGCGGCGTCGCCGTGGGCGGCGAGGGCCTCCCAGGTGGTGCGAGGGCGCGGGGCGCGGAGCGAGCGGACCACGCGCGCCGGGTTGCCGACGACGACCGACCGGCCCGGCACGTCCCGCGTCACCACGGACCCGGCGCCGATCACCGCATGCGAGCCGATGCGCACCCCGTCGAGCACGACGACGTGCGCGCCGACCCACACGTCGTCGCCGATCGTCACGCCGACCGACGAGTGGGCCTGCCGGAAGATCTCAACCTCCGGGTCGTCGAACCCGTGGTCGAAGCCGATGAGGCTCGTGTGCGCGCCGATGCGGACGGCGCGGCCCATCGTCACCGGTCCTCGGACCGCGACGCCCACGTTGACCGTGCAGTCGTCGCCGATCACCACGTCGCCCGTCACGTGGGCGTGGGCCGCGATCGAGCTACGCCATGGGTGGATCTCCTTCGTCGGGTGGTCGTCGTGCCGGGGGCCGTCCCGGCCGGCGTTGCGGCCGGCCGGGACGACCTCCCTGTGGTGCGGGCTGTCAGCCCAGGCCGACCTCGTCGTGCACACGCTGCGTCGCCTTCGCGAGAGCGTCGTCGATCGAGGAGGAGCCGGTCATGATCGCCGTGTGGGCGTCGCCCAGGATCTTTGGACACCCCGACCGCGGACGCGACGCTCGAGTGGCTCGCGGCGACCGGTGTCCCGACGGTGCTCGTCGAGCGCACCGCGACGGTCGGCCCGCACCACGCGGTGCTCGAGTCGGTGACCACCGACCACGCGCTGGGCGCCACGATGGGCGTGCAGCACCTGCTGTCCCTCGGCCACCGCAAGGTGGGCGCCGTGCTGAGCAAGGGCAGCCCGACCTCGCGGCACATCCTGCGCGGCTGGCGCGACGCCCTCACCGAGGCAGGGGTCGCGCCGGCGGACACCGTCGAGACTCTGCTGCCGGGCCTCCGTTCCGCCGAGTTCGACGCGGCCCTCGACGCGGTGCTCGACCGCTGCCTGTCCACCGGGACGACGGCGCTGCTGGTCCACGCCGACTCCGAGGCGATGGCCCTCGTGCAGCGGTGCGAGGAGCGGCACCTGTCGGTGCCCGGTGACCTGTCGGTCGTCGCGTACGACGACGAGGTGGCCGGCCTGTTCAGCCCGCCGCTCACCGCCGTGCGCCCGCCCCGCCGGTCGATCGGACGCGCGGCGGTCGACCTCGTCGTCGCCCGGTTCGCCGACCCCGGTCGGCCGACCCACCGGGTCGTCATCAGCCCGTCGCTGCGCGTGAGGGAGTCGACGGCGCCGCCGCGCGACGCGGGTTCGTCGTCGTGACCCGAATCGCTCCGGAGGGCCGGCGCGATCGCTAGGGTCGCGGCTCGGCCGTCCGCGACGATCACCCACGGGGGATGATTCGTCGTTCTCCCCGCGCGGCGATGGTGATCGGGAACGTGCGGTGCCGGGGCGGCCTCACGCAACGGCGCCAGGTGCGGGCGAGATCGGGGTCGCAGCATGGGCGAGCGGATCGCTCCGCTGTCCGACACGTGGGTCCACGTGAACGGACGCAAGGTGTTCGTCCGAACCGGGCCGGTCGTGGAGGGCTCCACGCCGATCGTCCACGTCCACGGATTCGGGATCTCCGGCACCTCGCTCGTCCCGACCGCCGAACGCCTCGCGGCACGCGCCACGACCTTCGTTCCCGACCTGCCCTGGCACGGGCGCAGCGACGACGGGGAGGGCGTTCTGGGCATCGGTGCCCTCGCCACGTCCCTCCTGGAGATCCTCGACGCGCTCGGGCTCGAGCGCGTGGTGCTCGTCGGCAACTCGATGGGGTGCCCGGTCGACCTCGAGGTCGCGCGCCTCGCCCCGGAGCGCATCGAGCGGTCCGTCCTGGTCTCACCCGCCGGAGGCATGTACAACCAGCCCCTGCGGCGCGCGATGGTCCAGCTCGCGAAGGACGGGCTCCGGGAGCCTCCGCGGATCGCCCGCACCGCGGTTCCGGACTACCTGCACTTCGGTGCGGCCTCCACGTATCGCCTGTTCAGCGAGATGACCCGGTTCCCGTCGCAGGAGCGCCTGCTGCGCACGACGGTCCCGTCGCTCGCGGTCATCGGCAGCCGCGACCCCCTGATGCCCCCGCCGTGGCGGGTTCGCGAGATCGCGCGTCTGGCCCCGGAGCACATCACGATCGCGGTCATCGGCGGCGCCGCGCACGCGATCAACTTCAGCCACCCCGGCGAGCTCGCCCACGTCATCGCGTCCTGGCTCGACGGCAAGGAGATCGTCGACGACCCGACCCAGCCGGGGTTGACGCGAGTGCTGCAGGTGGGCCGGAGCTGAGTCTCAGATCTCTCGCTCGCCGGCCTGCTCCGTCAGCCGGGTCAGCAAGAGGCGTTCGAGCCCGGGATCCGTCACCGGCCGGAAGTGACCCGGCGTCTGGAGGATCACCTGCTTCGCGCCGTCGAGGTCGCCGGCGCCGGGGATATGCGGGTCCCACCGGCTGCGAACCGAGGTGATGCGGGCGTTGACCGCACGTTCGGCGTCGAGCGCGACGATCGCCGGGTGCTTCGGGGCGAAGGTGCGGACCGCAGCCAGCGGGATCAGTCGCGCCAGCTTCGAGCCCCCGAAGGGGCAGTTGACCGCGACCAGGGACGCGACCCGGCCCTCGGGGTCGAGCGACGTCATGGCGAGCTTGCCGATGAGGCCGCCCTTGCTGTGCGCGACGAGGACGACGTCGCGCAGGTCGTGGCGGGCGAGGTACGCGCCGAGGACGGCCGCCGAGTCGGGGATCGGTGCTCGGTTGAGGCCGAGCTCCGGGACGACGTGCACGCGCACGCCATGCGCGTGCAGGTGCACCCCGAGCGCCCACATGAACCGCCACGTCTCGTACACGCCCGGCACGAGGACGACGGATGGCCCGACCGGCGCGGGCGGCTCCTCGAGGTCGTCCGGTCGCGCCCGGGTCAGCACACCGCCTGCTTGGAGCCGGACCATGCTCGCGTAGTCGCGTGCGCGCCAGACCGGGTGAAGACCCATCGCGTCCACCCGATCACCGCGCACGGGCACATCGTGACACCGCGGGTCACGTGTCCGCGTTTCGGCGGCGGTCAGCCGCTCAGCCGAGCGATGGGACGTTGGCGGTCCAGGTGCGGCCGCCATCGGACGAGGCGTACAGGCTCGCCGTCGTCGTGCAGTTCGCCTTCCCTGCACAGGTCGTGATGGTCGCCGACGTCAGCCCGTGTGCCGCGTCGGCGAACGTGCCCAGACCGACGGGTCCGGGCAGTCCGTTCGCCGTGACGGTCGTGACGTCTGACCCGCTCACCGCGATGAGCCCGTTCGACAACGGGTCGGCGAAGATCGCCTTGTCCGGCCCTGCGCTGGTTCCGCGGGCCGTGACGCCGTGGCCCCAGGTGCCGCCCGTCGGTATCTGTGCCACTGACGTGAAGGTGCGTCCGTCGGTCGTCGCGAGCAGGTCGACGACGGTCGACGTCTCTCCGTTGAACAGGGTCACGGGGAGGATGGCCCGGCCGCCGGCGGTCGTCACCGGAAGGCCGATGCTTGGAGCGTCGGCAGGGATCGGCGAGTCGCCGGACACCTTGACGCCATCGACGGTGCTCTGCGTCCAGGTTTGCCCGAGGTCGTCGCTGACGAAGAGCCGCGAGCTGATCACACCGCCGACGAAGAGCAGATGCGCGCCCACCCACGACGGGGTTCCGGCGGTCGGTGCCGGTCGCGCGACGAGGTCGTGTACGGCCGGCCCGACGAACAGCACACCGGTGCCGGCGACACCTGACGAGTGCGGCCGCTGCGCGGCGATGGCCACCGTAGTACCGGCAGCGTCGAGCGAGACGTCGACCTCGCCGAAGTCCGGCATCGACAGCGGCAGGCGCTGGCTGGTCCACGTCTTCCCGGCGTCGCCTGACCGCACGTAGGTCAGGTTTGCGCTGGCGTCGAGGGTGGCGGCGGCGATCGTGGCGCCGTGGACGTCGGTCCAACGTCCGCCGATGCGCGTCCCGGGCACCGCCAGGGCGCTCCAGTGAGCGCCGGCGTCGATGGTGAGCAGCATCGCGCCGTCCTTGGTGACGACGGCCTGACCGGCCTGGCCGAACAAGGCGTCAGCGATGGTGCTGCCCGGGTCCGGCGGGGCGGCAGACGCCTCGGGTGACGCCGTGGGCGACGCCCCCGATGCGGGTGTGTCCGACGGTTTGGGTGCGGTCGACGGCGTGGCGGTGGGCGAGGGCGCGGGCGGCGCGATGACCTGGAACTGGCCGGCAGCAGGCAATACCCGCCGTGGCGCGCTGATGCCGGAGATGTCAGTAACCGTCTGGCTCAAGCGATACCAGCCGGGCGCGAGGCCCGCGGTCGACAACCCCAGAGGAGAGCTGAAGCCTTCCGGAGGCGCCGTGATGCCGACGGCTGGCACCGCGAAGCTGCTGGAGCTGGGATCGATGCGGCCCCCGCACGTGTCCAGGGCGTCGCCGAAGCACAGGCCGGCCACGCCCGCCGCCTTCCACGCGCGCCCGTCCCACCGCTCCGCCTCGACGCCCACGCCGCCCACGAGCTCGCTCTGGCCCCGGTTGAGGATCGTCACCGCGACCGTGTCGCCCGCCTGGACCGTCGAGGGGCTGATGACCAGCGCCGCCTCGGCGTCCGCAGGCTCGGGCGGCGGGACGTCC
>Ga0207835_1000143_pt1 | contig 16673 bp, 13 predicted proteins | sample LuqExpMetagenom8_FD_187766 | JGI IMG/M metagenome (GOLD analysis project Ga0207835, IMG submission 187766) | Tropical forest soil microbial communities from Luquillo Experimental Forest, Puerto Rico - Sample 8 (SPAdes) | ecosystem: Environmental > Terrestrial > Soil > Tropical forest ... | reverse complement strand
GGGGCCGACTCAATCGGGCTCGAGGTCGGCGGGCTGCCGGAGCTCGCGTGGGAGAGGGTCGCGCAGGAGGTCGAGGCCGGAGTCGGGTTCTGGGCGCAGCTGCCGGCCTCGTCGTCCACGGCGACGAACGACCCGAAGGGCCACGCCGAGACGCTCGTCGCGCCGTGGCGCCGCGTGGGCCTGCCGGTCAAGCAGCTCGCGGACGCCGTGCTCGTGGCCGGCCGCCCTCCCCGGAGCTGGACGCCCGACTCCGCCCGCTCGGCCCTCGGGGACGTGGTGCGCGCCGCGCGCGTCGTCGTCGACCGCGCGCTGGCGTAGCTACCGGCCCCAGCGGATCCCGTGGTCCGCGAGGAGCGTGCGTAGGGCGCCGCAGGCCTCGTCGTCCATCCGCGGCAACGCGGCCATCTCGGCACGGCTGTAGCGCCGCAGGTCCGCGAGGTTCACGACGCCGCGCTGTCGCAGGGCGGCGATCGTCTGGCTCGGGAGGACGGTCGCCGCCGCGGCCAGGGGCGTCAGCACGGCATCGGGCCTCGGAGGGAAGCCTCGGTCGAACTCGGCGGCCTGCGCCGGGTCGAGGTCGAACACCGGGTCCTCGTGGAACTCCCCGGTGATCCCGTCGAGGCCGCCGTCGACGAGCGCGAGCGCCATGAGGGAGTCGAACGTGCCGCCGCCGGGCGCCGTGATGCCGAACCGGGCCGCGGGCCGGAAGCCGAACCGCGGGTAGTAGTCCGCGTGGCCGTAGACGACGACCGCGCGGTGCCCGAGCGCCGCGGCGGCCGGGAGCGTGCGGCGCATGAGCGCGCCGCCGACGCCCTCGAATTGGTGACTGGGCAGGACGCTCAGCGGCCCGAAGGTCAGGACCTCATGCATGCCGGCCTGGTTCGTCACCGACGCCCGCGAGTAGATGACATGCCCGACGAGCACGCCGTCGGCCTCCGCGACGACGTCGAGCTCCGGCACGAAGGACGGGCTCTCGCGCAGCAGGTGCACCAGGAGGTGCTCGTCGCACCGCGGCGTGAACAGGCCCCAGAACGCCTCCCGGGTCAGCTCCTCGACCGCGCGGTGGTCGCTCGGTTCCTCCCGGCGGATCGTGATCTCCACGCGCCGAGTGTCCCCGAGGGTCCCGCAGGTCACCAGCGAATTCGGCCGCGTCCGCGTGGGTGGTGGGCGCCATGATGGGCCGATGAACGACGCGACGCAGCCCGACGCAGCCACCGCCCACGCCCGTGGCCTGCAGCAGGCCAAGGACGAGTGGACGGCGCTCGCCGAGATGGTCGAGGCGGATCGCGCCGCGTACTACGAGCGGGACGCCCCGGTCTCGTCGGACGCGGAGTACGACGGGCGGGTGCGCCGCCTGGCGCAGCTCGAGGCCGCGTTCCCGGAGCTGGCGAGCCCGACGAGCCCGACGCAGACCGTCGGCGGCGCCGCGACCAGCACGTTCGCCTCCGTCCAGCACGTGGAGCGGATGCTCTCGCTGGACAACGTCTTCTCGCAGGACGAGCTGTTCGCGTGGAGCGAGCGCGTGCACCGCGACCTCGAGTCCGCCGACGAGGTGCACTGGCTGTGCGAGCTGAAGATCGACGGGCTGGCCATCGCGCTGCTCTACGAGAACGGCCGCCTGGTCCGCGCGGCGACGCGCGGCGACGGGCGGGTCGGCGAGGACGTCACGGCGAACGTGCGGACCATCACCACGATCCCCGATCGTCTGGCGGGCGACCCGGCCGGCCACCCCGAGCTCATCGAGGTGCGCGGCGAGGTGTTCTTCCCGGTCGCGGAGTTCGAGCGGCTCAACGAGGCGCAGGTCGCCGCGGGAAAGGCGCCCTTCGCCAACCCCCGCAACGCCGCCGCGGGGTCGCTGCGCCAGAAGGACCCGGGCGTCACCGCGAGCCGGCCGCTGCGGATGTACTCGCACGGGTTCGGGGCGCTGCGCTGGGGTGAGGGCCGCGAGCGGGTGATCGAGCGGCAGTCGCAGGTCTACGACCTGCTGAGCGAGTGGGGCGTGCCGACGAGTGGGCACAACCGCGTGGTGCAGGGCGCCGCGGCCGTCTGGGACATGGTCGAGCACTACGGCGAGCACCGGCACGACGTCGAGCACGAGATCGACGGCATCGTCGTGAAGGTCGACGAGCTCGCGACGCAGCGCCGGCTGGGCGCGACGAGCCGTGCGCCGCGCTGGGCGATCGCCTACAAGTACCCGCCCGAGGAGGTCAACACCCGGCTGCTCGACATCCAGGTCGGCATCGGGCGCACCGGACGGGCGACGCCGTTCGCGGTGATGGAGCCCGTGTTCGTCTCCGGCAGCACGGTGAGCCGGGCGACGCTCCACAACCAGGAGGTGGTCACGGCCAAGGGCGTGCGCATCGGCGACATGGTGGTGCTGCGCAAGGCCGGCGACGTCATCCCCGAGATCGTCGGCCCGGCGCCCGCGGCGCCCGACGACGCCGTGCCCCGCGTCGAGTGGCGCATGCCGGAGACGTGCCCGGTGTGCGGCACCCCGCTGCGGCCGATGCGCGAGGGCGACATCGACCTGCGCTGCCCCAACGCGCGCTCGTGCCCGGCGCAGGTGCTCGGACGGCTGGACCACATCGGCTCGCGCGGCGGGCTGGACATCGAGGCGCTGGGCGAGGTGACGGCCGGTGCGCTGACCCAGCCAGAGGTGCCGGCGACCCCGCCGGTGCCGACCGAGGCATACCTCTTCGACCTCGTCGGCTACCCGCTCGACGCGCCCGGCGAGGAGAAGGCGCGCGTGCGCGCCGCCAGCGCGGCGCTGCTGGCGCAGGTCGAGGTGGTCGTGCGCGACCCCGAGACCGGCCTGCCGCGCGAGGACGAGGGGGGCGTGGTGCGCCGGCGCGCGCCGTTCCGCCGCGCGCTCAAGCACTCGCGCGCCGCTCTTGCTGCGGCCGCCGCCGAGGGCCTGACGCTGCCGGAGTGGGAACCGTCCGAGCAGGCCAGGACGCTGCTCGACGAGCTCGACGCCGCGAAGACGAAGGAGCTGTGGCGCGTCATCGTGTCCCTGAGCATCCGCAACGTCGGGCCGACGGCCGCCCGGGCGCTCGCGGCGGAGTTCGGCTCGATGGACGCGCTCTGGGCGCTCGTCACCGGGGGCGCCGTGCTCGGCGGGCCCACGGTCGTGTCCGACGATGCCGGGGTTGCCACGATCGCCACGCTCGCGGAGGTCGAGGGTGTCGGCCCCGTGATCGCGCAGTCCATCGTCGACTGGTTCGTGGGGCCGGAGTCCGGCTGGCATCGCGAGATCGTCGAGCGCTGGCGCGCCGCCGGGGTCGTCATGCGCGACGAGCGCGACGAGACGACGCCGCGCACGCTCGAGGGGCTCACCGTCGTGGTGACCGGCAGCCTGCAGCGGTACAGCCGTGACCAGGCGAAAGAGGCGATCATCGCGCGCGGCGGCAAGGCCGCCGGGTCGGTGTCGAAGAGCACGGACTTCGTCGTCGTCGGCGAGAACGCGGGCACCAAGGAGACCAAGGCGCGCGAGCTCGGGCTGAGGATCCTCGACGAGGACCAGTTCATCACCCTGCTGGACGGCGGCGCCGCGGCGCTCGGGGGCGCGTGACGCAGCAGAATGGCGGCGTGGCTGGCATCCGAGTGGCGCGGCCCGACGACGTCGTCGCGGTCGGTGAGCTGACGGCCGAGGCGTATCTCGCGGACGGCCTGATCACGGACGAAGACGACTACGCCGCGGAGCTGCGGGACGCGCAGCGGCGGGCCGACGAGGCGACGCTGCTCGTCGCGACGTCCCCGACGCCGGACGGGCGCGAGGCCGTCGTCGGGACCATCACGGTGGCGCCGTACGGCTCGTCGTACGCGGAGGTGGCCGAGCCCGGCGAGGTGGAGCTGCGGATGCTCGCCGTCGCGCCCGAGGCCCGCCACCACGGCTACGCGGCGCAGCTCATCCGGGCCGCGCTGCGGGAGGCGCTGACGCACGGCGCGCGGCGCGTGGTGCTGTCGACGCTCGACGAGATGGTCGCCGCCCAGCGGCTGTACGACCGGCTCGGGTTCGTGCGGGAGCCGGAGCGCGACTGGGGCCACGTGGTGGTCCACCTGCGCGTGTTCACCTGGACGCCGCCCGAGGCGCCGGGCGCCCTGGTCGAGGCGGCCACGTGGCCGGCGCTGCGGACCGTCGTGACCGAGGACGGGTGGCGCGCCGGCGTCTCGGGCGGGTTCACCCGCCGGGCGAACTCGGCGCTGCCGCTGGGTCGCGCCGCGGACCTCTCGACGGCCGTCGATCGGGTCGAGGCCCTGTACGGCAAGGCCGGGCAGCCGACGATCCTGCGCGTCGGCAGCGGCGCCCCCGCCGGGCTCGCCGACGAGCTGGCGTCGCGCGGCTACGTCGAGAAGGCGAGCACCGACGTGCTGGTTCGGGCGATGGAGGAGGTCCACGCCGCGCACGGCTCGGCCGAGGGCGCGCAGGGCTGGCGCGGTCACACGCACGTGGCCGACGAGCCTGACGAGGTGTGGCTGCGCGCGTTCCTGGGGGTCAAGGACGGCGGAGCCCCTGTCGACGTCGCGCGGGCGATCCTCACCGGGGCGCCGGCGCACTACCTCACGTCGACGGTCGACGGCGAGCCCGTGGGCACTCTCCGGGTGGCGTACGCGGAGCAGTGGGCAGGGCTCTCGTGCCTCGCGGTGTCGCCGGACGCCCGGCGGCACGGGCTCGGCCGGACGCTGACGCGCCACGGCGTCGCGCTGGCCCAGCGGAACGGCGCCCACCGCGTGTTCCTGCAGGCCGAGGCCGCCAACGCCGCCGCCGTGTCGCTGTACGCGCAGCTCGGGTTCGTGCTCGCCGACGGCTACGGCTACCTCGTCGGGGACCACGCATGACGGCATCCCTCGGCATCGGGATGGTCGGCTACGCCTTCATGGGCGCAGCCCACTCGCAGGCGTGGCGCAACGCGCACCGGTTCTTCGACCTGCCGCTGACACCGCGCATGGCCGTGCTCGGCGGGCGCACCGAGGACGCGGTGCGCGCGGCGGCGTCGCGGCTGGGCTGGGCCGACGTCGAGACCGACTGGCGCAAGCTCGTCGTGCGCGACGACGTGGACCTCGTCGACATCGGCACGCCGGGGGACACCCACGCAGAGATCGCGATCGCCGCGCTCGAGGCCGGCAAGCACGTGCTGTGCGAGAAGCCGCTCGCCAACACGGTCGCGGAGGCGTCGGCGATGGCCGCCGCGGCCGCCGCGCGCCCGTCGCTCGTGGCGATGACGGGCTTCACCTACCGGCGCATGCCGGCGATCCAGCTCGCGCGGCGGCTCGTCCAGCAGGGCCGGATCGGCACCGTGCGCCACGTGCGCGCGCAGTACCTGCAGGACTGGCTGGCCGACGAGCGGGCGCCGTGGGTGTGGCGCGTCGACCGGGCACAGGCCGGCTCCGGGGCGCTCGGCGACATCGGCGCGCACGTGGTCGACCTCGCGCAGTTCGTCACCGGGGAGTCGCTCGCCGGTGTGTCCGCGATGGTGTCGACGTTCGTCCCCTCGCGGCCGGTGCCCTCGTCGCTCCAGGGGCTCGGCGGCACGGTCGGCCCCGACAGCCCGATGCGGCCCGTGACGGTCGACGACGCCACGGCGTTCCTCGGCCGCCTGTCCGGCGGCGGCATGGCGGTGTTCGAGGCGACGCGCTTCGCGTGGGGGCGGCGCAACCAGATCCGGCTCGAGATCAACGGCTCGTCGGGCTCGATCGCCTTCGACATGGAGGACATGAACGGGCTGTCGTTCTTCGACGCGACCGAGCCCGCGGAGACCGCCGGGTTCCGGCGCATCGACGTGACGCAGGCCGCGCATCCGTACGGTGGCTCGTGGTGGCCCGCCGGCCACGCGCTCGGCTACGAGCACGCGTTCACGCACCAGGTCGTCGACCTCGTGCGGGGGATCGCCGCGCACGAGCACCCGGCGCCGACCTTCGCCGACGGGCTCCAGGTCCAGCGCGTGCTCGACGCGGTTCAGCGGTCAGCGTCTGACGCCAGCCGCTGGACCGTCGTGGCGGCCGACGAGATCGGCGGGGTCGCGTGATCTCGATCTCGGCGGCGGAGCGGCTGTCCCGCGCGGGCCTCCGGTGGCACCCCGCTGCGGGGGACCGGTTCACGATCCGCTCGTCCGAGCTCATGGGACAGGTCTTCACGATCAGCGACATGGTCGTCGAGCCCCACGACTACCCGACCGGAACCGTGCTCGGCTTCAACGGGACCACCGAGTGGGCGCTCGACTCGGTGCAGCAGGAGGACGCCCTCTGGCTGCCGCGCGAGGACCAGCTCCGCGAGCTGCTCGGGCGTTCGTTCCGCAGCCTCGCGCGCTCGACGACCGGGCGGTTCGAGGTGCTCGTCGAGGTGCCGGGCCGCCCGGAGCAGGTGTTCGGGTCCGACGACAACGCCGCCGACGCCTACGCCGAGGCACTCGTGGCGCTGCTGGTGTCCGTGACGTCCTGACGCGGCTGCCTAGAAGGGTGGGTCCTCGGGGAGGCTGGAGCGCTTGTCGAGCTTCTCGGTCTTGCCGAAGTCGCCGGGGGTGACGCGGTAGGCGTAGCCGGCGGGGGTATGCCATTCGAAGACGCCGGGGCTCACTTGGCGCAGGGTGAAGCCGCCGTCGGTCTTGAGGCGGTGGCACCAGGGCGAGAGGGGTCCGAGGTTGTCGGCGCTGGTCTTGCCCTGGTGGGGTGACCCGTTGGCCGGCGTGCCGTGGTACTCGGTGGTGTGGTCCAGGTCGCAGCGGTGCCCGGGCACGGTGCAGCCGGGGGCTGCGCAGACGCCGTCGCGGGCCAGGACGTGCTCGGCCAGGGGCTGGGGTGGCTTGTAGCGGGTGCGGCCCACGTCCAGGACGGCGCCGGACAGGGGGTCGGTGACCAGGCGCCGCCAGATCCCATCGGCGGCCAGGGCGCGGGCCTGTTCGGCCGGGATCGGCCCCAGCCCGGCCAGCTCCCCGGGCTTGTCGTCCACACCCACCAGGGTGCTCAACGCCACGGTCACGTCGATGCGGATCCTCGGCACCCGGATCCCCGGCGCCTGCCGCTCGCCGGCGGTGATCTCGCGCGCCGGCGCGGCATCGGCCGGCTCACCGCCGTCGGCGGGCGGCCCGCCGAGCAGACCGGCGTCGGTGTCGCGGTCGATCCCCGCCTCACGGTCCGGGCGCACCTCGCGGCCCATGCCCGATGTCGCGTCGGCCGCGACCTTGACCGTGGCCGCGTCGTCGACGGCGTCGCTCGGCCCGTGGGTGCCGCGCGTGCCGGCCAACGGGGCGCCGGCCAGCAGGGCGGTGCCGGTGGCCAGGTCGGTCAGGGTGTCGGCGCGCAGCTGGTCCAGGGTGCGGGGGTCGCCCAGGGCGCGGGCGGCCCGCGCGGTGGCCTCCAGGGTGCCGTCGATGCGGGCCGCGTCGATCGCGGGCAGCACCGCCCACAGGCCCGCCATCCCATCCGGCAGCCGGCGGGGGTGGCACACGTGCCGGGACGCGATCGCCGTCGGCAGCCGCAGCGCCGCATCCTGCGGATCGATGACCAGCAGGGCACGGTCCACGTCGGCGGCCAGCTGCGTCGGGGTCCGCGACCCCGCCTGCGGCAGGACCTGCTCCAGCGCCGGCCAGGACAGCTGGTAGGGCCGGTCGTGCAGCCGGTCGGTCAGCACCCGCAGCTTGGCCGTGTCCAGCACCCCGGCGCGGACCGCGTCGGCCACCGGCAGCAGCTGCGCCTGCAGGGCGCGGCCGTCGCGCACCAGCCGGTTGGCGGCCGGACGCGACCAGCCCAGCCGCATCGCCAGCTCATCACCGGCCACACACGTGCGGGAGGGGACCGGCGCACGCCACAACGGGTTCATCGACGCCCGCCGCGACAACACCGCCGCCCCCTCCGCCGCGATCAGATGCGCCCACGCCGCCAACCGCTCGCACGCCGCCACGAACTCCACCACCAGCTCCTCGTCCGCCGACGGCAGGTCCACCCGCTCCAACACCCCCGCCAACCCCGCACCCGGAACGACCGCCTCCAAACAGGACGCCGACAACCACGGCGCCGGGGACGCCTCGACCTCACCGTGGGACGCAATACCCGCAGCCGACGGCCGCTCAGCACTGGGCTCCGCCTCCACGGCCAGCCGCCACGGCGCGAACCGTGCCTCCACCGCGGCGTCCACCTCGAACGCCGGCTCCGCACCGCACTCGGCCGGGTCCCACCACGCATCACCCAGCGGGTCGTCCAGCAACCACCGGTCCGCGCCCGGGTCGTCGGGCGCGACGAACGTGCCCTCATCGACCATCACGACTGCGAACATGTGTTCGATGATACGCCCGAGATATCCCGTTTGTCCAGGTCAAACGCGTGACTCGTCGGGCAGAGAAGACCCGGGTGGGCCGACCCCGACCCCGCGGGGGCCCGCCCCGGCCCCGTCACTAGACTCGCCTCCATGTCCACCCCCTGGCGCGACGAGGTCGCGCGTGTGGCAGGCCTGGCGCGGATCGACCTGAAGCCCGACGAGCTCGACCGGCTCGCCGGTGAGCTCGAGGTCATCGTGCAGTCGGTCGCCCGCGTGAGCGAGGTCGCCACCCCCGACGTCCCGGCCACCAGCCACCCGCTGCCGCTGTCCAACGTCTTCCGGGCCGACGTGCCCGAGACGCCCCTGGTGCGCGACGAGGTGCTCGCGCAGGCGCCGGCCGCCGAGGACGGCAAGTTCCTCGTCCCGCAGATCCTCGGGGAGGACGCATGAGCGACCTGACGCGGCTCAGCGCCGCGGACCTCGCCCAGAAGCTGACCAACGGCGAGGTCTCCTCCGTCGAGGCCACCCAGGCCCACCTGGACCGGATCGCCGCGGTCGACGGCCCGGTGCACGCGTTCCTCCACGTGTCGTCCGACGAGGCGCTCGCCACCGCCAAGGGTGTCGACGAGGCCCGCTCCAAGGGGGAGGAGCTCCACCCTCTCGCCGGCGTGCCGATCGCCGTCAAGGACGTCGTCGTGACCCGCGGCCTTCCCACCACGGCGGGCTCACGGATCCTCGAGGGCTGGATCCCGCCCTACGACGCCACCCTCGTCACCAAGATCAAGGCGGCCCGCCTGCCGATCCTGGGCAAGACGAACATGGACGAGTTCGCCATGGGCTCGTCGACCGAGCACTCCGGCTACGGCAACACCCACAACCCGTGGGACCTCGACCGGATCCCCGGCGGCTCCGGCGGCGGCAGCGCGGCGGCCGTCGCGGCCTACGAGGCGCCGTTGGCGATCGGCACCGACACCGGCGGCTCCATCCGCCAGCCGGCGGCGGTCACGGGCACGGTGGGCGTCAAGCCGACCTACGGGAGCGTCTCCCGCTACGGCCTCATCGCCCTGGCGAGCAGCCTCGACCAGGCCGGCCCGGTGACGCGCACGGTCCTCGACGCGGCCCTGCTCCACGAGCTCATCGCGGGCCATGACCCGCACGACTCCACGTCGTTGACCGACCCGGTCGGGGCGTTCGCAGACGAGGCACGACGAGGCCTGGCCGGCGACGTCAAGGGCGTGCGCATCGGCGTCGTCAAGGAGCTGAGCGGCGAGGGCTACCAGCCCGGCGTGCTCGCGAGGTTCGAGGAGTCCCTCGACCTGCTGCGCGAGGCGGGTGCCGAGATCGTCGAGGTCTCCTGCCCGCACTTCGACTACGCGCTCGCCGCGTACTACCTGATCCTCCCGGCCGAGGCGAGCAGCAACCTCGCCAAGTTCGACGGCATGCGCTACGGCCTGCGCGTCGAGCCGACCGACGGCCCGGCGACGGCCGAGCGCGTCATGGCGGCCACCCGCGGCCAGGGCTTCGGCGACGAGGTGAAGCGCCGCATCATCCTCGGCACCTACGCCCTCTCCGCCGGGTACTACGACGCCTACTACGGCAGCGCCCAGAAGGTCCGCACGCTCATCCAGCGCGACTTCGCGGCGGCGTTCGAGAAGGCCGACGTCCTGGTCTCGCCCACGGCGCCCACCACGGCGTTCAAGCTCGGCGAGAAGCTCGACGACCCGCTCGCGATGTACCTCAACGACGTCGCGACGATCCCGGTCAACCTCGCGGGCGTGCCGGGGATGTCCGTCCCGTCGGGCCTCTCGGACGACGGGCTGCCCGCGGGATTCCAGGTGATCGCTCCCGCGCGCGAGGACGCGCGGCTGTACCGCGTCGGCGCCGCCGTCGAGGCCTTCCTCGAGGCCCGCTGGGGCGCCCCCATCCTCACGAAGGCGCCGGAGCTGGAGGTTTCCAAGTGAGCGACTTCCTCGTCGACTACGACGACGCCGTGGCCCGGTACGACACGGTCTTCGGCATCGAGGTGCACGTCGAGCTCGGCACCCGCACCAAGATGTTCGACGGCGCGGAGCAGTTCTTCGGCGCCGACCCGAACACCCAGGTCACCCCGGTCAGCCTCGGCCTGCCGGGCGCCCTGCCCGCGGTCAACGGCACCGCCGTCGAGTACGCGGTCCGCATCGGCCTGGCGCTGAACTGCACCATCGCCGAGAGCTGCCGGTTCGCGCGGAAGAACTACTTCTACCCGGACGTCCCGAAGAACTTCCAGACGAGCCAGTACGACGAGCCGATCGCCCACGACGGCTGGGTGGACGTGGAGCTCGAGGACGGCACGGTGTTCCGCGTCGAGATCGAGCGCGCCCACATGGAGGAGGACGCCGGCAAGAACACGCACGTCGGGGGCGCCACCGGACGCATCCACGGCGCGATCTACTCGCTCGTCGACTACAACCGCGCCGGCGTGCCGCTCGTCGAGATCGTCACCAAGCCGGTGACGGGCGCCGGCGAGCGCGCCCCCGAGGTGGCCCGCGCCTACGTCCAGACCCTGCGCGACATGTTCCGTGCCCTCGGCGTCTCGGAGGCCCGCATGGAGCGCGGCAACGTGCGCGCGGACGTCAACGTGTCCCTGCGTCCGTCGTCGGACAGCCCGTTGGGCACCCGCACCGAGACGAAGAACGTCAACTCGTTCCGCTCGATCGAGCGCGCGGTGCGCTACGAGGTCTCCCGCCAGGCCGCGGTGCTCGACGACGGTGGCGCGATCGTCCAGGAGACCCGCCACTGGCACGAGGACACCGGCCACACGACGAGCGGGCGTATCAAGTCGGACGCCGAGGACTACCGGTACTTCCCGGAGCCGGACCTCGTCCCGATCGTCCCCGACCCGGCGTGGGTCGAGGAGATCCGCGCGAACCTGCCGGAGCTGCCTGCGGCCCGCCGGAAGCGCCGGCAGGCCGAGTGGGGCTACGCCGACGCCGAGATGCGGGATGTCGTCAACGCCGGTGCGGTCGATCTGATCGAGGCGACCGTCCAGGCAGGCGCGTCGCCCGCGGCCGCCCGCAAGTGGTGGATGGGCGAGCTCGCCCGCACGGCCAAGGAGCAGGGCGTCGACCTCGAGTCGCTGAACGTGACGCCGCAGCAGATCGGCTCCCTCCAGCACCTGGTCGACGAGGGCCGTCTCACCGACAAGCTCGCGCGCCAGGTGCTCGAGGGCGTGCTGGCCGGCGAGGGTGACCCGGAGGCTGTCGTCGCGAAGCGCGGCCTGGAGGTCGTGTCCGACGACGGCCCGCTGCTCGCCGCGATCGACGAGGCGCTCGCCGCGCAGCCGGACGTGGTCGCCAAGATCCAGGGCGGCAACCTCGGCCCGGTCGGCGCCATCATCGGCGCGGTGATGAAGGCCACCCGCGGCCAGGCCGACGCGGCCCGCGTCAGGGAGCTCGTCCTCGAGAGGGTGAACGCCTGACTCGCGCCCGAAACGCCCAGGTCACACGGCGTCCGTAGCATCCGGCCATGGACAAGCCGACCCTGCAGGGCGAGATGCTCGTGCTCCGGCCCATCGGGCCCCGGGACGTGGACGCCATGTGGGAGGTGGTCGGCGACCCCGAGAGCCGGCGCCTCGCCGGGATGTCGGAGCAGCTGACGCACCACGACGTCGAGCGCTGGACGGCGCACGTCGGCACGGCCGACGACCGCATCGACCTCGCGGTGACGATGGCCGGGTCCGACGAGTACCTGGGCGAGATCGTCCTCGACGCCATCGACCTCGTGGTGCGCTCGGCGAACCTCCGCCTGACGATGCGGCCGGCCTACCGCGGCCGCGGCTACGGGACCGAGGCCATCCAGCTGGTGCTCGGCATGGCCTTCGGCGGCCTCGGGCTTCACCGCGTCGGGCTCGTCGTGCCCGCGGTCAACACGCGCGCGAAGTCGCTGTACGAGAACCTCGGCTTCCGGGTCGAGGGTCGGCTGCGCGACGCCTACCGCGACGGCGAGGGGTGGACCGACGGCCTGGTCATGGCCCTGCTCGAGGACGAGTACCGTGCCGGGCAGCACGCCTGAGAGGACCGCCTTGCTCACCGTCACCGTCCCCACCGCCGACCTGCTCGACCGCCTCGACGACCTGACCGACCGCGTCCGCTTGATCCAGTGGGACCTGGTGTCCCCGCTGCCCGACGAGGTTGCGGCGCAGGTCGAGATGGTCGTGATCCCGCACTACTTCGTGCGCCCCGGCGGCTACGACGTGCTGCAGACGCTGCCGAACCTGCGGCTGGTCCAGCTGCCGAGCGCGGGCTTCGAGCACGCCGTGCCGCACGTGCCGGCGGGCGTGACGGTGTGCAACGGGCGCGGCATCCACAGCGCGGGCACCGCCGAGCTGGCCGTGGCGCTGACGCTGGCGGTGCAGCGCGGCCTCGTCGGCTCGGTCCACGCCCAGGACGAGGGCCGCTGGCACAACCCCTTCGGGTCGTCGCTCGCCGACCGGCGCGTGCTCGTCGTCGGCGCGGGCTCGGTCGCCGACGCGGTCGTCGCCCGGCTGCTGCCGTTCGAGGTCGAGATCACCCGGGTCGCCCGCACCGCGCGCGACGACGTGCACGGGGTCGAGGAGCTGCCGTCGCTGGTCGCGGACGCGGACGTGGTCATCCTCACCGTCCCGCTCGACGCGAGCACGCACCACCTGGTCGACGCCGACCTGCTGGCGCGGATGAAGGACGGCACCCTCATCGTCAACATCGCGCGCGGCAAGGTGATCGACACCGACGCCCTGCTCGCGGAGCTCCAGGCCGGACGTCTGCGCGCGGCGCTCGACGTCACCGACCCCGAGCCGCTGCCGGCCGACCACCCGCTGTGGCACGCGCCGAACGTGCTCATCACCGCGCACCAGGGCGGCAACACCGACGCGACCTGGCCGCGGGTCGCGGCGCTCGTCCGGCGCCAGCTGGAGACGCTCCTCGCGGGCGACGAGCCGATCAACGTGGTCGCTCACACGTAGCCGACGTCGGCGGTCGGTGGGACCGTTCCGCCATGACCTCCATCACGGACCGGCAGGCCACGCTCGCCGTCGACGGGCGCCACTGGCACAGCATCGGCGGCCGGCTGCGGGGCGACTGGCGCGCGCCGGACGCGGCGGCGGCCGTGACGTTCGCGGGGCGGGTCCTCGCCGTGGCCGAGGTCGGCCGCCTGCACCCGGACGTGGTGCTGCACGGCGAGCGGGTCTCCGTGCTGACGGCGCGCACCGGCGGGCTGACGCGGGCGGACGTCGACCTCGCGCGCGAGGTGGTCGAGCTGGCCGACGAGCTCGGCCTCGACCCGCTGCGCCCGGCCGCGACCCTCGATGTCGCCCTCGGGATCGACGCGCTCGACATCCCCGCCGTGCGCCCGTTCTGGCAGGCCGTGCTCGGGTACGACGAGGTCGGCGGCGACCTCCACGATCCGGCCGGCGTGGGGCCCATGGTCTGGTTCCAGCAGATGGACGTCCCGCGGCCGCAGCGGAACCGGATCCACTTCGACGTCACGGTGGCGCACGACGAGGCCCTCGCGCGGATCGACGCGGCCCTCGCCGTCGGCGGACACCTGGTGACCGACGCCTACGCGCCGAGCTGGTGGGTGCTGTCGGACGTGGAGGGCAACGAGGTGTGCGTCTGCACGTGGCGCGACCGCCAGGAGGACGACCGGGGTGCGCCGGCGGGCTCGCCGGGGACGGTCGCCTAGGTCCGCCGGGCAGCGACCAGGAGGCGGACGGCCCCTTCTCTTTGGCTGAGACGGACGTACCGTGGGATGCCATGAGCCGTCCGCTGCGCTCCAACACGTCGACCCAAGGCCGCAACATGGCCGGTGCTCGCGCCCTCTGGCGCGCCACCGGCATGGGCTCGGAGGACTTCGGCAAGCCGATCATCGCGATCGCCAACTCGTACACGCAGTTCGTCCCGGGGCACGTGCACCTGAAGGACATGGGCGACCTGGTGGCGTCGGCGATCCGCGAGGCCGGCGGCGTGGCCAAGGAGTTCAACACGATCGCCGTCGACGACGGCATCGCGATGGGCCACGAGGGGATGCTCTACAGCCTGCCGAGCCGCGACCTCATCGCGGACTCCGTCGAGTACATGGTCCAGGCGCACACGGCCGACGCCATCGTCTGCATCTCGAACTGCGACAAGATCACGCCCGGGATGCTCCTCGCCTCGCTGCGGCTGAACATCCCGACGATCTTCGTCTCGGGCGGCCCCATGGAGGCGGGCAAGGCGGTCGTCGCGGACGGCGTCGCCAAGACCCACCTCAACCTCATCAACGCGATCAACTACTCGGCCGACGAGAACGTCTCCGACGAGGCGCTCGGCCTGGTCGAGGAGAACGCGTGCCCCACGTGCGGCTCGTGCTCCGGCATGTTCACGGCCAACTCGATGAACTGCCTCACCGAGGCGCTCGGGCTCTCGCTCCCGGGCAACGGCTCGACGCTGGCGACCCACACCGCCCGGCGCGAGCTGTTCCTCGAGGCGGGCCGCCGCATCGTGGCGATGGCCAAGCGCTACTACGAGGACGAGGACGACTCCGTCACCCCGCGCGGCATCGCCACGAAGGCGGCGTTCACCAACGCGATGTCCCTGGACATGGCGATGGGCGGCTCGACGAACACGGTGCTGCACATCCTCGCCGCGGCCCAGGAGGCCGAGGTCGACTTCACGCTGCACGACATCGAGACGATCTCCCGCCGCGTGCCGTGCCTGAGCAAGGTGGCGCCGAACCACCCGGACTTCCACATGGAGGACGTCCACCGCGCCGGCGGCATCCCCGCGCTGCTCGGTGAGCTCGACCGCGCCGGCCTGCTCGACCACGACGTGACGAGTGTCCACACCGCGACGCTCGACGCGTGGCTCGGCGACTGGGACGTCCGCGGCGGCAAGGCGACCGACCAGGCGATCGAGCTGTTCCACGCGGCGCCGGGCGGCGTGCGCACGACGAAGGCGTTCTCCACCTCGAACCGCTGGGACCGCCTCGACACCGACCCGGTCAACGGCTGCATCCGCGACGCCGAGCACGCCTACACCGCGGAGGGCGGCCTTGCGGTGCTGCGCGGCAACCTCGCCGAGGACGGCGCCGTCATCAAGACCGCCGGCATCGACCCGAGCCTCTGGCACTTCGTCGGGCGCGCGCTCGTCTGCGAGTCGCAGGAGGACGCCGTCGAGAAGATCCTGACCAAGCAGGTGGCCCCCGGCCACGTCGTCGTCGTGCGCTACGAGGGCCCCGCGGGCGGCCCCGGCATGCAGGAGATGCTCTACCCGACGAGCTTCATCAAGGGCCGCGGGCTGGGCAAGGACGTCGCGCTCATCACCGACGGGCGGTTCTCCGGCGGCTCGTCCGGCATTTCGGTGGGTCACATCTCGCCGGAGGCCGCGTCCGGCGGCCCCATCGGCCTCATCGAGGACGGCGACGAGATCGAGATCGACGTCGAGTCGCGGCTCATCCGCCTCAACGTGCCCGACGAGGTCCTCGCGGACCGCCGGTCGAAGATGAACGCGTCCGAGCACCCGTGGCGGCCCGCCCACCGCGACCGGCACGTCTCGCCGGCCCTGCGCGCCTACGCGGCGATGGCGACGAGCGCCGACCGCGGCGCCGTGCGCGACGTGTCGCGCCTGCCCAAGCGCTGACGCCTCCGGTCGCCGGTCACACCGCGCGGTGTGACGGTGGAGCGATGGTGAGTGCGAAGCAGTTCCAGGATGCCGAGGGCACCGCGGACTGGCGCGCGCTGGCGCGTGGCGCGAGCGCCCTGTTCCGGACCGGCTCGGCGCGCGAGGGCGCGGCCTTCGTCGAGCGCGTCGCCGCGATCGCCGACGGGATGGACCACCACCCGGACCTGGACCTGCGCCGCACCGGCGTGGTCGCGCGCGTGTTCACGCACTCGACGTGGGCGCTCTCCGACAAGGACCTCGAGCTCGCCCGCGCGATCTCCGCGGCCGCGGCCGACCTGGGCCTGAAGGCCGACCCGCACGCGCTGCAGGAGGTCGACCTGACCATCGACGCGATGGACATCCCGGCGGTGCGGCCGTTCTGGGCCGTGGTGCTGGGCCACGACCTCCAGGGCGAGGAGGACCTGCTCGACCCGCACTGGCGCTGGCCGGCCGTCTGGTTCCAGCACATGGATGCGCCGCGGCCGCTGCGCAACCGGATCCACGTCGACACGTTCCTGCCGCGCGGCCAGCGCCCGCTGCGCGTCGACGCAGCGCTCGGGGCGGGCGGGCACGTGGCCAACGACGCGTTCGCCCCGAACTGGTGGACGCTCGCCGACGCCGAGGGCAACGAGGTGGACGTCAACGACTGGGAGGGGTTCCCCTACCCGGTCGAGGCGCCGTGGATGACGCCGGACGAGTTCGCCGCCTCCGACGGCGTGGACGACTGGTCCTTCCTACAAGGAGCCAGCGCGTACTACCGCACGGCACCG
>Ga0207835_1000142_pt1 | contig 16801 bp, 17 predicted proteins | sample LuqExpMetagenom8_FD_187766 | JGI IMG/M metagenome (GOLD analysis project Ga0207835, IMG submission 187766) | Tropical forest soil microbial communities from Luquillo Experimental Forest, Puerto Rico - Sample 8 (SPAdes) | ecosystem: Environmental > Terrestrial > Soil > Tropical forest ... | reverse complement strand
CCCGCCGGTGTCGACGGTCCTGGTCACCGCCGCGACGGGGGAGCGTGCCGTCGTCTCGACGAACGCCACCTTGCGGCCCGACGATCTGGGGCCTGCGGCGGAGCGTGCGGCCGCGGAGGTGCTCGACACGGCCACCGCGGTGCTCGTCGACGGGCACCACCTCGCCGCGGCTGTCGCGATCGCGGCCGCGGCGCGGCGGCGGGGGATCCCGGTGCTGGCCGACGGCGGCTCGTGGAAGCCCGGCCTGGAGCGGCTCCTGGCGCAGGTCGACGTCGCGATCCTCTCCGCGGACTTCGTCGTGCCCGGGTCGGAGGAGCGGACGCACGACGAACGGGCCTACGACGAGCGCCTCGTGCTTGACGCGGTCGCCGCGCTCGGGCCGTCGTTCGTCGCGCAGTCGGCAGGTCCAGGCCCCGTCCGCGTCCGGCTGCCCTCCGGGACGCGCGACGACGTCACGCCCCCGCGGGTCGAACCCGACGAGGTCGTCGACACCCTCGGTGCCGGCGACGTGCTGCACGGCGCAGCGGCCGCCGCCCTGGCCCGCGGCGCCGACCCGATGGGCGCCCTGCGCGAGGGGATCGAGCAGGCGACGGAGTCCGTGCGCCACCGAGGCGCTCTCGGATGGTCCCTGGTCAGAGGCGCGTGAGACCCCTGATCCCGAAAACATCCCATGAGTTACGGCCCGGGAACGATCGTCACGATCTGGTCACGGCACGCCGAGCGCGTTGACGGCGATTAGTAAGGACGCTTTACTAACAAACGTGACAGCGACAACGGGGTCACGAGCCGCACGGCTCGGTCCGACCCTCCGGCCCACCGAGAAGGTGCTCCCTGAGCACGCTCGGGCGCACAACCGGTCGCTGGTCCTCGCCCACCTGTTCCACTCCGGACCCACGTCCCGCGCCGACATCGCGCGGAGCACCGGGCTCACGCGGGTGACCGTATCCGACCTCGTCGGCGAGCTCATCGGCGAGGACCTCGTCGCCGAGCTGGGCGTGCGCGTCGAGAATCGCGTCGGCAAGCCCGCGACGCTCGTCGGGATGCAGACCGAGGCGTTCCAGATCGTCGCCGTGGACCTCACCGACGACGCCGCGCTGGCCGGCGCCGTCATGACGCTGGCGAGCGACGTCATCGCCCGCCGCACCGTGGCCCTCGACGGGCGCACGGGTGACGAGGCCGTGGCCCTCCTCGAGGGCCTGTGCCGCGACCTGCTCGCCGCGGCCACCCGGCCGGTCATCGGCGTGGGCATCGGCTCGCCCGGCGTGATCGACCCCGACGGCGTCGTCGTCGAGGCGCCGAACCGCGGCTGGTACGGCGTGCCGCTCGCGGCGCGGCTCCGCGCGGCGCTCGGGGTGCCCGTGCACGTCGCCAACGACGCCAACACGCAGGCGCTCGGCGAGTACACGTTCGGCGGCGCGGGCGGCTCCCTCATGGTCGTGACGATCGGGCAGGGCGTGGGCGCCGGCATCGTGCTCGACGGCGCGCTGGTCCGCGGCCGGCACGACGCCGCGGGCGAGATCGGCCACGTGACCGTGGTCGACGAGAGCGACGTCCTTGCCGGCGAGCCGGGGCCCCTGCCCTGCGCGTGCGGGCGGACCGGCTGCCTGGAGACCGTGCTCTCCGTGCCCGCGCTGCGTCGCCGCATCGCGGGTCTGGCCACCGAAGACTCCGACGCCCAGCTGGCGTCGGTCGGACGGAAGCTGGGCGTCGCCCTCGCTCCCGTCGTCAGTGCGCTCAACCTCGCCGAGGTGGTGCTGTCCGGACCGCAAGAGCTGGTCGGCGGCACGCTCCGGGAGGCTGCGCTGGACACCGTCCGCTCCCGGACCATGCCCCTCATCGGGCGTGACCTCGAGATGCGAACGGGATCGATCGGCGAGGACCGTGCCTTCTCCGGGGCCGCGGTGCTCGTCCTGTCGGGTCAGCTCGGGGTCACGTGACGGCCCCGAGCCGACCACTTGCAAGGCCGGTAGTCACCACCAGGCGGCGCCCAAAGGCGGCCGCCAATCACCTGGGAGGAAACACCAACGTGAAGATCCTACGTATGGCGGCTGTCGGCGCTGTCGCAGCGCTCGCGCTCACCGCCTGCAGCACGAACAGCAACACGGGGACTGGGAGCACCACCCCCGCCGCTGCCCCGACGACGACGACGGCCGCCGCGCCTGCGCCGGGCGCCATCCGCGTCTGGTTCGTGGGCACCGACACGCCGCAGAACGCTCGCGACTACCTCAAGACGACGTTCGAGGCCCAGAACCCGGGCTCGACGCTGACGATCGAGGAGCAGACGTGGACCGGCCTGGTCGACAAGTACACGACGGCCCTCTCGGGCTCCGACGCCCCTGACCTCGTCGAGATCGGCAACACCCAGGCCGCGGGCTTCACCTCGGCCGGCGCGTTCCTCGACCTGACGGACAAGAAGGCCGAGCTCGGTGGCTCCGACCTGCTCCCCGGCTTCGTCGAGGCGGGCTCCTACGGTGGGAAGTTCTACGCCGCCCCCTACTACAGCGGCGCCCGCGTCGTGACGATCACGAAGTCGATCGTCCCGGCCGACAAGGCCGCCCCGAAGACCTGGGACGAGTACCTCGCCAACGCCAAGGCGCTGACGACGTCCAAGGTGTCGGGCATGTGGATGCCTGGCAAGGACTGGCGTGACGGCATGACGTTCGTGTGGGTCAACGGCGGCCAGATCGCCACGCAGGGCTCCGACGGCAAGTGGAAGGCGGGCTTCGAGTCCGACGCCGCCATCAAGGGCCTGACGCAGTTCCAGGACATCACCAAGAACGCGAACCACGCGCCGACCGACGCCACCGAGGGCAACCAGCAGGTTCCGTTCTGCGCCGGCCAGGTGGCCTACCTCCCCGCGCCGAGCTGGATCAAGTGGTCCATCAACGCCAAGGAAGACGCCAAGGTTCCGGGTTGCGGCTCGACCCTCGGCGCCGACGACCAGCTGACCGCGTTCGCGGCCCCTGGCCTGACGGCCGGCACGTTCGCTCCGGTCTTCGCCGGTGGCTCCAACATCGCCATCCCGGCGAAGTCGGCGCACCCTGAGCTCGCCTACAAGGCCCTGCAGATCGTCCTGAGCGACGACTACCAGAAGCTCCTGGCCGCCAACGGCATGGTCCCGGCCAAGATCTCGCAGGCGAAGTTCCTCCCGACCGACGCGTTCTCGCAGGCCGCGGCGAACGCTGCCGCCAGCGCCATCCTCACCCCGGCCTCGCCGAAGTGGGCCGATGTCGAGGCCTCGCAGGTTCTCGAGGACTCGTTCAGCAAGATCGCGCAGGGTCAGGACGTCAAGACGGTTGCGGCCGACCTCGACGCCAAGATCAACGCGACCCTGAACGGCTGAGCAGTCTGAAGTCACCGAGCCGGGTGGCGTCCGCCACGGACGCCACCCGGCCCGGGCCGGCCGCGCCGATTCCCCAGGAGTAGCACCGATGAGCACCATCCCGATCGTCGCTCCCGGCCAAAGCCGCGAGGAGTCGACGACCCTGCCAGGTGGCCCACGCCGCCGCAGGCCCAACTTCTTCCCACACGCGCTGCTCACGCCGGCGCTGATCGTCCTCCTTGTCCTCGTCGGGTGGCCGGTCGTCAAGCTCGTCATCACGTCGTTCCAGCACTTCGGGCGTGAGCAGGCATTCGGCAAGCCGGCCACCTGGGCAGGCTTCCAGAACTACACCAAGGTCCTCACCGACCAGTCCTTCTGGCAGATGCTGGAGCGCAGCTTCGCCTTCATGGCGGTCGCCGTCTTCGTCACGATGGTGCTGGGCACCCTGGTAGCGCTCCTCATGCAGCGTCTGTCCCGGGGCATGCGGAACCTCGTGTCCGTCGGCCTGCTGCTCGCGTGGGCGATGCCCGCCCTGACGTCCGTCATCGTGTGGGGCTGGATGTTCGACACCGACTACGGCGTCATCAACTACCTGCTGACAAAGGTCACGGGCCACAACTGGGTGGGCCACCAGTGGCTCCTCAACCCGGTCTCCTTCTTCGTCGTCCTCGGCGTCATCCTCGTCTGGCAGGGCGTGCCGTTCATCGCCTTCACCATGTACGCCGGGCTGAGCCAGATCGACGGGGAGATCACCGAGGCCGCGCAGATCGACGGCGCGAGCGGCTGGCAGCGGTTCTGGCTGATCCACGTGCCGCACGTGAAGCAGGTGATCCTCGTCCTCGTGGTGCTCTCGGTCATCTGGGACCTGCGAGTCTTCGCCCAGGTCTACGCCCTGCAGGGCATCGGTGGCATCGCCGAGAAGACGAGCACCCTGGGCGTCTGGATCTATCAGAAGGGCAGCGCCACCGGTGACTACGGCCTCAGCGCCGCGGCCGCCGTGATCATGGTCATCATGATGCTGGCGATCTCGTTCACCTACGTTCGTCAGACCATCGAGGAGGACGACCAGTGAGCGTCGCCGTCGCCCCCGTCCGTGCGATCCGGCCCACCACGGCCGTCAACCGTCAGACCGCTCGCAGCCGCTGGTCGCGCGCCGTCTACAACCTCATCGCCGTCGCCATCTTCATCGCCTCGGTGTTCCCCGTCTACTGGATGATCAGCTCGTCGTTCCTGCCGACGAACAAGGTGCGCGCGGCGACGCCGACGTTCTTCCCGGGCGCGGACTTCACGCTGCGCAACTATCACTCGGCGATCTTCGACCAGGCCCGTGCCCAGTTCTGGCCGGCTCTGCAGAACTCGCTCAAGGTGACGCTGCTCACCCTGGTCGTCACGCTCGCCATCGCGTTCCTCGCCTCGGTCGCCATCGGGCGGTTCCTGTTCCGTGGACGCAAGACGTTCATCATCGCGATCCTGGTCGTCCAGATGATCCCGGGCGAAGCGATGATGCTCACGTACTTCCGGCTCATCGACGGGGTGCACGGGCTCAACACGATCTGGGGTCTGGGCGTCATCTACATCGCCACTGTGCTGCCCTTCACCATCTGGACCCTGCGCGGATTCGTCACCGCGGTGCCCAAGGAGCTCGAGCACGCCGCCATGATCGACGGGTGCTCGCGCGGGGGAGCGTTCTGGCGCATCACGTTCCCCCTGCTGGCGCCGGGGCTGGTCGCGACCGGCATCTTCGCCTTCATCCAGGCATGGAACGAGTTCGTGATGGCGCTGATCATCATGTCGCGGCCGGCGGCCATGACCCTGCCCGTGTGGCTGCGGACGTTCCAGCAGGCGACGCAGGCGAGCGACTGGGGCGGCCTGATGGCCGGCTCGACCCTCATCGCGATCCCGATCGTCATCTTCTTCCTCTTCGTGCAGGGCCGGATGACGGGTGGCCTCGTCTCCGGAGCTGTGAAGGGCTGAGGGCTGACGTGAGCGTCTCCGACACGGACCCCCGCCGGGCGTGGGTCCTCGAAGCACCACGCCCCGGATGGTCGGTGGGGCTCGACGTGGGCGGCAGCAAGGTGCTGGGCGTCCTCGTCGGCCCCGACGGCCAGATGGTGACGAGCGTGCGGATGGCGAGCCGCCACGGCGGCGAGGGGATCGTCGGCACGGCCGTCGAGGCGACCCGGCAGCTGGCCGAGACGGGCGGCGTGGAGATCTCGTCGCTCTCCGGAGTCGGCATCGGCCTCCCCGGGATCGTCGACTCGTCCCGCGGGTCGGTGTCCCACGCGGTCAACCTCGGCATCGGCGACGGCGTGCCCCTGGCCGTCCTGGTCTCCGAGGGCGTCGGCAACCTGCCGGTGCACCTGGAGAACGACCTCAACTGCGCGGCGCTCGGCGCGGCGCACCTGGCGGGCCGCACGGACGGCGACCTGGCGTTCCTCGCGCTCGGCACCGGCCTCGCCGCCGGCCTGCTGCTCGACGGCACGCTGCGTCGCGGCGCGCACCGGGCGGCCGGGGAGATCGGCCATCTGGTGTACATCCCGGACGGGCGCTCGTGCCCGTGCGGCCAGCATGGCTGCCTCGAGCGGTACGCCTCGGGCTCCGCGCTCGCGGCCCAGTGGCCGGTCGACGACGGCACGCCCGCGCCGCTCGCGCTCTTCGACGCGGCGGACGCCGGCGACGCCGATGCGGTGGTGGTGCGCGACGAGTTCGTCCGCGCGGTTGCCGCGGCGGTGCGCGTGCTGGTGCTCACGTGCGACGTCGGGCGCGTGGTGCTCGGCGGCGGCGTCAGCGAGCTGGGGGAGCGGCTGGCAGGTCCCGTCCGTGCGCAGCTGGAGCGTGAGGCGAGCGAGTCCGACTTCCTCGCGTCCATGGGCCTCGCGCGGCGGGTGGTGCTCGCTCCGGCGGGTGTGCCCGTCGGAGCGGTGGGCGCCGCGCTGCTCGGATCGAAGGAGGGCTGATGGAGGTCGTCATCGCGCCGGAGGCGCAGCTCGCCTCGCTGGCGGCGGACGCGATCGAGCGGCTGCTGCGGGCGAAGCCGGAGGCCGTGCTCGGCCTGGCCACCGGGAGCAGCCCGTTGCGGGTGTACGACGAGCTGGCACGCCGCCACGCGGCGGGCCTGTCGTTCGCGCAGGCGAAGGGCTTCATGCTCGACGAGTACGTCGGCCTGGACGGCGACCACCCGGAGCGGTACCGCAACGTCATCGAGCGGGAGATCGCGTCGCGGGTGGACTTCGCGCCCGGCGCGGTGCGAGGGCCGGACGGGCTGGCAGACGACCTGATGGCTGCGTGTGCGGACTACGAGGATGCGATCGCGCAGGCCGGCGGGGTGGATCTGCAGATCCTGGGCATCGGCACGGACGGGCACATCGCCTTCAACGAGCCGGGCTCGTCGCTGGCAAGCCGCACCCGGATCAAGACGCTCACGTGGCAGACCCGGGAGGACAACGCCCGGTTCTTCGGCGGCGACCTCGACAAGGTGCCGCACCACTGCCTGACGCAGGGGCTCGGCACGATCATGGCCGCCCGCCACCTGGTGCTGCTGGCCACCGGCCGGCACAAGGCGGAGGCGGTGCACCAGCTGGTCGAGGGGCCGGTGAGCGCGATGTGGCCCGCCACGATCATGCAGCACCACCCGCACGCCACGGTCCTGATCGACGAGGCCGCGGCCGGGCGCCTGCAGCTCGCCGACTACTACCGGCAGACCTATTCCGCCAAACCTGCCTGGCAGCAGATCTAGCGTCACTATGGGTGCGTGACGTCCGTCGAGGTGGTCGGAAGAGAGTCGTCCGCCGACGACGTCTCGCCCGAGGGCCTCGAGACAGCCGTCCGCCTGGTGCGGTCGCGCGGCGTCACGGCCCAGCTCGTCGTCGTGCGCGACGGTGTGACGTTGCTCGACCGGGCCTTCGGCTGTCGGCAGGACGCGCTGTTCTACCCGTTCTCGGTGAGCAAGGCGTACGTCTCGGTGATGGTGCACCGACTCGTCGAGCGCGGGGCGCTCGATCCCGACCAGCCCGTGGCGGCCTACTGGCCGGACTTCGCGCGGCACGGCAAGGCGGTCGTCACCGTGCGGCACGTGCTGCGGCACCGCTCGGGCTTCACCACGGCCGGCGCGCCGCTCGGCGAGGCGCTCGCCCTGACCCACTGGGACGCGATGATGCGCCGGCTCGAGCGCACGCGGCTGCACTGGGAGCCAGGGGCGGTGCCCGCCTACCAGTACCTCGCGTACGGGTACGTCCTCGGCGAGGTGCTGCGACGCGTCACCGGCAAGGAGCTGCCGGCCCTGCTGCACGACGAGGTGCTCGCGACCCTCGGCGTGCGCGACACGTACCTCGGGCTGCCCGACGAGGCCTGGTCGCGCCACGTGCCGGTACACCCGGGTGCCGCCGGGACGGCCAGCGTCACGGCCACCATCAACCGGCGGGCGACCCGGGCCGCCGTCGTCCCCTCGGCCGGGGTGTCGACCACCGCGCGCGACCTCGCCACGTTCTACGAGGCGCTGCTCTCCGGTCCGTCGCTGCTCTCGGGCGCCACCCTCGCGCAGGCGACACGCCCGACGAGCGACGGCGAGATCGATCGGTTCACGCGGATGCCGGTGCGGTGGGGCGAGGGCTTCCAGCTCGGCGGCCTGCGCGCCGCCGGCGCGCCCAGCCCGATGGGCGCGACGTCGAGCCCGCGCACGTTCGGCCACAACGGCTCGGACTGCTGCATCGGCTGGGCCGACCCGGACCGCGGGCTCGTCGTCGCGTACTTCACGGACCGGCTTGGACCGCGCCGCGAGTCGATGGCCCACCTGACGGCCGTGGCCGACGCGATCCTCTCCGCGGTCCCGGCGTCGTGATCTCCCTCTCTTCTCGTCGAGCACGGCAGTTCGGCGCGAGCACGGCAGTCCGGCCTGCCGTGTTCGACACCAACTGCCGTGTTCGGCGTCTGTCGGGGGTGGGTGAGGCTCGGGGGAGGGGCCTCGGCGTGCTTAGGATCGGGGACGTGATCTCACCCCGCGGCCCCGAGATGAGCGAGCCCCTTCCCCCCGTGCCGGGTCCCGACGACGCGCCCGAGACGGGCCGCGCGACCTCCGTGCTCGAGCGCGAGGAGGTCCGGGAGCAGGTCGAGCCGGGGGACCACGAGCGGTTCGCGCACTACGTGCGCAAGGAGAAGATCCTCGAGTCGGCAGTGAGCGGGAAGCCCGTCGTCGCGCTCTGCGGCAAGGTGTGGGTGCCGGGCCGCGACCCGTCGCGGTTCCCGGTATGCCCGGTCTGCAAGGAGATCTACGAGGGGTTGCGCGGACCGCAGGACGGCGACGACGACTCCGGTGGTTCCGGCGCTGCCGGCGGCTCCGGTCAAGGCGGCCGGCGCGGCTTCTTCGGCGGCCGCGGCAAGTGACGGCCCCGGACGAGAACCCGTCGTCCGGTCCCACCCCCTACAGCACGCACGCCTCGACGGCGGCGGCATCGCTTCTGCCACCGGCGTTCCCTGGGCGCGCGCCCTGGGGGACCGCGGACCGGCTGCGTGCGTGGCAGGCGGAGGCGATCGAGCGGTACCGGGAGCTGGCCCCGCGTGACTTCCTCGCGGTGGCGACGCCGGGCGCGGGCAAGACGACGTTCGCGCTGCGGATCGCCGCCGAGCTGCTCGCCTCCCGGGTGGTGCGCCGCGTGACGATCGTGGCGCCGACCGAGCACCTCAAGCACCAGTGGGCGGACGCGGCGGCTCGCGTCGGCATCCGGATCGACCCCGGGTTCCGCAACGCGCAGGGCCGGCACGGGCGCGGGTTCGACGGCGTCGCGGTCACCTACGCCCAGGTGGCCAGCCGGCCCGCGCTGCACGCCGCGCGCACGGCGGCGGCCCCTACGCTCGTCGTGCTCGACGAGGTTCACCACGGCGGTGACGCGCTGAGCTGGGGCGACGCGGTGCGGGAGGCGTTCGAGGGCGCCGCGCGGCGGCTCGCGCTCACCGGCACGCCGTTCCGCTCGGACACCGCGGCGATCCCGTTCGTCCGTTACGAGCCCGACCGCGAGGGCATCCGCCGCTCGGTCGCCGACTACGCCTACGGGTACGAGCAGGCGCTGCGCGACCACGTGGTGCGCCCGGTGATCTTCCTGTCCTACGGCGGGTCGATGCGGTGGCGCACGCGCGCCGGCGACGAGGTCGCGGCACGCCTCGGCGACCCGACGACGAAGGACGTCACCGCCCAGGCGTGGCGCACGGCACTCGCGCCCGACGGCGAGTGGATCGGCTCGGTGCTGGCCGCCGCGGACCGCCGGCTCACCGAGGTGCGCCGCACGGTGCCCGACGCGGGCGCGATGGTCATCGCCACCGACCAGGCGGACGCGCGCGCGTACGCCGGCCACCTCGCCCGGCTCACCGGGACGTCGCCCACCGTGGTGCTGTCCGACGACGACGGGGCGGGGGAGCGCATCGAGGAGTTCTCCGCGTCCGACGAGCGCTGGCTCGTCGCCGTCCGCATGGTGTCCGAGGGCGTCGACGTGCCGCGCCTCGCGGTCGGGGTCTACGCCACGAGCGCCGCGACGCCCCTGTTCTTCGCCCAGGCGATCGGGCGCTTCGTCCGGGCCCGCAAGCGCGGCGAGACCGCGTCCGTGTTCCTGCCGAACGTGCCGCAGCTGCTCGCGCTGGCGAACTCGATGGAGGTCGAGCGCGACCACGCCCTCGACCGGCCGGTCCGCGACGAGGACTTCGTCCCCGAGGACGCGCTGCTCGCCGAGGCGAACCGCGAGGAGCGTGGGTCCGACGAGGTGGGGGCCGACGGCGTCGTCGGCGCGTTCCAGGCCCTGGAGGCCCAGGCGTCCTTCGACCGCGTGCTGTTCGACGGCGACGAGTTCGGGCTCGAGGCGGCCGTCGGCTCGGACGAGGAGCTGGACTTCCTCGGACTGCCGGGGCTCCTCGACGCCGACCAGGTGACGACGCTGCTGCGCCAGCGGCAGGCCGACCAGCTGCGCGCCCGCCGCCGCGACCGCGCGGCCGACCCGACGGCGATCGCCGAGACCGAGCACCGGCGGCACGCCACGCTGCGCAAGGAGCTGTCGCAGCTGGTCTCTGCGTGGGCGAGGCGTTCGGGGCAGCCGCACGCGGCCGTGCACGCCGAGCTGCGGCGCCGGTCTGGAGGCCCGGAGGTGGCGCTGGCGAACGCCGACCAGATCGAGGCGCGCGTCACCATGCTGCGCGAGTGGTTCGTCGGACGCCGCTGACCCGCGGATGCACCGTCCCGCCGTGCGAGAGCTCGCCCGCCCTGTCAGGCTCGAAGAGCTGGACCCGGGCGGGACCGTCCCGGACCTCCCTGAGGGGTCGGAAGGAGGCCGCCGCCATGCCGCTGTGGCTGCTGCTCATCATCGTCGGTGTCGTGCTGCTGATCCTGGGGGTCGCACTCACCGCTGCCCACTGGCTCATCTGGATCGGCATCGCGCTGCTCGTCATCAGCCTCGTCGTGGGGCTCGCCCGGCGCAGCAGCACCTAGCCCCCAGCGGCGGCCGGCGGTGACGCAGGTCAGAGGGTCAGCGTCACCGTCGGCACGGCGGCCTCGTCGGAGGACAGGCGCCGCGCGCCACGCGGCAGCTCGTCGCGCGACGCGCGGTGCCGTGCCTGGGCCGTTGCCACGGCCGCGGGGCCGGTCCACCGCTCGTCGGCCACCCCGCCGGTCATCAAGGGCACGTGGAGCGGCCGCAGGCCCTCGTCGGGCGACGTCCGTTGCCGTTCGCGCCAGGCGCGGACCGTGGGCTCGTCGCCCGTCACCAGCACCTCGTCCGTGGCTCGGCCGTCGGGCCCGATCCGGCGGGCGGCTGCCTTGAGGCCGCCGACGCTGGACTTGGACTGCGACACCTTGGCGACCGGCACCATCGTCCCGTCGCCGCTCTCGCGGGACACGAGCTTGTAGACCATGCCGCACGTCGGGGCGCCGGAGCCGGTCACCAGCGCCGTGCCGACCCCGTAGGAGTCGACCGGCGCGACCGCGAGGGCGGCGATCGCGTACTCGTCGAGGTCGGAGGTCACGACGATCGTGGTGTCCCGCGCGCCCGCGGCGTCGAGCTGGGCGCGGACCTCCTGGGCCTGGACGGCGAGGTCGCCGGAGTCCAGGCGCACCGATCCGAGCGACGTGCCCGCGACCTCGAGCGCGTGCTCCACGCCTTTGTGCACGTCGTACGTGTCGACCAGGAGGGTGGTGCCCACGCCCAGCGCGGTCACCTGCGCCTCGAAGGCCGACGTCTCGTCGTCGTGCAGCAGCGTGAAGGCGTGCGCGGCGGTCCCGATCGTCTCCAGGCCGTAGCGCCGGCCCGCCTCGAGGTTGGACGTGCCTGCGAACCCGCCGATGACCGCCGCGCGGGACGCCGCGACCGCGGCGTCCTCGTGGGCGCGGCGCGCGCCCATCTCCAGGCAGGGCCGGTCGACGGCGGCGCTCGTCATGCGGCTCGCGGCGGAGGCGACCGCGGAGTCGTAGTTGAGGATCGACAGCACGAGCGTCTCGAGGATCACCGCCTCGGCGAACGTGCCCTCCACCACCATCACGGGCGACAGCGGGAAGAACACCTCGCCCTCGGCGTACCCGACGATGTCGCCGCTGAACCGGTAGTGCGCCAGCCACTCGAGCGTGTGGTCGTCGACCACCTTCTCGTCCTCGAGCCACGCCAGTTCGTCGTCCCCGAACTGGAAGTCCGCGAGCGCCTCGAGGACACGGCCCGGGCCGGCGAGCACGCCGTACCGGCGCCCGTGGGGCAGGCGGCGCGTGAACACCTCGAAGATGCAGCGGCGGTGCGCGGTGCCGTCGGCCAGCGCGGCCTGCAGCATCGTCAGCTCGTAGCGGTCGGTGAGCAGGGCCGTGCTCGTCATGGACGGCAACCTAACCCCGAGCAGGTCAGGGGGCTCGCGGCGAGGCCGTTAGGGTGGACGCCGTGAACGGCGCGCCGATCGGCATCTTCGACTCCGGCGTCGGGGGGCTCACCGTGGCTCGGGCGATCATCGACCAGCTGCCGCACGAGTCGGTGCTCTACCTCGGCGACACCCTCAACACGCCCTACGGGCCCAAGCCGCTCGCCGCCGTGCGGGCGTTCGCGCTCACCGCGCTCGACGAGCTGGTCGAGGCGGGCGTGAAGATGCTGGTCATCGCCTGCAACACCGCATCGTCGGCCATGCTGCGCGACGCGCGGGAGCGGTACACGGCCCGGCACGGCATCCCGGTCGTCGAGGTGATCCTGCCGGCCGCTCGTCGTGCCGCCGCGGCCACGCGGAACGGGAAGATCGGCGTCATCGGGACCCGGGCGACGATCGACTCGCGCGCGTACGACGACGCCTTCGCGGCCGTCAACGGCGTGCACATCGTCTCGGCGGCGTGCCCGCGGTTCGTCGAGCTCGTCGAGGCGGGCCAGACGAGCGGGCCGGAGGTGCTGGCCGTCGCCCGCGAGTACCTCGACCCGGTGCGCGACGCCGGGGTCGACACGCTCGTCCTCGGTTGCACGCACTACCCGCTGCTCACCGGCGCGATCTCGTACGTGATGGGGGAGGGCGTCACGCTCGTCTCGTCCGCCGAGGAGACGGCCAAGGACGTCTACCGCACCCTCGTCGCGCACGACCTCGAGCGGAACCCGGCGGCCGGGGAGCCGTCGCACCGGTTCCTCGCCACGGGCGACCCCGACTCGTTCGCGCACCTCGCGCGGCGGTTCCTCGGCCCCGAGGTGGACCGGGTGGAGTCGCTGGCGGCGATCCGGTGAGGCTCGTCGTCGTCGGCTGCGCGGGGTCGTTCCCCTCCCCGGGGTCGGCCTGCTCCGCCTACCTCGTCCAGGCCGACGACGGGGCCGGGCGCACCTGGACCGTGCTGCTGGACCTCGGGAACGGCGCGCTCGGGCCGCTGCAGAGGTACGGCGACGTCGCCGCCCTCGACGCGATCGGGCTGTCCCACCTGCACGCCGACCACGTCGCGGACATGGCGGTCCTCTCGGTGGCGCGGCGGTACCGGCCGGCCGGCGCCCTGCCGGTTCTTCCGGTGTGGGGGCCCGCGGGGACCGCCGCTCGGTTGCTGGAGCTGTCCGGGGACGACGACCCCGCGGCCCTGACCGATGGGCAGTTCGAGGTGCACGAGTGGGACCCGTCCTTCCCGGTGGCCGTCGGGCCGCTGACGCTGACACCCGTGCGCATGAACCACTCGGTGCCCTGCTTCGGCGTGCGGGTGACGGGGCCCTCCGAGGGTGACCCCACGCGGTCGGTGACCATCGCCTACACCGGCGACACCGACAGCGGGCCCGGCCTGGACGCGCTCGCCTCCGACGTGGACCTGCTGCTCGCGGAGGCGGCTTTCCAGCAGGGGCGCGACGACGCCTACCGGGGGATCCACCTCACCGCGCGGCGTGCTGCGGAGGCCGCCGCGGGCGGGGGCGCACGGCACCTGGTGCTGACGCACCTGCCGGCGTGGAACGACCCGCTGATCGCGGAAGCCGAGGCCCGCTCGGCCTACGACGGCCTCACCACGCTGGCGACCCCGGGCGCCCGCTTCCTGCTGTAGCCGCGCCGCCGGGGCGTGCACTCCTCAGGCAGCGGCAACCCTTCGGCGCCGCCCCCGTGGCGTCGAGTGCCGCAGTTGATCGCCGAGTGCCTGTGACGTTTCTGGGGCGCTCGGCGAACGAGTGCGGCACTCGGCGTGGGCTCGGACGACCCCAGGCTGTGGATGCGGACCGACGGCGGTGTGGTGTCGATGGCACCGTGCGCGACGTGACTGATGCCCTCCGCCATGCCGGTCTCCTCGTGGCCGGTTCACGAGCCACAGGCGCGCTCGACACGAGCACTCTCATCAGCGCCGAGGCTCGCGGGGACATCCGGCGCATTCGTCGCGGCGCCTACGTCGGTGCCGATCACTGGGAATCGCTCGACACGGTGGCTCAGCACGTCATCGCGGTGCGAGCCGCGCTCGTCTCACAGCCCGACGCGGTCATCTCTCATTGGTCGGCAGCGGCCGTGCTCGGCCTCCCGATCGTCGGCCGCCGGGACAATGAGGTGCACCTGACCGTCTCGGCTTCGAGCGGGGGACGGTCCACGCCGGGTGTTCGTCGTCATCAGGCGGCAGAGGCCTTCGAGACAACCATGGTGGACGGGATCCGCATCACCCCGGTGGCCCGCACGGTGGTGGACCTCGCACGGGATGCCGGCGTGCTTCCCGCGGTCGTCGCGGGGGATGCCGCCTCACGAATGGGCGCGGTGACGGCGGCGGCTCTCGCGCCCGAGATCGCAGGGCTTGACCGGCGCCGCGGTGTCCGAGCCGCGCGCCGTGCGATCGCCCTGGTGAACCCGCTGTGCGAGTCGCCGGGTGAGTCGCTGAGCCGGGTGCGGATGGCGGAGCTCGGCCTCCCCACGCCGCAGTTGCAGCGCGAACTCCGCGACGCCTACGGCTTCGTCGCGAGGGTGGACTTCATGTGGCCGGACCTCGGTGTCGTCGGGGAGTTCGACGGCCGATCGAAGTACGGTCTGGACGACGTGCGTGCCGCCGCCGACCGCCTCTGGCAGGAGAAGCTGCGCGAGGACCGGATCCGCGCGCTCGGCCCCACTGTGGTCCGGTGGACGTGGGACGACGCGTGGCTCGGTGAGCCGATGGCTCGCAAGCTCCGCGCAGCCGGCGTGCGCTAGCGCGGTCGCCATCGCCGAGTGCTGGCGTCGTTCGTCGAGCGCTATCGCAATTTCTGTGGCACTCGACGAATGCCTGCGGCGCTCGAGGATGTTGCCCGTGGTGTAGAGGTGGCGGGAGGGGGCGTCGGGGGCGGCCGGTAGGGTCGGCGGCATGAGTCAGTCGCCCGTGGGGCCTCGCATCGATGGGCGGCGGCCCGACGAGCTGCGCCCCGTCTCCATCACCCGCCGCTACCTCGACGCCGGCGAGGGCAGCGTCCTCGTCGAGTTCGGCAGCACCAAGGTGCTCTGCGTCGCCAGTTTCACCGAGGGCGTGCCGCGCTGGAAGAAGGGCTCCGGCGAGGGCTGGGTGACCGCGGAGTACGCGATGCTCCCGCGCGCGACGAGCACGCGGTCCGACCGGGAGTCGGTCAAGGGCCGCGTCGGCGGGCGGACGCACGAGATCTCGCGGCTCGTCGGGCGCAGTCTGCGCGGAATCATCGACATCGCGGCTCTCGGCGAGAACACCGTGGTCCTCGACTGCGACGTGCTCCAGGCCGACGGCGGCACGCGCACGGCGTCGGTCACCGGGGCCTACGTCGCGCTCGCGGACGCGGTCGCGTGGGCGACCGAGAAGGGGCTCGTGGCCCGCGGCAAGACCGTGCTCCACGACTCCGTGTCGGCCGTCAGCGTCGGCATCGTCGACGGCATCCCCATGCTCGACCTGCCGTACGTCGAGGACGTCCGCGCCGAGACGGACATGAACGTCGTGGTCACGGGCGCGGGCCGGTTCGTCGAGGTGCAGGGCACCGCCGAGCACGCGCCCTTCGACCGCGCCGAGCTCGACGCGCTGCTCGACCTCGCGCTCTCCGGCACCGCCACGCTCGCGAAGCTCCAGGCCGAGGCCCTGGCCGCCGCGCCGGGCACGCGCGTGAGCACGACGAAGGATCCGGCGTGACCCGCACGGCGGCGCACGACGACGGGGCCGCGCGCATCACCCGCCGCGTGACCCAACCTCGCCTGGTGCTCGCGACGCACAACCGGCACAAGCTCGGTGAGCTGCGCGCGATCCTCCATCCTGAGTTCCCGGGCCTCGACCTCGAGGCCGTGGTGACGGCCGCCGAGCTCGGCGCCGAGGACCCGCGCGAGGACGGCGTCACGTTCGCCGAGAACGCGCTGATCAAGGCACGTGCCGTCGCGAAGGCGACGGGCCTGCCGGCGGTCGCGGACGACTCCGGCCTCGCCGTGGACGTCCTCGGCGGCGCGCCCGGGATCTTCTCGGCGCGCTGGTGCGGCCGGCACGGCGACGACCAGGCGAACCTCGACCTGCTGCTGGCGCAGCTCTCGGACATCGAGGACCCGCACCGCGGCGCGCGCTTCGTCTGCGCCGCGGCGCTCGTGACACCGGACGGCGTGGAGGTCGTCGAGCACGGCGCCCTCGTCGGCACCCTCGCGGCGGCCGCCCGCGGCGCGAACGGCTTCGGCTACGACCCGATCCTCGTCCCGCTGGGCGACGCGCGGACCTGCGCCGAGCTGGCGCCCGACGAGAAGAACGCGATCAGCCACCGCGGGCAGGCGTTCCGCGCGCTCGTCCCCGCGGTGGCCCGGGCGCTGGGCGGCTGATGGCAGGCGCGGATCCCGCGCAGGTGCACCTGGTCGCCGAGCGTGTGACGTTCGGCTACCCGGGCCGCGTCGTGCTGGACGACCTCGACCTCGTCGTGCCCGCAGGCACGCGGCTGGGGCTCGTGGGGGAGAACGGCGCCGGCAAGACGACCCTGCTGCGGGTCCTCGCCGGCGAGCTCGTGCCGCAGAGGGGTGCCGTCAGGCGGCACGGCACGCTCGCCGTCGTCGAGCAGGAGCTGGACGCCCCGGCGGGCGCCACGGTCGGCG
>Ga0207835_1000141_pt1 | contig 16914 bp, 23 predicted proteins | sample LuqExpMetagenom8_FD_187766 | JGI IMG/M metagenome (GOLD analysis project Ga0207835, IMG submission 187766) | Tropical forest soil microbial communities from Luquillo Experimental Forest, Puerto Rico - Sample 8 (SPAdes) | ecosystem: Environmental > Terrestrial > Soil > Tropical forest ... | reverse complement strand
AGCCGGCCGGGGCGGCTGCGCCCGGCTGTCGTTCCACCTCTGGAACGACGAGCAGGACGTCGCCGCCGCCCTGGCCGCCCTCGGCCACGCCCCCAAGGCCCTGGTGGAGGCCGGCGTCACCCAACCGTGACCCACCCGCTAGTCCGACAGCGCCTCCGCGAACGCCTCGAGCGCGCCCCCGGAGAAGAGCACGAACGTCACGACGTCCACGCCGGTCTCGTCGTGCGCCGACGCCCAATCGCGGGTGGCGCCCACCGCGACGCGCGCCACCTCGCCCACGTCCCACCCGTAGACGCCGGCGCTTACTGCGGGGAACGCGACCGTGCGCGCGCCGAGCTCCGCCGCGACATCGAGGCTCGTCGTGAAGCACGAGGCGAGCAGCGCGGGGTCGGTCTGGCCGGCGTGCCGGTTGGGTCCCACCGTGTGGATCACCCAGCGCGCCGGGAGGTCGAAGCCGGGCGTCGCGACCGCCTGGCCCACCGGTAGCCCGTCGGGCAGCAGCTCGCGCCGCAGCTCGCGGCAGGCCGCGAGGAGCCGCGGCCCCGCCGCCGCGTGGATCGCGCCGTCGACCCCGCCACCGCCCAGGAGCGACGAGTTCGCGGCGTTGACGATCGCGTCGACGTGCTCCGTGGTGATGTCGCCGGCGACGGCCTCGATGCGCATGCGCTCATCGTCTCGGAGGAGAGGCGACTCGGCCCCTCGGACGCTTACTCCGAGGGGCCAGTACGGGAGCCAAGGTAACCGCCGTGAGTGGCCGATCAGGTGAACGACACGCGTCTGGATCCACAAATTTCGTCCACACCCCTGTGGGGTGTCCGCGTTGTCGCAGGTCGCGCTGTGGACATCGATGTGGAGTCAACGGTGGATAAAGAATTCTTCTAGAACCACTTGTGGCGGTTCGGTGAACGCGACTAGAACTTAGCCATCGGCCTCGACACCGAGACCCGAAGGTGAAGGACCCCCGCAAGAGGGTTCGGAACTGGGCGGCCCCGGAGTCGAGGACGGACCGACCGGAGAACGGGCGGCCAGATCGATGGGGTAAAAGCCATCGACCCGCGGACGATGACGCGGGGGCCTCCTGCGACCGGGCGGCCGATCGCAGTGGTCCCGACTGACGGGATGGTTCACCGGTTCGCCGGCGGCCCTCCGAAGGAACGGACACAGCCGCACCATCGGAGCGGTGTCCGCCTCCGGGCGGCACGGGCTTCGCTCTCCGGGCAACCGGGGATGTCGAGGTCCCGGGCCCCCGGCGGCACGCGACCTGCGGTCAGAGGAAGGCCCCTCGGACGCTTACTCCGAGGGGCCTTTCCTCATGTCTGGGGACATGTCACGCGGGCACGGACTCCAGCAGGATCGTCACCGGTCCGTCGTTGACCAGCTCGAGCGCCATGTCGGCGCCGAACACGCCGGTCGCCACCTCCAGACCGCGGGCCTGCAGCGCCGCCGCGACGGCCGCCACCAGCGGCTCGGCCACCGGGCCGGGCGCCGCCTGGTTCCACGTGGGCCGTCGGCCCTTGCGTGTGTCGGCGTAGAGCGTGAACTGCGACACGACGAGCACGGGCGCGCCGACGTCGACCGCACACTGCTCGTCGCGCAGGATCCGTAGCTCCGCCACCTTGCGCGCCACGTACTCCACCTGGGCGGACCCGTCCCCCGGCGTCACGCCGACCAGCACCACGAGCCCGGGCCGGTCGATCGCCCCGACGATCTCGTCGTCCACGGTCACGCTGGCGCGCGTGACCCGCTGCACCACCGCCCGCACGGGCTACCAGCCGCCGCGCGACGACCCGCCGCCCCCGCGCCCGCCGCGACGCTTCGAGTACGGCCTGACGGCCGGGCGCACGTCGACGAAGTAGACGAGGGCGCCGACGAGGCCGGCCCACGCGAGGAACTGGAAGATCGAGTTGGAAATCACGCCGAGCGGCACGGCGAGGAACGCGACGACGGTCGCGACGCCGGTGATCAGCAGCCAGAACCCCTTGGTCCGCTTCCCGGCGGTGGGGAACGCCCGCTGCTGCCGGGTCGCGCAGTCCACCAGCGCCCACGCGCACACCACGAAGATCACCAGGTAGACGACGAAGAACAGGATCTGCTGGAGCGAGGCCGCCCCGGAGAAGATGCTCGGGGCGGCGAGCACGGAGTCCGTCACGGCGCCGAGCCTACGGGAGCCGGCTCGGGCACAACCCGCAGCCCCTCCTGGCGGGCCGCTGCCGCCAGCGACTCGTCCCAGCACGCGACGAGCAGGTCGTCGGCCCGCAGCGTCAGCGCGGAGGCGAGGTGCACCGCGGCGCCCGGGCCGAGCGGGTGGCGCACGACGAGCGACGCGGCCTCGTCGAGCACGGCCGGGACGGGCTCGACGACGTAGAGGCCGGCCCACAGCCGGTCCCACTCCTCGAGCGCGGCCCGGGCCCTGGGCAGGCTGCCCGTCCGGAACGCCTCGGCGATGGCGGCGCGCAGCTCGGCGTCGGCAAACCGGGAGGTCGCGACGACGTCGGCGCCGTCCCACAGAGCGCCCGCCAGGGCGCTGCCCGGCTCCGACAGGCACAGCTTCACGAGCGCGGTGGTGTCGAGGTAGACGAGCGCCATCAGTGACGCAGCCGGCGGATGAGGCCCGTCACCGTCGCCGGGCGACCGTTGGAGTCCTCGACGCGCGCCGCCGGGCGGTCCGTGACGGGCGCCGTGAGCAGGCCGTCGCGCTCGAGGCGGGCGATGAGGTCCGCGGAGTCGACCGCGCTGAGCCGGGCCACCGGCACGCCCCGCTCGGTGATGACGACGTCAGCGCCCGACCGGGCCGCCTCGATCCACTGCTTCAGCTCCGCGCGCAGCGCGCTGACCGCGACCTCCACGGGCACACGGTAGGCCCAGGACCCCGCCGAACACGGCAGTCCGCGCGCAACACGGCAGGCCAACCTGCCATGCTCGGACCGAAGCGACGTGTTCGCGGGAGGGGGTCACAGCTCCGGCAGCGCGGCGGTGGCCTGCTCGGGCGTGGCGCCCGCGGCCTCGAGCGTGTCGACGAGCGGCGAGCGCAGCAGCAGGACGAGCGCCTGCACGTGCCACGAGCCGGCGCCGACCGTGCGCGGGTCGATGTCGTGGGCGACCTCGAGGAGCCGCCCGCGCGCCGCGGCGAGGTCGCCGCCCCGGCCGACCGCGTTGGTCAGCTCGCGGATGCCTGCGGCGAACCGATCCGTCAGGTCGGCGACCGGGGAAAGGTCGTGGTTGACGACCGCGGGCGCCCGACGAGCGAGCACCCGCACGGTCCGCATCGCCCGCTCGACCAGCACGGCCTGCGACTCCAGGCGCAGCAGCTCGTCGCGCCACGGCCGCCCGACGCTGACCCGGGCCAGGTCGACGCCGGCGCGCGCGGACGTGCGCCACTCGGTGAGCACCGGGTCGGCCGCCCGCCCCCGGACCAGCGCGCTGGCGAGGCGCTCGACGTCCTTGGCGCGCATGCCGCTCGCGAGGAGCTCGAGCGTCTCCGCGAGCTCGGTGGTGCCCCGCACCGCGAGGGCCCGCGGCCGGCGGCGCGCGTCGGTGGGCCAGAAGACGGCGACCAGGAGCGCGAACGCGCCGCCGACGAGCGCGTCGGTCCACCGGCCGAGCGGGCCGCCGGACGCGGCGGGCAGCCCCACGATGACGATCGCCTGCGTGCCGGCCTGCATCGTCAGCAGGGCGCCGGGACCGACGATCCGCGCGACGAGCGCGGCGACCAGGAGCACGACCGCGATCTGCCACCAGCCGGTGCCGATCCAGTTCACGACGAGATCGCCCAGCCCCACCCCGAGGCCGACCGCAAGCGCCAGCTCGCCCACCTGCCGCACACTGCGCTGCGTGGTGAAGCCGAGGCACGCCCACGCCGCGATGGGCGCGAAGAACGGCTGGTGGTGGTGCAGCACGTAGAAGGCGAAGGCGTACGAGGCGCCGGCCGCGAGCGCCGCCTGGCTGATCGGGAGGAACCCGACGCGGGCGCGCACCAGGCCCTGGCGGATGCGCGTCCGCAGCAGGAGCCGGCGCAGCGCGGTTCCCGCGAGGCGGAGCGGGGACGGCTCCTCGGACGGGATCGTCGACACGGGCTCGAGCGGGTGGCGCGCGACCTCGTCGTCCGCCACGGACGTCGGGTGGGCGGCCTCGTCGTCGGACGGCGGCGGCTCGGTCACAGGAGGGTGTGCGGGCGCAGCCCCGGGGTGAGCGGCCCACGCGCGGGCGGGCGGTTCGCCGACTCCCCCTCGGCCGCCACGATCGCCTCTTGCGCCGCGGGGACCGCGCCGGCCTCGTCGTCCACCGCGAGCACGGCGTCCGCCGGCACCGACCGCCGGATCACCGCGAGCGCCACCGGGCCGAGCTCGTGGTGTCGCGCGGCGCTCGTGACGTGGCCCACCTCGGCGTCCGTGAGCCGCACGCTCGCGCCGGGCACGGGCAGCACCTCGGCCGATCCGTCGAGGTGCAGCATGACGAGCCGCCGCGGCGGCCGGCCGAGGTTGTGAACCCGTGCGACGGTCTCCTGCCCGCGGTAGCAGCCCTTGTCGAGGTGCACGGCCGTGCGCAGCCAGTCCAGCTCGTGCGGGATGGTGCGGTGGTCCACCTCGAGCGCCGCCCGCGGCCGCCACGCGGCGACGCGGAGCGCCTCGGACGCCCACGTGCCGGCCAGCGTCGCGCCGGAGGAGCGACGGGCCGCGACCTCGTCGGCCAGGCCGGCGCGCGGAACGAGGACCAGCCGCCACGCGCGCTCGGCGCCGGGGTGCGCCTCGTCGGGCGGGCCGTAACGCGTTCCGCCGGGGGCGACGTGCGGCCACGGGTCGCGCCAGACGACCGGCCCGCCCGGCGCCCCCTCGGACGAGGACGGCTCCCCCAGCGCGGCCCAGTCCGACGTGATGTCCGCCACCTCGACACGGAGCATGAACTTCATGGAGGCGAGCCAGGCGGCAAGGCCCGGCGCCGTCTCGGTGATCAGCCACGTCGACTCGCCGTCGTCGACGACGCCCGCGGCATGCTCGATGTGGCCCTGCGGCGAGAGCACCAGGGTCTCGGTCGAGTGGAACGGCGGCAGGGCATCGACGGCCTGCGAGGTGATGTTGTTCAGCCACGACAGCCGGTCCGGGCCGGTCACCCGGACCACGCCGAGGTGCGACTGGTCCACCACGGCGGTGCCCCGCTCCAGCGCCCGCTGCTCGGCGACCGGGTCGCCGTAGTGCCAGGCGACCCCCGCATCCACGCCACTGCCCAGGACGGCGTTCATGACCCCACCCGCATCAGCCGGGCCGAGGCGTAGGACTGCAGCGGCTGGCCGAACGCCGCGAGGTCGTGCGCCCACATGAGCTCGCCATTGACCAGGCCGTACAGGCGTCGCCCGGCGGAGACGTCCGCGCCCGTGGCGGTGCGCGCCACGAGGTCGCTCACCAGGTCGATCCGCCCGTTGCCCACCGCGCCCACGTACACGGCCACGTGGCCGGACGGGTCCGCGACCAGCAGCTCGACGGGGTGGCGTCCGGGCGGGACGTCGTCCGGCCGCTCCGGCGGCACGCGCCAGTAGCCGGTCTCGCTCGCCCACACGGTCGACGGCTCGGGCTCGTCGTCCTCGACGAGCGCGGACGGGTCGTCGGGCACCTCGACGAGACGGATGGTCGACGAGTAGGCGAGGTAGGGGCCGCCGTCCGAGCTGACGGTCAGCTCCTGCGTGAAGGCCGCCTCGTCGATGCCCGGGTACGCGACGACGCCCTCACCGCGCCAGGTCCCCACGAGCCACGCCAGCGGGTAGACCTCCGGGGCGAGCCCCTCGGGCAGCACGAACGCCATCGATCTAGCGCTGACCCTGGAACAGCTTGTAGACGACGAGGCCGGCGACGTAGGCGATCGCCAGCGTGGTGACAGAGAGCAGGGTGATGAAGAACACCTCGAGCCCGGACATGCCCCCATGCTAACGGCGGTGAATAGCCTGGGCCGATGAGGTCTCTCGTGATCAAGACGACGTGCGGCACCGACCGCCCGGAGGCGGCCAACCAGGCGTTCACCGTGGCGGCGGCCGCGGTGGCATCGGGCGTCGACGTCTCGCTGTGGCTCACCGGCGAGTCGGCCTGGTTCGCGCTGCCGGGCAGGGCGGCAGAGCTGACGCTGGAGCACGCCACGGCGATGCCCGACCTGCTCGAGACGATCCTCGAGGGCGGCCGGGTCACGCTGTGCACGCAGTGCGCCGCGCGGCGTCACATCACCGCGGAGGACGTGATCCCGGGCGTCCGCATCGCCGGCGCGTCCGTGTTCGTCGAGGAGATCCTCGCCGAGGGCACCCAGGCGCTCGTCTACTGACGCAGCGTCCGAGCGTTCTGGTGTCAGGACACTGGAAGGCTCGGACGCTTCGAGGGCGGTCAGGCTGACGCGCCCGCGCGCAGCCGCACGCCCAGCAGGTACAGCTCGCAGCCGAGGCAGAGCCCGAAGACCGCGTTGAGGAACGACGCAACGAGGACGAGGGCCGCGGCCACCGGGACGGCCGCGGCGACGCCGAACAGTCCGAGCACCACGCCGAGGCCGCTGATGACGAGCCCGATCAGCTGCGCGAAACGCGGCGGGCGCGGGTCCTCGAGCTCGTCCGGGGCCGGCAGCCGCGGGCGGACGAACCGGCGGAACAGCCAGCTCTGCCACGTGCCCGTGACGCCGCGGGCGACGCCGAGGCCGAAGCTGACGGCGAGCACGGCCAGCACGGCGAGCGCGCCGGGGCCCGTGCCGAGCAGCAGCGTCACGATGGCGAGCACGGTGACGATGCCCGCGACGAAGCGCGGACCGCGCGGGTCGATCCCGGCGGGTGCGGCCTGGTGCGTGACGACGTGCGGGGACGACGAGGACATGGCGGTCTCCCGGGGCGGAGGGCGAGGGACGGCGCGCGTCAGGCGATGACGGGACAGCCGGCGTCGAGCGCGTCGAGCGCCTGGCGTCGGTCCGTCGCCCCGGACAACCGGCCGACGACGGCACCCGAGCCGTCGAGCAGCAGGATCGTCGGGGTGCGCATGACATCGAACCGTCGCACCAGGTCCAGGTGGACCGCGACATCGAGGTCGACGTGCGAGACATCGTTTCGTTCCGCCGCGATCGCGGCGAGCACCGCGTGCGTGCGGCGGCACGGCGTGCAGACCTCGCTCGAGAGCTGGAGGAAGGTCGCTCGGCTGCCGAGCGGCGCGCCGAGGTCGTCGGACGCGAGGCGGGCGGTCGCGGTCTCGTCGTGCGCCGGATCGACGCCGGCCGCGGCCAGCACGCCCGGGTCCACCGGGGTGAACCGGCCGTTGCGCGCCCGCCACAGGTAGCCGAGCGCCACCGCGAGGCCGAGCACGACGACGACCAGCGCGATGCGCGCCACCGGGCTCATCCGGCGAGGACCCGTCCGACGATGTAGACGACCGCGCCGCTGACGGCCACGGGCAGCGCCGCCGCGGACAGCGACGGCAGCAGGCGCTTGAGCTCGACGATCGAGTCGAACAGGGCGTCGAGCGCGGCGACGAGGATGCCCACCGCGACGCCGAGCACCGCGCCGGCCTCGATGGTGATGCCCGGGAGCGCGAACCCCGCAAGGGCACCCGCCGCGGTCGCTGCGACCGTGGTCGACACGGCGCTCAACCAGCGCGGCAGCTCGAAGGCCGAGATCGCCGCGCCCACCGCGAGCGCGAGCGCCCCGGCGACCACCACCGACTCGCCGCCGGCCAGGGAGTCCGCGGCCACCCAGCACGCCGTGCACAGCGCGAGGACGCCGCCGGCGACAGTCCCGGACACCGACTCGACCATGCGCGTGCGGCCGTCGCGGCGCAGCAGCTCGTTGACGAACGCGATCATCAGCCCGGCCGCGAGCACCACGGCGAGGCCGGACAGGCCGGTGCCGGTGTACTTCACGGCGAAGACGCCGCCGACGCCGACGAGGCCGACGACGACCGCCGAGCCGGGGCGGAACGGAAGGCCGGCCAGCTCGGGCCAGCCGAGGGCGACGAGGATCACGAGCGCGGCCGCCACAGCGAGCAGCGCGACGGGGTGCAGATACCCGGCCAGAGCCGCCGCGGCAGCGAGCGCGGCCGTGACGACGGAGCGGGAAGCGAGCGTCACGGCGGCGATTCTCGCAGATGGACGGCGCCTGGTTACCGCGTGGTGCATGGATGCTCACCGCACCGGAAACGTTCTCGCGGTACCGTGTCCCCACTCGCGCGCGCCTGGAGGTCCCGGTGGCAGACCTGCTGCTCCTCACTCCGGCGTCCGGTGGTTCAGCGCAGGTGCTGCCCGCACTCGGCCTGCTGTCGCACCGGGTTCGGGTACTCCCGGTTGAGCCGTCCGCCCTGGTGGACGCCCCGGACGCGGACATCGTGGTGCTCGACGCGCGCCGGGACCTCGTCACGGCCCGCACGACGTGCCGCCTGCTGCGCGCCACCGGCCTGACGGTCCCGCTGATCCTCGTGCTCACCGAGGGCGGGCTCACCGTCGTCACCGCCGAGTGGGGCGCGGACGACATCATCCTCGAGCACGCGACGCCGGCCGAGGTGGAGACCCGGTTCCGGCTCGTCATGGAGCGCGCGGCAGCGGCGACGTACGACGACGCCCCGCAGGAGATCTCGTCGGGCGACCTCACCATCGACGCCGGCGGCTACTCCGCCCGCCTGCGCGGCCGGCCCCTCGACCTGACCTACAAGGAGTTCGAGCTCCTCAAGTACCTGGTGCAGCACCCCGGCCGCGTGTTCACGCGCGCCCAGCTGCTCCAGGAGGTGTGGGGCTACGACTACTACGGGGGCACCCGCACCGTCGACGTCCACGTCCGGCGCCTGCGCGCCAAGCTCGGCCCCGAGCACGAGCAGCTCATCGGCACGGTCCGCAACGTCGGCTACCGGTTCGACCCGCCGAAGGAGCAGCGGCGGCAGGCCGAGGAGCGGCAGCCGTCCGCGCTCCCGGAGACGGCAACCTTCTAGCCCCAGGCGAAGAGCACCTCGGCGCCGTCCAGGACGCGCGCCCGTGGGCTTTCGGTGACGTCCAGCTCCACCCGCAGGGACGACGAGCCGTCGGTGGTCTCGTAGACGTACCGCGTGTTCGTCGTCGTCACCGCCGTGGTCCGCGCGCCGACGAGCCAGGGATGCCGCCGGCGCAGCCCGACGAGGTCCTGATGGGCGCGGTAGATGCGCTCGCCCGCCGGGGGCGCCTGCGACGGCATCTCCGGCCGGATCGCGTCGTCGCCGCCGAGCCGGTCCTCCTTGACCCCGGTCAGCGCCCACTCGTCGCCGTAGTACACGGACGGCACCCCGCCGACGGTCATGAGCACGACGAGCGCCAGCACGGCCGCGTCCGCGCCGACCTTGCTGGCGATCCGCGTCACGTCGTGGTTCCCGACGAAGGTCTGCGGGAGGAAGGTATCGACGAACCCGGCGTGCCGGCGCAGCGCCCAGTCGAGCTCGAAGAAGTTCCCGTCCGCGAGCGACGACCAGATCGCCTTCCATAGCTCGTACTGCGTGACGGAGTCGAGCGTCGAGTCGTGGACGTAGGCGGCGTAGTCGCCGTGGAGCACCTCGCCGACGAACCACGCGTCGGGGTGCCGGTCGCGCACCCGGGGCAGCACGCCGGCCCAGAACGCGGGCGGCACCCGGTAGGCCGCGTCGAGCCGCCAGCCGTCGGCCCCTCGGTCCAGCCAGTGCGACATGACGTCGCCGACGAACCCGGCGACCGCCGGCGACCCGTGGTTGAGCTCGACGAGGCCGCCGTGGCCCTCGAACACGTCCGGCCGGGGCCTGCCCGGCGCCGCCCAGTCGATACGGAACCAGTCGGCGTACTCCCCGTCCGGGCCCTCGGCGAGCGCCCGTCCCACCAGCGGGTGGGCGGCGCCCAGGTGGTTGAAGACGCCGTCGAGCACCAGCCGCAGCCCGCGAGCCCGGCAGCCCGCGACGAGCCGGTCGAAGGCCTCGTCGTCCCCGAGCCGCGGGTCGATGCGGAGGTGGTCGAGCGTGTCGTAACCGTGCGAGATGGACGCGAAGATCGGGCCCAGCAGGAGTCCGTTCGCGCCGAGCGCCACCGCGTGGTCGAGCCGGCCGATCAGCCGGTCGAGCCGGGGCGTCGGCGGCGGGACGTCAGGCTCGCGGACGGGCGCGCCGGTGAACCCCAGCGGGTACACCTGCCACCAGACCGCGTGCTGAACCCAGCCCATGCCGCGACGGTACCGGCCGCGGGTCCCATGGTCGTCAGGGTAGGTTCGGCACCGATGACCGCCGTCGACTACGCCGAGCTCGCCGTCGAGGGCCCCTGGCAGCACCGCTTCGTGGCCGCCAACGGCGCACGCTTCCACGTGGCCGTGGCCGGGCCCGATGATCGCGATGCCCCCCTCGTGGTGCTCCTGCACGACCTGTTGCAGTTCTGGTGGGCCTGGCGGCACCAGATGCCCGCGCTCGCCGAGGCCGGCTACCGCGTCGCGGCGATGGACCTGCGCGGCACGGGCGGCTCGGACAAGCCGCCGCACGGCTACGACACCCCGACGATGGCGACCGACGTCGCGCGCGTCATCCGCTCGCTCGGCGCCGACCGGTGCGTGCTCGTCGGCTCCGGCACGGGCGCCCAGGTGGCGTGGGCCACCGCGGCGATGCACGACGACGTGGTGCGCGCCGTCGGCGCGCTCGCGGCGGCGCACCCGCTGGACTCGGTGTTCGCGCCGATGCACGCGGGCGCCGCGCGGCGGATCGCGATGTCGCTGGTGCCGTCCATGCCCGAGCGGCGGCTGCGGGACCCGCTCGTCGTGCGCCGCCTGCTCACGGGCGGCGCAGGCTCGCGCGGCTGGCCCGATCGCGAGACCTCCCAGCGCTACGCGAGGGCGCTGCAGGTGCCGTTCGCCGCGCACAGCCAGCTCGAGCAGCTGCGGTGGCTGGTGCGTTCCCGCCTGCGCCCCGACGGCCGGCGCTACCTCGGCGCGTACGACGACGCCCGCCCGGTGCCCACTCTCCAGATCCACGGCGACCGCGACGGCGTCCGCTCGCCCACCGCGGCGGCGATGCATGCCCGCGCGCGGCACCTGGCGGAGCCCTACCGCTGGGAGCTGCTCACGGGCGTCGGCCACTACCCGGCCGAGGAGGCCCCCGACCTGGTCAACGCGCTGCTCCTCGACTGGCTGGCCGAAGTCACGGCTTGACGAGCTTGGCCGCCTTGACGGGGTCGGTCTCGCCGATCCCCGCGGAGGGGCACAGGGCGAACACCGGGCACGCCCCGCACGCGGGCTTGCGGGCGAAGCACGTGCGGCGCCCGTGGAAGATCAGGTGGTGGCTGGCCATGATCCAGCCCGACTTGGGCAGCAGAGCGGTCACGTCCTTCTCGACCTGCACCGGGTCCTCGCTCGCCGTGTAGCCGAGGCGGCCGGACAGCCGCAGCACGTGGGTGTCGACCGGCAGGCCGGGGATGCCGAACCCGTTGCCGAGCACCACGTTGGCTGTCTTCCGTCCCACGCCCGGCAGCGTCACCAGGTCCTTCATACGGCGCGGCACCTCGCCACCGAACCGCGCGACGAGCTCGGACGAAAGGCCCTGCACCGACTTCGTCTTGGCCCGGAAGAAGCCCAGCGGGTGGAGGATCTCCTCCAGCTCGTCGGGCGACGCCGCGGCCATCGCGGGGGCGTCCGGGAACCGCGCGAACAGCCCGGGCGTCGTCTGGTTCACGAGCACGTCCGTGGTCTGCGCGGACAGCACGGTCGCCACGAGCAGCTCGAACGGATTCCGGAAGTCGAGCTCGATCCGGGCGTCCGGGTAGCGCTCCGCGAGCGCCCGGTCGATGCGGCGGGCGCGGCGCGTGCGTGCGAGCCCGGTCTCACCGTCGACGATCACGCGGGCAGCGTACGCGCGGCCGACGACACGGCCGTGGTCCCGACGAGTGATTGTCCGGACGCCCGCTCAAGGTCGCCGCGCTGCGGGTCGATCCTCGCTGGGTGCCCGCGTCTCGGCGGGCCGGACCCAGGGAGAGTCGATGCCGGCTCCGACCGAGCAGGAGATCCGCAGCCTTCGTCTCGACCACCGCGCGCTCCGCGCGGAGAGGGCACGGGTCGCCTGGTGGCGGCGCCTGGTGCGGGCGCGGCTCGACCTGCTGGTCGCGCGGACGGTCGGTCCGCAGGCGCTCGGCGAGGAGCTGGCGTTCGCCCTCCCCCTCGAGGTGGGCCTCGAGGTGCCGCGGCCCGACGAGCTGACCCTCGTCCTCGGCCCGCGCGACGCCTCCGACGTCTCCCGGCTGGAGGAGCTGAGGGCGCTCGACAAGCGGCTCGCCCGCTACCAGGCCGGCGTCGAAGAGGCGTTCGTCCGCGCGACCGACGCTCTCATCGACCGCCTGGCCACCGACCCCGACGCGCTCCTCGGCTCCGCACCTGCCCTCTGACCAGGGGCGAGTGCGGCACACTGGGAGGCCGGTGCTGCGGGAGGAGGTCTCATGGTCGAGCCGGTCGTCGACTCCCCTCTCTTCGCGGGTCTCGACCCCGAGGAGGCACGGTCCGTGCTGGACTCGCTCGTCCGGGTGCACGTGCCGCGCGGCGACATCCTGTTCTCCGAGGGCGACGAGGGCGACACCCTCTACGTCATCCAGACCGGGAAGGTGAAGCTCGGCCGGCGGTCGAGCGACGGGCGCGAGAACCTGCTGGCCGTGCTGGGCCCCGGCGAGCTCATCGGCGAGCTGTCTCTGTTCGACCCGGGGGCCCGCACGGCGACCGCGACCGCCCTCACGGACGCCGAGGTGCTCCAGATGGGGCACGACGAGCTGTCGGCGTGGCTCACGACGACGCCCTCCGTCGCCGAGCACCTGCTCCGGACGCTGGCGCGGCGGCTCCGCCGGACCAACGAGGCGCTCGCCGACCTCGTCTTCACCGACGTCCCCGGGCGCGTGGCCAAGGCGCTGCTCGATCTGTCCGAGCGGTTCGGCCAGCCCGTCGCCGACGGCGTGCGCGTGTCGCACGGCCTGACGCAGGAGGAGCTGGCACAGCTGGTCGGCGCCTCCCGGGAGACGGTGAACAAGGCGCTCGCCGACTTCGCGTCCCGCGGCTGGATCCGGCGCGAGGGCCGCGCGGTGACGCTGCTCGACGTCGAGCGCCTGCAGCGCCGCGCGCACTGAGCGGCAGCGCTCAGCGGGTCTCGACGATCAGCTCCACCTCGACCGGCGCGCCGAGCGGCAGCGCCGCGACGCCCACCGCGGAGCGCGCGTGCCGACCGGCGTCGCCGAACAGCTCGCCCAGCAGCTCGCTCGCGCCGTTGACCACGCCGGGCTGACCCGCGAACGTCGGGTCGCTCGCGACGAAGCCGACGACCTTGACCACGCGGGTCACGCGCTCCAGCGCGACGGCCGGCTCCTCGCCGGTCTCCGAGGCCAGCAGCGAGGCGACCGCGGCCACCGCGTTGAGGGCGGCGGTCCAGGCGAGGCTCTTGGCGCCCTCGGGCGTCACGTCGCGGCCGACGAGGCCCGCCACCGGCAGGGCGCCGTTGACGAACGGCAGCTGGCCCGACGTGTAGACGAGCGAGCCCGTGCGCACGGCCGGGACGTAGGCGCCGACGGGCGCCGCCACCGTGGGCAGCGTGACGCCGTGCTCCGCCAGCCGGTCGGCGACCGTCATCAGGACTCCTTGGCGCGCTTGAGGTAGGCGACGAGCCCACCGTCCGGCCCGGAGATCACCGTGACGAGCTCCCAGCCCTCCTCGCCCCACTGGTCGAGGATCGCCTTGGTGGCGTGGATGACGAGGGGGATCGTCGCGTACTCCCAGCGTGCGGCCATGGCCAACACCCTAGGGGGACCCGTCAGCAGACGCCCAGCGAGGCGTCGGCGCCGAGGACCAGCTCGGCCCGCCACGAGCGCACCTCGGGGCGGCGTCGCAGCAGGGCGCGACGCTCGCGCTCCGTCATGCCGCCCCAGACGCCGAAGTCCGCCCGGGAGTCCAGCGCGTCGGCGAGGCACTGCAGCCGGACGGGGCACCCGATGCAGACGGTCCGGGCGTCCCGCTGGGCCGAGCCCTCGACGAAGAGCGCGTCGGGCGCAAGGCGCCCAGTGCCGCACGACGCACTCGCGGTCCAGTGCCCGTCCCGCATCGCCCCCACGCTCACCGAACGCCCTCCTTGTCCGTCCGGGCACCCGCCCCCATCGGCGGACGTTAGCGGCTCTCCGTGCGCCTGACGAGAGCCCGAGTGGGTCATATCAGCAGGTGAGCGGCCCCGTCAGTACCCTGACCAGCAGATTGGGAGCGTTCTCACAACGGAGTCCGCACGGAGACGCCGCGGACGGGCCCACGCGAGGGCCGAACGTCCCGGCAACAGCCGGAAATCGTTCTCGCCAGGGGGCCGGGAGCGTGTGCAGGTCCGGTGGAGGTCAACACAGAGCGGCCTGACCGGCGCCTCCGTCCATGGCCTCGCCAACTACGCTCACCACATGTCGTCTCGTCCGCGCTCGCGTGGCCGCTCCGGCCGCGCCGCCCGCGCCACGGGTCACGCGGCCCAGGGTGTCGCGCTCCTCGTCTCCTTCGTCCTCATGGCCGGCATCGGCGGCGTCCTCGCCGCGGGCCTCGTCCTCCCGGCCGTCGCCCTCGCCAACGGTGTGACGAACCTGACGACGCAGACGTTCAACGACCTGCCGACCGACCTCCAGCTGACGAAGCTGCCGGAGAAGTCGACGATCCTGGCGGCGGACGGCACGCTGCTCGCGACGTTCTTCGACCAGAACCGCGTCATCGTCCCGCTGACGCAGATCGCGCCGATCATGCAGAAGGCCGTGATCTCGGTCGAGGACAAGCGGTTCTACGAGCACTCGGGCATCGACCCCAAGGGCATGCTGCGCGCGCTGGCCACGACCCAGCTCGGCGGCGCGACGCAGGGCGCCTCGACGCTGACGCAGCAGTACATCAAGAACGTGGAGATCCAGGCGGCCCAGCAGATCTCCGACCCGGTGCAGAAGCAGGCCGCGATCACCGCGGCGACGATCGACTCGGGCACCGACGGCTACGCGCGCAAGCTGCGCGAGGCGAAGTTGGCCATCTCGCTCGAGAAGACTCTGACCAAGGACCAGATCCTCGAGAACTACCTCAACATCGCCCAGTTCGGCGCCGGCTCCATCTACGGGGTCGAGGCGGCGGCGCAGCGGTACTTCGGGGTCCACGCCGCCGACCTGAACTACCTGCAGGCGGCGACCATCGCGGGCATCACGCAAAGTCCGACGAAGTGGGACCCGATCCTCAACCCGAAATTCTCCGAGGGCCGGCGCGACGTCGTCCTGGGCACCATGCACGACCAGGGCTACATCACCGACGCGCAGTACCAGCAGGGCATCGCGACGCCGCTGGCCAGCACGATGAACCCGCAGCCGGTTCAGCAGGGCTGCATGGTCGCCGACAAGACCGTGACCGGCGCCGGCTTCTTCTGCGACTACGTCGTCAAGGTGATCCTCAACGACCCGGCGTTCGGGCCCACGCTCACGGCCCGCCAGCAGGTGCTCTACAAGGGCGGGCTGACGATCACCACGACGCTGGTCCCGGGCGAGCAGGCGCAGGCGGTCAAGTCCATCCAGGACAACCTGCCGACCACCGACCCGTCCGGCATCGGCGCCGCGATGACCGTCGTCGAGCCGGGCACCGGCAAGATCACCGCGATGGCGCAGAACCGCCAGTACTACCCGGTGGCCAACCCCGGACCGACGCAGACGTCCGTGAACTGGAACACGTCGTACGACTACGGTGCCTCGAACGGCTTCCCGGCCGGTTCGACGTTCAAGATGTTCACGCTCATCGAGTGGCTGAAGACCGGCCACAGCCTGACGCAGACGTTCGACGGCACGCTGCACCCGTTCAACCAGCACGACTTCACCGCCTGCGGCAAGCCGTACCCGGTGAATGCGGTGTGGAAGCCCACCAACTCCGAGGGCAACGGCGGCGTCATGAACGCCATCGACGCCACGAAGAACTCCGTGAACTCCGCCTACCTGGCGATGGCCGAGCAGCTCGACCTCTGCAACATCATGCAGAACGCGGCCGACCTCGGCGTGGTGCAGCCGGCGGGCAAGGCGATGGGCCAGAACATCCCGGCGGTGCCGTCGAACGTCATCGGCTCGGCGGAAGTGACGCCCTTGGCGATGGCTGCGGCCGCCGCAGCCCTTGCCGACAACGGCACGTACTGCACGCCGATCGCCATCACCCGGGTCGTCGACACCGACGGCAAGGACCTGCAGGTCCCGTCGGCGGCCTGCCAGCAGAAGCTCGAGCCCCGCATCGCCGCGGCCGTCAACTACACGCTGAAGAACGTATGGCAGGGCACCGCGAGGGGCCTCGGCCAGCCGAAGTACCCCGCCGCCGGCAAGACCGGCACGACGAGCGAGGCCGAGGACATCTGGTTCGTCGGCTACACGCCGCTGCGCGCCGCCGCCGCCTGGGTGGGTCACCCGGACTCGTTCAAGTCGATGAACGGCCTGACCATCAACGGCAAGCAGTACAACCGGCGCACGGGCGGGCCCTTCGGTGCCAACATCCCGGGACCCATCTGGCGTGAGTTCATGGACCAGTTCATGAGCACCCAGGGCAACGTCCCCGACTTCTCGCCGCCTGGGAACAACGAGGTCTACGGCGCCCAGGTGCCGGTGCCCGATGTCGTCGGGCTCTCGCAGGGCGACGCCACGGCCGCGCTCCAGTCGGCCGGCTTCACTGTGAAGATCTCCGGCACGCAGGCGACCGACCCGTCCCCGGCGGGTACCGTCGTCGGCCAGTCCGCCACGGGCAAGGCGCCGAAGAACTCGATCATCATCCTCACGCTCTCCAACGGGCAGGGCGTGCAGCCGACCCAGCAGCCGACGCAGCCACAGCAGACCGGAAATGGTGGCGGCGGTGGCGGCGGCGGCGGCGGTGGTGGCGGTGGCGGCGGCGGCGGTGGCGGCGGCGGCGGCGGTGGCGGCGGCGGTGGAGGCGGCAAGGGCTGATGCCTGACC
>Ga0207835_1000140_pt1 | contig 17051 bp, 14 predicted proteins | sample LuqExpMetagenom8_FD_187766 | JGI IMG/M metagenome (GOLD analysis project Ga0207835, IMG submission 187766) | Tropical forest soil microbial communities from Luquillo Experimental Forest, Puerto Rico - Sample 8 (SPAdes) | ecosystem: Environmental > Terrestrial > Soil > Tropical forest ... | reverse complement strand
GCGTGCCCGTCGTCGTCCACGAGCAGAACGCCCGCCCGGGCCTGGCGAACCGGCTCGGAGCGCGCTGGGCCGGCGCCGTCGCCACGACGTTCCCCGCCACGCGCCTGCGGCACGCCCAGGTGACCGGCCTGCCCCTGCGCGCTCCGATCGCCCGGCTCGCAGCCGACAAGGCCGCCGATCCCGTCGCGACGCGCATGCGCGGCGCGATCGAGCTCGGCCTCGACCCGTCGCGCCCGACGCTCCTGGTGACCGGCGGATCGCTTGGCGCGCTCAGCCTCAACCGTGCCGCCGCGGGTGCCGCGGCCGACCTCCTCGCCGCCGGCATCCAGGTGGTGCACCTCACCGGCAACGGCAAGGCCGACCCGGTCCGCGCTGCTCTGACGGACGTGCCCGGCGCCGAGCGGTACCACGTGCTGGAGTACCTCGGCCGGATGGAGCTCGCGCTCGCCGTCGCGGACCTCGTGCTCTGCCGCGCGGGCGCCGGCACGGTGTGCGAGCTCGCCGCGCTGGGCATCCCGGCGATCTACGTGCCGCTGCCCTTCGGCAACGGGGAGCAGCGGCTCAACGCGGCGGGCGTCGTCGAGGCGGGCGGTGGCCTGCTGGTGGACGACGAGGCCATGACGCCGGCCTGGGTCCGCAGCCGACTGGTGCCTCTCCTGGCCGGCGAGACGTCCGCGGCGACCCGCTCGCGCATGGCCGCGGCGGCCGCGAAGGTGGGCGTGCGCGACGCCGCCGCGCGCGTGGCCGGCCTGATCGCTGCGTTGCTGCCCGCCGCGTCGTCCGACGAGGGCGCGTTGCCCGACGAAGCCCCCCCGACCGACGAAGGCGCTGCGGCCGACGAAGGCGCTGCGGCCGACGAAGGTGCTGCGCCTGACGACGGTGCAGCCCCCGACGACGCGGCGGCCACCGGCGATCCGACGGCGTCGTCTCCCGCAACCTTCACCGACATCCCGGTCGTCGCCGACCTCGGCCACGTCCACCTCATCGGAGTCGGCGGGGCCGGCATGTCGGCGATCGCCGCCCTCCTCGCCGCCCGCGGCCTGACGGTCTCGGGCTCGGACGCCGCCGAGGGCCCGGCGCTGCCGGGCCTGCGCGCAGCCGGGATCGAGGTCCACGTCGGCCACGACGCGGCCCACGTCGCGGGTGCAGACACGGTCGTGGTCTCGTCGGCCGTCCGCGAGAGCAACCCCGAGCTCGCCGCCGCGCGCGCGGCGGGGCTGCGGGTGCTCCATCGCTCGGAGGCGCTCGCCGCGCTCATGGCGGACCGCGACGCGGTCGCGGTCGCCGGCGCGCACGGCAAGACGACGACGTCGGCGATGGTCGCCACGGCGTTGCTGGCCGCCGGCCGCGACCCCTCGTTCGCCATCGGTGGCGTCGTGATGGGCCCGGACGGCCCCCTGGGTGGTGCCCGGGACGGCGACGGCCCGTTCGTCGCCGAGGCCGACGAGTCGGACGGCTCGTTCCTCAACTACGCGCCGCTCGTCGCGATCGTCACCAACGTCGAGCCGGACCACCTGGACCACTACGGCACGCGCGAGGCGTTCGAGGACGCGTTCGCGCTGTTCGCCGCGCGCATCCGGCCCGGAGGGCTCCTCGTGGCCTGCGCCGACGACGAGGGCGCCGCGCGGCTCGTCGTGACGGCGCGCGGGCCGCTGGCGGCGCGTGGAGTCGCCGTGACGACGTACGGGCGGACCGCGGGCGCCGACGTCCTCGTCGGCCCGACGACCGCGGCCGCCGTCGGCGGCTGGACCACGCCGCTCACCGATGTCGACGGCACCACCGAGGTGACGCTGGCCGTCGCGGGGGAGCACAACGGCCTCAACGCCGCCGCGGCGTTTGCCGCGCTGCGCCGGCTGGGCGTCCCGCCCGGCGAGGCCGCCGCGGGGCTGGCGGCGTTCCGTGGCACCGGCCGGCGGTTCGAGGACCGGGGGAGCGCGGGCGGCGTGCGCGTGGTCGACGACTACGCGCACCACCCGACCGAGGTCGCGGCCCTGCTGCGCGCGGCGCGCCAGGTGACGGACGGCCGGATCGTCGTGCTCTTCCAGCCGCACCTGTACTCGCGGACCAGGACATTCGCCGACGAGTTCGCCATGGCGCTCTCGACGGCCGACGAGGTCGTCGTGACCGATGTCTATGCGGCCCGCGAGGACCCGGACCCGCAGGTGACCGGCGCGCTGATCACCGACCGGATGGGCGAGCACGCGCACTTCGTGGCGGATCGCGTGGAGGCGGCGCACGCCGCGGCAGCCCTCGCGCAGCCCGGCGACCTCCTGCTCACCGTCGGCGCCGGCGACGTGACGAACCTCGCACCGTTCGTCCTCGAGGCACTGGGCGAGGCCGAGTCGTGAGCCCGTCGCGCCCGGCCGCCCCGCGTCCCGGACCGACGAGGCGCGGCGAGCCGACGAGCCCGGGTGCGCGCCCGACGAAGCCCGCTGCGGTTCGACCGGACGAACGGGCTGCGGCCACGCCGGCGCCATGGACGATGCCGCCGCCCGCGAGTGGTCCGGTCCGCACCACGGACGACCGGCCTTCGTCGGGCACCACCCGGACTCACGCCGAGCGGCCCGACGCAACGGCGACGGGCGAGGACCCGACGGATGCGCGGGGCGTCAAGGCGGCACTCGCCGAACGGGACTCGATGCACCCGGGGCAACGCGCCGCCGGCGCGGGCACCGGCACGACGTCGTCAGTCGCCACGCGGGCATCGGTGTCCCCGATCAGCAACCGCACCACCTACGAGGTGCGCCGCTTCCGCGGCCCGGTCCGCCCGGCGGTGGTCTCGACGCAGTCGGCGGAGCGCTTCGCGGAGAGGGCCAGGGCGAACCGCAACCTCGCCCGTCGGCAGATCGCGCTCGTCGTCGGAGGCACGCTGCTGGTCCTCGGCTTCGGCTACCTGGTGCTGTTGTCGCCGGTGTTCGCGCTCGACCCGGCGAAGGACACGGTGACCGGCGCCGGAACGGTCGTCGCGGTCGACCGGGTGACGGCCGTCGTGGCGAGGCACGAGGGCACGCCCCTGCCGCGCCTCGACATCGCGAAGGTGCGCTCCGAGATCCTCCAGGTTCCCGGCGTCCGGGACGCGACCGTGTCCCGCAGCTGGCCGAAGGGCCTGACGATCACGCTGGTCAGCCGGGAGCCCGTCGCCACGGTCCCCGAGCAGCAGGCGCCGCAGGGCGCGGTCGCCCCGGGATTCGCGCTGCTCGATCAGGACGGCGTCCAGGTGGGCCGGTCGGACGCGGCGCCGGCGGGCCTCCCGGTGGTCAGCGTGCCGGTCGACGACGCGCGGACGCTGCAGTCGGTGCTCTCGGTCCTGCGCCAGCTGCCGGCCGACCTCGCGGCCCAGATCGGCACCGTGTCGGCGCAGACGCAGGACACCATCACGATGCGGCTGCGGGACGGCGTGACCGTCACCTGGGGGAGCGCGGACGAGACGGCGCTCAAGGCGGCGGTCCTCGCGGCGCTTCGCGCCTCCCCCGCGGCGGCGCACGTCCACACGATCGACGTTTCCGCGCCGCGGATGCCCATCACCAAGTAGCCGATCGCCGACACGCGCGCGGCGGTCGTTGATGCGGTGGGGGTGCGGACCTACCTTCACACCGGAAGGACCTGACATAACTCTAACCCTCCACCTGAGGGTGAAGGTTGACCAGGACCCCGGAACGAGAGGCGTGAACCGTGGCAGCTCCGCAGAACTACCTGGCGGTCATCAAGGTCGTCGGCATCGGCGGGGGCGGCGTCAACGCCGTCAACCGGATGATCGAGGTCGGCCTCAAGGGCGTGGAGTTCATCGCCATCAACACCGACGCCCAGGCGCTGCTGATGTCTGACGCGGACGTCAAGCTCGACGTCGGCCGCGAGCTCACGCGGGGGCTCGGCGCGGGCGCCGACCCCGAGGTCGGGCGCAGGGCAGCCGATGACCATGTCGAGGAGATCGAGGACGTCATCCGCGGCTCCGACATGGTGTTCGTCACCGCCGGCGAGGGCGGTGGCACCGGCACCGGCGGCGCGCCGGTCGTGGCCCGCGTAGCCCGGTCGCTCGGCGCGCTCACCATCGGCGTCGTGACGCGTCCGTTCACGTTCGAGGGCCGCCGCCGCTCGGTGCAGGCGGACTCGGGCATCGAGGCGCTGCGCGCCGAGGTCGACACCCTCATCGTCATCCCCAACGACCGCCTGCTCTCGATCTCCGACCGCTCGGTCTCGGTGCTCGACGCCTTCCGCTCGGCGGACCAGGTGCTCCTGTCCGGCGTCCAGGGCATCACGGACCTCATCACCACCCCCGGCCTCATCAACCTCGACTTCGCGGACGTCAAGTCCGTCATGCAGGGCGCCGGCTCGGCGCTCATGGGGATCGGCTTCGCCCGCGGCGAGGACCGCGCCGTCCAGGCCGCGGAGATGGCGATCTCGTCGCCGCTCCTCGAGGCGAGCATCGACGGCGCGCACGGAGTGCTGCTGTCGATTCAGGGCGGCTCCGACCTCGGCCTGTTCGAGATCAACGAGGCGGCCCGGCTGGTCCAGGAGGCGGCCCACCCGGAGGCGAACATCATCTTCGGTGCCGTCATCGACGACGCGCTGGGCGACGAGGTGCGCGTCACCGTCATCGCGGCGGGCTTCGACGGCGGTACGCCCACGGTGCGGCGCGACGCACGCGCGCTCGGCCAGGTGAGCGGCGGCGCTCCCGCGCCTGCGGCGGTCCCGCCGCAGCCCCGCCAGGCGCCGTCGAGCCCGGTCCACGCGCCGGCCATCCCGACCCCGGTGGCGGCGCCCGTCGCACCGCGGCCGCAGGCTCCCGAGGTGCCGGCCTTCCTCTCGAGCGACCTCGACCCGGTGCCGCTCACGGGCTCCCTCGAGGTGCCGAAGCTCTTCACCGAGCCGGTGCCCCGCGTCGAGCACGACGAGCTGGACGTCCCGGACTTCCTCAAGTAGTGGTGGGCACCCCGGCCTGGGAGGCCGTCGACCTCGGGCCGGGGGTGCTTGCCGCCTTCACCACGCGGGCGGGTGGCGTCAGCCGTGCGCCCTGGGACTCGCTCGACCTCGGCCTGTCGGTCGGGGACGACGAGGCCGACGTCGTCGCGAACCGGTCGCGGCTCGCGACGTGGGCCGGCGCTCCGGTGGCGTTCGGGACGCAGGTGCACCGCGCCGGGGTGCTGGTCGTCCACGACCTGCAGCCAGACGTGCGTTCGGTGGGCGTCGCGGACGTCTACCTGGCGACCGACCCGGGCGTCGCGGTAGGGGTGCTCGTCGCGGACTGCGTGCCGGTGCTGCTCGCGGACCCGGTCGCCCGTGTCGTCGCCGCCGTGCACGCCGGGCGCGCGGGCCTCGTCGCCGGTGTCGTCGGCGCGGCCGTGACCGCGATGGCCGAGCACGGCGCCGACCTGGCGCGCATCCGCGCCGCCCTCGGGCCGTCGATCGCCGGCTCGTCGTACGAGGTCCCGGCCGAGCTGCGTGACGAGGTCGGCCGGCGGCTCCCGGAGGCGCCGACGACCACCTCGTGGGGCACGCCGGCCCTGGACCTGCCGGCCGCCGCCGCCGGCGAGCTGGCGCGGGCGGGCGTCGGCCGGGTCGCCCGGGTCGACCGGGACACGTTCACCGATCCCGAGCTGTACTCCCACCGCCGTGCGACCGCCGCCGGGACGACGACCGGACGGTCCTGCGGGCTGGTGCGGCTGCTCCCAGCGTGACCCGCATGACCGGCGTGGCGGGCGTGTCCTCCCAGGACAGAGCACATGTCGTTGCTAGCGTAAAACGCGGTACGTGCCCGTCGACGCACGCACTCGAGGATGGGGAGAGGGCTGATGGCCGGAGCGCTGCGCAAGACGATGCTGTACCTCGGTCTGGCCGAGCCCGGCGCCGACGACCACGAGGACTGGGTCGAGGACGACGGTCAGGAGGTCGAGGTGGCTGAGCAGTTCGGGGGTCAGGTGACCCCGCTGCGGCGGCCCGAGCGATCGGGTGCCCCGGCACCCGCCGCCGAGCTGCGTCGCATCACGACGGTGCACCCGCGGTCGTACAACGACGCGCGGACCATCGGCGAGGCGTTCCGGTCCGGGATCCCGGTGATCATCAACCTCACCGACATGGACGACTCCGACGCCAAGCGCCTGGTCGACTTCTCCGCCGGGCTGATCTTCGGCCTGCACGGGGCGATCGAGCGGGTGACCAACAAGGTGTTCCTGCTGTCGCCGGCAACGGTCGAGGTCTCGTCCCAGGGCGCCACGGTTGAGGGGCCGGCGAAGTCCGGTTTCTACAACCAGAGCTGACACGTGCAAAGTTAGCGCGTGGTCTTCCTGGTCATCCGCGAGATCCTGACTCTCGTCGTCGTCCTGTTCCTCATCTTCCTGCTCGGCCGCGCGGTGCTGGACTGGGTCCAGTTCTTCGCGCGCGAGTGGCGTCCGAAGGGCGCCTCGCTCGTCATCGCCGAGGCCGTCTACACGGTGACCGACCCGCCGTTGAAGCTGCTGCGGCGGCTCATCCCCCCGCTGCGGCTGGGCAACGTCAGCCTCGACGTGGCGTACATGGTCCTGTTCGCGATCTGCTGGGTGCTGCTGGCCGTCCTGTGACGGCCGCCCCCTGATGCAAGGCGTGCACGCCACGTGCATCAGGGGAGTTCCCGGGAGGCCAAACTCCGCTACGGTGGCCCGAAGGCGGTCCAGTGCGACTGCCCCCTGTTCGAGCAGCACGACCGACAGAGGTGACGACGATGGCACTGCTGACCGCAGACGACGTCCTGAACAAGAAGTTCCAGTCGACGAAGTTCCGCGAGGGGTATGACCAGGACGAGGTCGACGACTTCCTGGACGATGTTGTCAACACTCTGCGCGAAGTGCAGAACGAGAACGACGACCTCAAGACGAAGCTGGCCGCGGCCGAGCGCCGGATCGCCGAGCTGAGCCGCGACGGCGCCGCCGCCGCGTCGATGCCCGCGCCCGCGCCGATCGTCGCCGCCCCGGAGCCCGAGCCGGAGCCGGTTCCCGCCCCCGTCATCGCGGCCCCGGTCCCGGCACCCGTCCTGAGCGCGCCTGCCCCCGGTCGCAACGAACCCGAGTCCGCCACGGGCATGCTGGCGCTGGCGCAGAAGCTGCACGACGACTACGTCCGCAGCGGCCAGGAGGAGTCGGACCGACTGGTCAACGAGGCGCGGGTGCGCGCCTCGCAGATCGTCCGCGAGGCCGAGGAGACGAGCCAGCGCACGCTCATGCAGCTCGAGCAGGAGCGGAGCCTCCTGGAGCGCAAGATCGACGAGCTCCGGGTGTTCGAGCGCGACTACCGGACCCGCCTCAAGAGCTACCTGGAGAACCTGCTCGGCGACCTCGACAACCGCGGCAACGCGCTTCCGCCGCGTGCCGGCCAGGCTCAGACGGTCGGCGACAGCCTCTAGCTCGACCAGACGACACGCAGTCCCCGAATGCAGGGGCTGCGTGTCGTGTTGTGAAGGAGATGTAGCGCGATTACAGTCGCGTGACTTCCTGAAGGGGGGTGTCCGGCGTGAACGAGGTGCTCAACACGCTCACCGTGGGCGGTGAGGAGAAGGACCTGGCCAAGGTGGTCAAGCAGTTCCCTGTCCGTGCCGGTGAGAAGCCGTGGACGGCCAAGGAAGTGACGGCCATCGCCGACGAGCTCGTCGCGGAGCGGGCACGGCTCGAGGGCGAGCTGGCGAACGCCGACGCGGAGCTCACGGACCTGCTGCGCAACGCAGGCGACGGCGCCGGTGACGACCAGGCGGACTCGGGGGCGTCGGCGCTCGAGCGCGAGCACGAGCTGACCCTCGTCAACAACACGCGGGACCTCCTGCTCCAGACGCAGCACGCGCTCGGGCGGATCGCCGCCGGCACGTTCGGCACGTGCGAGTCGTGCGGGCAGCCGATCGGCAAGGCCCGTCTGCAGGCGTTCCCGCGCGCGACGCTGTGCGTGGAGTGCAAGCAGCGCGAGGAACGGCGCTGACCCACCCGTACACTCCTTCGGTGCCCGAGAACCCGACCGACGAGTCTCACGACGACGCGACCGACCCCGTGACGGGATCGGTCCCGCGTCGAGCGGGTCGGCTCGTCCCGCTCGTCGTCGTGCTCGCGCTGGTCGTGCTCGGCATCGACCAGCTGACGAAGTGGCGCGCGCTAGAGACGCTCGTCCAGGGGAGGCGGATCGACCTCTTCGGGTCGCTGCTCGGGCTCGAGCTCGTCTTCAACCCCGGCGCGGCGCTGTCGATCGCGACCGGGATGACGTGGCTGCTGACGCTGGTCGCCGCCGTCGTCGTGGTCGTCGTCGCGCGGGCGTCCCGCCGGCTTGGCTCGACGACGTGGGCCGTCGCGTTCGGGCTCCTGCTGGGCGGTGCGCTCGGGAACCTCATCGACCGGTTCTTCCGGGAGCCGGGTCCGGCGCGCGGTGAGGTCGTCGACTTCATCGCCTACGGGAACTGGTTCGTCGGCAACGTGGCGGACATCGCGATCGTCGTCGCCGCCGTGCTCGTCGTGCTGCAGACCCTGCGCGGGGTGCGGCTGGACGGCACGCGCGAGGTGCGCGGCGAGGTCCAGCCGACCGACGTGCCGCCCGAGGAGCCGGCCGACGAGCCGCGGCACGACGAGGCCGCGCCGTTCTCGGCCGGTCCGGACGTCCAGTCACCGGCGGCCGAGCCCGGCGAGCGATGAGCGAGCGCCGGACGCTCCCGGTTCCGGACGGGCTGGCCGGCGAGCGCGTGGACGCAGGGCTGGCGCGGCTGCTGGGCCTGTCCCGCACGCGTGCCGCCGAGGTGGTCGAGGCCGGCGGCGTGCTGCTCGACGGGCGTGAGGTCGGCAAGTCCGACCGGCTGACGGCCGGCGGCTGGCTCGAGGTCGAGGTCCCCGACGCGGCCCCGGCCGTGGTGGCGGCGCCGGAGCCCGTCCCGGGGATGGGCATCGTCCACGACGACGAGGACGTGGTGGTCGTCGACAAGCCGGTGGGCGTGGCGGCGCACCCGTCACCCGGGTGGACCGGGCCGACCGTCGTCGGCGCGCTGGCCGCCGCGGGCTACCGCGTGTCGACGTCGGGGGCCGCCGAGCGGCAGGGCGTGGTGCACCGGCTCGACGTCGGCACCAGCGGGCTCATGGTCGTCGCCAAGACCGAGCGCGCGTACACGGTGCTCAAGCGTGCCTTCAAGGAGCGGACGGTCGACAAGGTCTACCACGCGGTGGTCCAGGGCCACCCGGAGCCGACCGTCGGCACGATCGACGCCCCGGTGGGCCGGCATCCCAGCTCCGACTGGAAGTTCGCGGTCGTCGCCAGCGGCAAGCCCGCCGTGACGCACTACGAGGTGGCCGAGATGCTGCCGTCCGCCTCGCTGGTCGAGGTGCACCTTGAGACCGGGCGCACGCACCAGATCCGCGTCCACTTCGCCGCCCTGCGGCACGTGCTCGTCGGCGACCTGATGTACGGCGCGGACCCGGTGCTGGCCGAGCGGCTGGGCCTGACGCGCCAGTGGCTGCATGCGGTCCGGCTGGGGTTCGACCACCCCGCGACGGGCAGCTGGGTCGAGTTCACCAGCCCGTACCCCGAGGACCTCGCCACGGCGCTGGAGAGGCTGCGCGAGGCCTACCGCTGAGCCCTTGACTTGGAGTGCGCTCCAAGTCTTAGCGTCGCCCGCCATGGACATCGGCCTGCACATCGCGGACTTCACCTGGACCGGCGGCGTCCCCGCCCTCGGCGACACGCTCGCCCGGCACGCGCGCGACGCGGAGGACGCGGGCATCGCCCGGATCACGGTGATGGACCACTTCTGGCAGCTCGGCGGCAACCTCGGGCCGTACGAGCACGAGATGCTCGAGGCGTACACGACGCTCGGGTTCCTCGCCGCCCACACCCGGACCGTCCTGCTGCACACGCTGGTGACGAGCGCCGTCAACCGGTCGCCGGGCATCCTGGCCAAGCAGATCGCGACGCTCGACGTGCTGTCCGACGGCCGCGCCGGGCTGGGTGTCGGGGCGGGTGGTTCGCCGACGAGGCGGCGGGGATCGGGATCCCGTTCCCGCCGCTCGCGGAGCGCTTCGAGCGGCTGGAGGAGACCGTCCAGATCTGCCTGCAGATGTGGTCCGGGTCGCAGGAGCCGTTCCACGGCCGGCACTACGAACTGGCCCGCACCCTCGGCTCGCCGCAGCCGCTCCAGCGGCCGCGCCCGTACCTCATGATCGCGGGCGGCGGCGAGACCAAGACGCTCCGGCTCGTCGCGCAGTACGCGGACGCGTGCAACCTGGGCGCCGGGCCGGGTGTGCCGCACAAGCTCGAGGTGCTGCGGCGCCACTGCGACGCGGTCGGGCGGGACGAAGCCGAGATCGAGCGCACCGTCATGCTCTCCGTCGGGCCGCAGACGAACCGCGGCGGGTTGCTGCAGCAGCTCGACGAGGCGGCCGGGCAGGGCTGCGCGGCCGCGTACGTCTACGCCCAGCAGATGCCCGAGCCGCGCCGCGTCGTGGACCTGCTGGGGTCGGTGGTCGAGGCCGTCCGCTGACGGTCGGGGGCTGGATAGCCTGAGGCGATGTCCTCCGTCGCGGTGGCGTACTGGGTATCGGGCGTCGCGACGACGGCGGCAGTGATCGTGGCGCTCTGGTTCTCGGCACTGGCGCGCGTGGACGCCCGCCACCAGGAGCTGCACCGCGTCTACGCGTGGGCCGAGTACGCACCCGTGCTTCACTCCGCGGGGCATGACGACGGGTGGAAGCTGGTCTTCAGCAACCTCGCCGACATTCCCGTGTTCCGGTGGGCCGCCGTTGTCGAGTGGACCTCCGCCGGAGGTCACCGCGAGCGGACGACGTTCACCAACGTCTCGATGGGACTGCTCGCGCCTGGCCGTGGCGAGTGTGCGTGGACCCTGTCCGAGCCACCGACGTCCGAGGCGAGCATCGAGGTCGGACTCGTCTTCGAGGACGCCGCGCACCAGACGTGGGCGCGCCGGCGCGCGGGCCTCCTCGTGAAGGCGACGGCGACGGAGCGGGCGTGGTTGGGCGACGCCTCCGTGCCGACCGACGTGAACTGGACGGTGTGGCCGGGGTCGCACACGCCATAGCGCGCAGGGTGCGCGTGTGCGCCGAAAGTGATGTCCGGACCTCGACGTAGGATCGCCCGCATGGCACCGGCGGACGGCTCCGACTACGTCCACCTGCACGTGCACACCGAGTACTCGATGCTCGACGGCGCGGCGCGCGTGCCGGACCTGATGACCGAGGTCAAGCGGCTCGGCCAGACGGCGATCGGGAGCACGGACCACGGGTACCTGTTCGGCGCGTTCGAGTTCTGGAAGCGCGCCAAGGAGGCCGGCGTCAAGCCGATCCTCGGGGTCGAGGCCTACGTCACGCCCGGCACCAGCCGGTTCGACCAGACCCGTGTGCGGTTCGGCGCGGCCGGCCAGGAGGCCGACGACGTCTCGGCGCGCGGCGCGTACACGCACATGACGCTGTGGGCCAAGGACAACACGGGCCTGCACAACCTCTTCCGGGCCAGCTCGCTCGCCTCGCTCGACGGGCAGATGGGCAAGTGGCCGCGGATGGACCGCGACCTGCTGCAGCGCTACGGCAAGGGCCTCATCGCGACGACCGGGTGCCCGTCCGGCGAGATCCAGACGAGGCTGCGGCTCGGCCAGTGGGACGAGGCCGTCCGCGCCGCCGGCGAGCTGCAGGACATCTTCGGCCGGGACTCGTTCTACGTGGAGCTCATGGACCACGGGATCGACATCGAGACGCGCGTGGTCAAGGACCTGCTGCGGCTCGCGGAGGCGATCGGCGCCCCGCTCGTCGCGACGAACGACCTGCACTACGTGCGCCAGGACGACGCCTCCTCCCAGGAGGCGCTGCTGTGCATCAACTCCGGCACCACGCTCGCGGACCCCGACCGGTTCAAGTTCGACGGCGACGGGTACTACGTGAAGTCGGCGGCCGAGATGCGGCGCACGTGGGCCGAGCTGCCGGAGGCGTGCGACAACACCCTGCGCATCGCCGAGCAATGCGACGTCAGCTTCAACACCCGGGCGAACTACATGCCGACCTACCCCTGCCCGGCGGGGGAGGACGAGACGAGCTGGTTCGTCAAGGAGGTCGAGCGGGGTCTGCACGTGCGGTTCCCGCAGGGGATCCCCGGCGAGGTCCGCACCCAGGCGGAGTACGAGACCGGCGTCATCACGCAGATGGGCTTCCCGGGGTACTTCCTCGTCGTCGCCGACTTCATCAACTGGGCGAAGGACCACGGGATCCGCGTCGGCCCGGGCCGCGGCTCGGGCGCCGGATCGATCGCCGCCTACGCGATGCGGATCACCGACCTCAACCCGCTCCACCACGGCCTGATCTTCGAGCGGTTCCTCAACCCCGACCGCGTCTCGATGCCCGACTTCGACGTCGACTTCGACGAGCGCCGGCGGGGCGAGGTGATCAAGTACGTCACCGACAAGTACGGCGAGGACCGCGTGGCGCAGATCGTCACGTACGGGACCATCAAGGCCAAGCAGGCCGTCAAGGACTCCGCACGGCTCCTCGGCTTCCCGTTCGCCATGGGCGACAAGCTGACGAAGGTCATCCCGCCGCCGAACCAGGGCCATGACATCGGGCTGTCGAACATCTTCGACCCCGCCGACCCGCGCTACGCCGAGGGCGACGAGTTCCGGCAGCTCCACGCCGCCGACCCGGACGCGCAGCGCGTCGTCGCCCTGGCACGCGGCATCGAGGGCCTGAAGCGCCAGTGGGGCGTGCACGCGGCCGGCGTCATCATGTCGAGCGACCCGCTCATCGACATCATCCCGATCATGCGGCGGCCGCAGGACGGCGCCGTCATCACGCAGTTCGACTACCCCACGTGTGAGGGCCTCGGCCTGATCAAGATGGACTTCCTCGGGCTGCGAAACCTGACGATCCTCGACGACGCCCTGGCCAACATCGTCGCTAACGGCAAGGCGCCCCTCACGCTCGAGGAGCTCCCGCTCGACGACCCGAAGACGTACCAGCTGCTTGCGAACGCCGACACGCTGGGCGTGTTCCAGCTCGACGGCAGCGGCATGCGCGCCCTGCTCCGGCTCATGCGGCCGGACAACTTCGAGGACATCTCGGCGGTCGGCGCGTTGTACCGCCCGGGCCCGATGGGCGCCAACTCGCACACGAACTACGCGCTGCGCAAGAACGGCCTGCAGGAGATCACGCCGATTCACCCAGAGCTGGCCGAGCCGCTCAAGGACATCCTCGACCAGACGTACGGCCTGATCGTCTACCAGGAGCAGGTCATGGCGATCGCGCAGCGCCTGGCCGGGTACTCCCTTGGCCAGGCCGACCTGCTGCGCCGCGCGATGGGCAAGAAGAAGAAGTCCGAGCTGGACAAGCAGTTCGAGAACTTCTCGGGCGGCATGAAGGACCGCGGCTACTCGATGAACGCGGTCCAGACGCTCTGGGACATCCTGGTCCCGTTCTCGGACTACGCCTTCAACAAGGCGCACTCGGCGGCGTACGGGCTGGTCTCGTACTGGACCGCCTACCTCAAGGCGAACTACCCGGTCGAGTACATGGCCGCCCTGCTGACGTCCGTGCGCGACGACAAGGACAAGTCGGCGCTGTACCTCGGCGAGTGCCGCCGCATGGGCGTCACCGTGCTGCCGCCGGACGTCAACTCGTCGGTCGCCAACTTCACCGCCGTGTGGGAGGACATCCGGTTCGGCCTCACCGCCGTGCGCAACGTCGGCGCCAACGTCGTCGAGGCGATCGTCGAGTCGCGCCACGCGAAGGGCGCCTACACGAGCTTCACCGACTTCCTCGACAAGGTGCCCGCCGTCGTCTGCAACAAGCGGACCATCGAGTCGCTCATCAAGGCCGGCGCCTTCGACTCCCTGGGCCACACCCGACGCGCGCTGCTGCTGGTCCACGAGCAGGCGGTCGACGCCGTCATCGGCGTCAAGCGCCGGGAGGCGGAGGGTCAGTTCGACCTGTTCGCCGATCTCATGGGCGGGTCTGAGGGGCCCGGCTTCTCCGTCGTCGTGCCCGACGTCCCGGACTGGGACAAGAAGCAGCGGCTGACGTTCGAGCGGGAGATGCTCGGCCTGTACGTCTCGGACCACCCGCTGGCCGGCATCGAGCACGTGCTCACGGCCGCCGCGGACGTGCCGATCGCCACGCTGCTGGCCGACGAGCAGCGCCCGGACGGCTCGACGGTCACGGTCGCGGGGCTGGTGACGTCCTTGCAGCGGCGGCTGTCCAAGCAGGGCAACCCGTGGGCGTCCGTGGTGCTGGAGGACATGGAGTCCTCGGTCGAGGTGATGTTCTTCGGCGAGACCTACCAGAGCTACTCGACGGTGCTCGCGGAGGACGCCGTGCTCGTCATCCGCGGCCGGGTGCGGCGCCGCGACGAGACGATGCAGCTCCAGGCGATCGAGGTGAGCGTGCCGGACATCGTCGCCCACGGCGCCGATGCGCCGCTCCTGGTGCAGATGCCCGTGCAGCGGTGCACGCCGCCGGTCGTCGAGCGCCTCAAGGAGGTGCTCACGAGCCACCCCGGCACCACCGAGGTCCGGCTCAAGCTCACGAGCCCCGGGCGCGCGACCGTCATGAAGCTCGGCGACGCGCTCCGCGTCGAGCGGTCCACCGAGCTGTTCGGCGACCTCAAGGCGCTCCTCGGACCGGGCTGCCTGGCGAGCTGAGCGTCCGGCCGCCGAGATGGACGTTCCGGCGTCCGGACGGCGCGCACACCTAGACTCGCCGTCGTGATCCGCATCGACCTGCGCGGCCGCACGCTGGGCCGGCGAGAGCTGCACGGCGTCCTGCCGCGCGCGGAGCTGGACGTCGAGCACGCGACCGCCACCGTGGCGCCGATCGTCGACGACGTGCGCGAACGCGGTGCGGCGGCACTGCGCGACCTGGCGGAGCGGTTCGACGGCGTGCGCCCGGAGCACCTGCGGGTGCCGGCGGAGGCGCTGGCCCGGGCGGCCGCCGAGCTCGACCCGGTGATCCGCGACGCCCTGGCGGAGGCGATCCGCCGCGTTCGCCAGGTGCACGGCGCGCAGCTGCCGTGGGGCGGGACGGTGGCGGTCGCGCCGGGGGCGCGGGTGCGCCAGCGGTACGTGCCGGTGCGCCGCGTCGGCCTCTACGTGCCGGGCGGCCTCGCGGTGTACCCGTCGTCGGTCGTCATGAACGTGGTCCCGGCGCAGGCCGCCGGGGTCGGGTCGCTCGCGGTCGCGTCGCCGCCGCAGCGCGACACCGGCCTGCCGCACCCGCTGGTGCTCGCCACATGCGTGCTGCTCGGCGTCGACGAGGTCTACGCCGTCGGCGGCGCCCAGGCGGTCGCGGCCCTCGCGTACGGCTTCGTGGACGACCAGGACGGCGTCGAGTGCGAGCCGGTCGACGTCATCACCGGCCCGGGCAACGTCTACGTCGCCGCGGCGAAGCGGCTGGTCCGCGGCCTCGTCGGGATCGATGCCGAGGCCGGCCCGACCGAGATCGCGATCCTGGCCGACGACACTGCCGACCCGGACCACCTGGCCTCCGACCTCGTCTCGCAGGCGGAGCACGACCCGCTGGCGGCGGCGGTCCTCGTGACGCCGTCAGTGGGGCTCGCGGACGCCGTCGAGGAGCGCACGGCCGCGCGTGTCGCGGTGACCGCGAACTCCGAGCGCGCGACGACCGCGCTCAAGGGTCCGCAGTCCGCGATCGTCCTGGTCGACGACCTCGAGGCGGGACTCGCGGTGGTGGACGCCTACGGCGCCGAGCACCTGGAGATCCAGACCGCGGACGCCGCCGCGCGCGCCGAGCGGGTGAGCAGCGCGGGCGCCATCTTCGTCGGGCCCTGGTCGCCGGTGTCGCTCGGCGACTACCTCGCCGGCTCGAACCACGTGCTGCCCACGGGCGGCTCGGCGCGCTACGCCTCGGGTCTCGGCGTCCACTCGTTCGTGCGCTCGGTGCAGGTGATCGAGTACGACGAGCCCGCGCTGGCGGCCGTCGCGGACCAGATCGTCGCGCTGGCGGACGCCGAGCGCCTGCCGGCCCACGGCGAGGCCGTGCGCGCCCGCGTGCCCGGGACCGAGTCGTGACCGGACTGCCGATCCGGCCCGAGCTGGCGGGTCTGCAGCCCTACGGCGCCCCGCAGCTCGACGTGCCGGTGCTGCTCAACGTCAACGAGAACCCGTACCCGCCGTCGGCGGCGGTGGTCGACGAGATCGCCGCGGCCGTGCGGGAGGCGGCGGCCGGCCTCAACCGGTACCCGGACCGCGACTTCGGCGCGCTTCGCGCCGACCTTGCCGACTACCTCGCGGTGGAGTCCGGCGTGCGGCTGGCGCCGGAACAGATCTGGGCGGCGAACGGCTCGAACGAGGTGATGCTCCACCTGCTCCAGGCGTTCGGCGGGCCGGGCCGCACCGCGCTGAGCTTCGACCCGACGTACTCGATGTACCCGGAGTACGCCCGCGACACCATGACGGGCTGGGTGACGGGACGGCGCGATGAGGACTTCTCGCTCGACCCGGAGGCGGCCGCGATCATGGTCCGGGCGGTGGCTCCGTCCGTGGTGCTGCTCGCGAGCCCGAACAACCCGACGGGCACCGCGCTCCCGCTGAAGACCGTCGTGGCGGTCCTCGACGCCGCCCGGAAGGTGCCCGGCGGCTGCGTCGTCGTGGTCGACGAGGCCTACGCGGAGTTCCGCCGTGCCGGGACGCCCTCGGCGCTCGAGCTGCTCGAGGCGCACCCGCACCTGGCGGTGTCGCGGACGATGTCGAAGGCGTTCGCCCTGGCGGGCGGCCGGGTCGGGTACCTCGCGGCGTCCGTGGAGATCGTCGACGCGCTGCGCGTCGTGCGGCTGCCGTACCACCTGTCGGCGGTGACCCAGGCCGTCGCCCGCGCGGCGCTGGCGCACCGCGACGAGCTCATGGCCGAGGTCGGCGCGCTCAGGGCGGAGCGTGACGGGCTCGTGGCGTGGCTGCGCGCCCAGGGTTTCGAGGTCGCGGACTCGGACGCCAACTTCGTCCTGTTCGGCATGTTCCCCGACCGGCACGTCGTCTGGCAGGGTCTGCTGGATCGGGGTGTGCTCATCCGCGAGGTCGGCCCGGCGGGCTGGCTGCGCGTCTCGGTGGGCACGCC
>Ga0207835_1000136_pt1 | contig 17762 bp, 18 predicted proteins | sample LuqExpMetagenom8_FD_187766 | JGI IMG/M metagenome (GOLD analysis project Ga0207835, IMG submission 187766) | Tropical forest soil microbial communities from Luquillo Experimental Forest, Puerto Rico - Sample 8 (SPAdes) | ecosystem: Environmental > Terrestrial > Soil > Tropical forest ... | reverse complement strand
CCCGCCGTTGGGCACAGTGACGCGGGAGACGATGGCGGAGGTCGACAAGGCGCTGCGGCTGCACCTGGGCCTGTAGCGGCGAGCGAGGGGGCGGGACCTGACGGCCCCGCCCCCTCGCTCGTCATCCGATCACGCCGGCTGGACGTCCCTCCGGGCGAACCGGTCGATGCCGATCCACGTCAGGGCCCCGGCGATCAAGGCCATGACCACCAGCGGCGTCCACGACATCGACTCCAGCGGCAGGTACGGCGTCGCGGACAGCGGCAGCGCGTTGAGGAACCACTGCGGCAGCCGGAACACCTCGCCGAACATCGTGAGGAACCACATGGCCGCCATGACGCCCCACGTGATCGGGATCGCGAGCCGAGGCACGTAGCCCCACAGCAGCACGGCCAGCCCGACGAACACCATGACGGCCGGCCAGTACGCCAGCGCCGCTATCGCGAGCCGGCCGCCCTGCGAGGCGTCGTGGATCGACGCGCCGTACACCGCGCCGACGAGGTAGCCGCCGACGACGAGCAGCACCGCGGACCACACGGCCGGGATCACCAGCCGCTGCAGGGACCACGTCCAGCGCGACACCGCGCCCGCCAGCTGCGGCTCGATGATCCCGGAGGCCTCGTCGGACCGCAGCGACACCGTGGTCTGGAGGGCGAAGATCACCGTGATCAGCGCCATCACGCTGAGCAGCAGCGCGAGCAGCGCGTCGACGCCCTCGCCCCGCAGCAGGTCGTTGGCGCCCGGGCCGGCGTCCTTGAGCAGGTTGGTCATCGCCTGCACCACCGAGCCGAACATCATGCCGCCGAGGACCACCGCGATGGTCCAGCCGATGATCGGGTTGCGCTGGAGGCGCAGGGCGAGGCCGAGCGGCGAGGCGAACCGCGCTGGCGAGCCCGCCTTGCCCGCCTTCTCGGCGACGAGCCCGGCACCGAAGTCGCGCGTGCCCTCGAGCCAGTAGGCCACGCCGAGGAGCAGCGCGGCGAACACGACCAGGAGGGCGAACGGCCACCAGTGGTTGCCGGCGTAGGGCTGCATGTGCTGACCCCAGCCGATGGGCGAGAACCACGTCAGCACGCCGTTGCCGAGGTCGCCTGCCATCCGCAGCACGTAGAAGACCACGATCACGCTCGACGCGAGGGAGTTGGCGCCGCGCGAGGTCGTCGCGACCTGGCCGGCCACCGCCCCCACGCCGAGACCGACGAGCCCGATGCCGGTGATCGAGGCGCCCAGGATGAGCGAGCCGGTGATGCCGGTGCCGGCCGGGTCGAGGTTCCCGCCGATCGACACGAGCGCGATGAACACGCCGACCGCGAGGCACAGCACCGCGTTGACCAGCCACGACGCCGCCGAGTACGCGTGCACGCCGAGCATCCGAGAGCGCAACAGCTCGGTACGGCCCACCTCCTCGTCCGCCCGCCCGTTGCGAGTCGTCAGGAAGACCACGACGAGCGCGAGCGTGACGACAATGGTCATCCAGCCCTTGGTCCACACCGCGCCGCCCATGGTGTTGGCCGCCGGCGACAGGCCGGTCAGGGCCTTGATCCCCGGTGTGTTCGCCACGTTCGCGAACTCGTCGAGCGACTGCTGCGTCGGGAAGACGGTCTTGTAGTAGCTGACGATGTACTGGTACATCACGACGAGCACGAGGAACCACACGCTGAACCGGACGCGGTTGCGCCGCACGACGAGCCGCACCATGGTGCCGAGCCCGGCCAGGCTGTCCGACGACGGGCGGACCCTCGCCGGTGCGCCGGTCGGAGCGGCGACGGTGGCGGTCACTTCTCGCTCCCCGCACCCAGCGCCGCCAGCTCGTCGCCGTAGTGGCGCAGGAACAGCTCCTCCAGCGACGGCGGGTTGGCGACGATCGACCGGGGGTTGCGCGCCGCGACCGCGGCCAGCACGCCCGGCAGCTCGGCCTCGTCGACCGCGAACGTGATGTGCCCGTCCGTCGTCGCCAGGTCGTGGACGCCGGGCAGCGCGGCGATGCCGTCGACCCCGCCGTCGAGCACGACCGTCACCTGGGTGCGCGTCAGGTGGCGCAGCTGGGCCATCGTGCCGGTCTCGACGGTGACGCCCTCGCGGATGATGGCGACCTCGTCGGCCAGCTTCTCCACCTCGGCGAAGATGTGGCTCGACAGCAGCACCGACCGGCCCTGCGCCTTGACCTCGCGGATCGACTCCGTGAAGGCGGCCTCCATGAGCGGGTCGAGGCCGCTCGTGGGCTCGTCGAGCAGCAGCAGCTGCGCGTTCGACGCGAGCGCGGCCACGAGCGCGACCTTCTGGCGGTTGCCCTTGGAGTAGGTGCGGGCCTTCTTGGTCGGGTCGAGCTCGAACCGCTCGAGCATGGCCTGCTTGCGCTTCGGGTCCAGCGGGCCGGACAGGCGGACCAGGATGTCGATCGCCTCGCCGCCCGTGAGGTTCGGCCACAGGGACACGTCGCCGGGGACGTACGCGATGTCCTTGTGCAGGCGCACCGCGTCGGACCAGGGGTCGCCACCGAGGAGGCTGGCGCGCCCGCCGTCGGCCCGCAGCAGGCCGAGCAGGATCCGGATCGTCGTCGTCTTGCCCGAGCCGTTGGGACCGAGGAAGCCGGTGACCTGACCGACCGGGACGTGCAGGTCGAGCCCACGCAAGGCGTGGACCTGGCCGAACGACTTCTGGAGGCCCTCGACCTCGATGGCCATCTGGTTCGTGGTCATGCTCTTTCCTTGTCGAGCAGGGAGGGCGTGCCGGCGGTTGCCGTCACGCTTCTTTCGCCTCGGGACCCGCCTGCGCGTCCGGCGACGGCCGGAAGTACGCCACGTAGTCGTCGAGGGCGGTGCGGTCGGTGAGGAACCCCTCGGTGAACAGCTCGAGCGTCGGCAGGATCTGGTCCGACGCGCCCGCCTTCACCGAGTCGATGAACTCCTCGGGGGTATGGCCGGGTGACGTGACGAACTGCACCAGCAGGGCGCCCATCGTCAGGTAGGTCATGTAGCGCAGCCGTGCCTCTTCGTCGCGCGAGGGCCGCACCAGCCCGGTCTCGACGCTGTAGGCCATGACCCCGCGCGCGCTGTCCATGAGGCGCTCGAGGAACTCCCGCGCCGGCTGCCCGCCGGCGTGGATCACCCGGAGCATGTAGACGACGAGGTCGGCGGCGAACCCCGGCGCCATGACGTAGCTGAGCAGGTGCTCGCTGGGCATGTCGACGGCGTCGGTCTTGACCGCCGTGTACTGGCGGAGCACCTCGGTGTCGCACTCGGCGCGCAGCGACTCCTTGGACCCGAAGTGGTGCGTGATCAGCCCCGGCGAGACGCCCGCGCGCTGCGCGATGGTGCGGAACGAGGCGTCGAAGCCCTGCTCCGCGAAGCACTCGATCGCGGCGTCGCGGATCCGTGCCTTCGCCGTGAGGTCGGACGTCGGCCTCTCGTCCGGCGCTGGCGCTATACGCATGACCAGCAGGCTATACACGCGACCAGCGGGGGTTCAAGTGCCGAGGTCCCGACCGCGCCGTCAAGGATCCGTCAGGGTTCGGACGGCCGCTAGCGCACGACGAGGATGACGACCCCGGCGGCGAGCAGCCACGCCGTCCACGCGGCGTACGCGACGGGTGCCAGCCGGCGCGCGAAGGCCCATCCGTCACGCTCGAAGGGCCCGACGAACTCGACGCTGCACACGACGAGGGCGGCGCCGATCGGCAGCCCCACGATCCCGAGCCAGGCGGGCAGCCCGCCCGGCACCAGCATCGCCGCCGCGGTCAGCGCGGTCCAGGCTCCTGTGAGCAGGTAGACGAGGTGCTCGCCGATCGCGACGCCGAGGGACCGGTTGAGCGACTGGAAGGCGACGTCGATCGCCTCGGTGCGCGCCTCCGACGCGCCGACCGCCTCTCGCGCGAGCCAGGGCACGACGAACGACCACCGCACCAGCCCCAGCAGCTGCACCACGGCCGCCAGCACGCCGATCGACACCACCGTCGCCCGCAGCTCGCCGCTCACCTCGGACATGGAGGACACGAGCAGCGTGCTCGTCGGGACGAACAGCACGGCGCACATCGCGAACGCCCACCACAGCCAGATCAGGCGCGTGCCACCGGCGCGGAATCGCGTGAGCACCTCATCGGTCGGCAGCCGCAGCACGTCCGGGTAGTCGAACGTCCGGGCGAGGCCGACGAGGACGACGTTGTAGGCGACGGCCAGCACGACGAGGAACGCGCCGGCCACGGTCTCCACGGGCGTCAGCGTCGCATGCGACGACCCCGAAGGCGCGGCCACGCGGGAGGATCCCTTCATGGCCGACGACCTGCACACCCTCGCCGTCCGGGCCGCGGCGCTCGTCGCGCGCGACGACGAGGCCGGCGAGCGCGCGGTGCTCGGGATCGCCGGGCCGCCGGGGTCCGGCAAGTCGACGCTCGGCGAGCACCTCGCCGACGCGGTCGCCGCGCTCGGCGTCGGCGTCGTTCGGGTGCCGATGGACGGCTTCCACCTGGCGGACGGCGAGCTCGTCCGCCTCGGCCGGCGCGGCCGCAAGGGCGCGATCGACACCTTCGACGTCGACGGATACGCCGCGCTGCTTCGTCGTGCGCGGACCGTGCGCGCACGAACCGTCTACGCGCCCGACTTCGACCGCAGCCTGCACCAGCCGGTCGCCGGCTCGATCCCCGTGCTGCCCGAGGCGCGGCTCATCATCACCGAGGGCAACTACCTGCTCTCCCCCGATCCGGCGTGGCGGGCCGTGCGCGGGCTGCTCGACGAGGTCTGGTACTGCGACCTGGAGCGCGACGAGCGGGTGCGCCGGCTCGTCGCGCGGCACGAGCGGTTCGGCAAGGCACCCGACGTCGCCCTCGACTGGGTCGCCGCCGTCGACGAGCCCAACGCCGCCGCGATCGCCGCGTGGAGCGGGACCGCCGACCTGGTCGTGGACGTCGCCGGCCTCGACCTGCCGCCGGGCCGCGACTGAGCTAGCCGGCCACGTGGTCGCGCCAGGAGTGCTCCGGCGCGTAGCCGAACAGGTCCCGCGCGGCGCCGATCGCCAGCAGCGTCTCGAAGCCCTCGAGCGGCCTGGTCAGCGGCACCTCCGGGAACACCTGCGCCATGAGGTCCGCGGAGGGGACGTTCATGATCGTGTCCGCCGCGGCGATCACCACGTTCTGCGAGCCGGTGGTCTGCGCCTCGAGCGCCTGCCGGCAGGACGCCGCGACGTCGCGCACGTCGACGTAGCCCCAGAGGTTCCACACGCGCGAGCGCACGTCGCCCCAGTAGGAGGGCACGCGCGCGTAGTCCTCGGGGCGGTGGATGTTGGACAGGCGCAGCCCGACGAACGGGATGCCCGACCAGTCCGAGACGTGCTTGGCGGTCTCCTCGCCCAGCACCTTGGACAGCGCGTACGTGGTGCGGGGCACCGGGAAGTGGGCCTCGTCGACCGGCGCGTAGCGGGGCGGGGTGTCCGGCCCGAAGCTCAGGCCGAGCGTGGTCTCGCTCGAGGCCCAGACGACCTTGCGCATCCCGAGGCGCGCGGCGGCGAGGAAGACGTTCGAGTTGGCGGCGTTGTTGCGGTTCAGGGTCTCGGGTGCGGTGGTGTGCCCGGGCGCGGGGATGTTGCCGAGGTGGACCACGGCCTCGCTGTCGGCGAGCGATTCGAGCGCCTGCCCGTAGTCGGACAGGTCGGCGCGCAGCAGGTTGACGCCGAGCGTCGCCGACTCCCCCGTGGTGCCCGCCATGTCGGTGGCGACCACCTCGTACCCGTGCTCCAGCAGGTCCGCGACGACCCCCCGGCCGGCCTTGCCCCATGCTCCCGTCACCGTGATGCGCATGGGCCACATCCTGCCGGGTTCGTCGTCGTCTCCGCGCATCGCGCTCATTCGGGGCGCAGGCACGCGTCTGAGCAGCCGCGACACCGATGACACCACAGGTGGTGTTGCCATGACACCACTGTGGTGTCATGATGACGTCATGGAACTCAGCCGATACGTGGATGACCTCCAGCACCAGCTCGTCACGGCCGCCGAGGCCGGTGGTGACGACGCCCGCCGGCTCGCCCAGCGGCTCGCGGCCCCGCTCGACGCTGCCGTGCGGCTGGTGCTCCTGGACGCGCTGTCGGTCGCCGCGGGCGAGATCTCCGCGGAGCTCGCCCCCGGCTCGGTCGACCTGCGCCTCCGCGGCGGCGAGCCCGAGTTCGTCGTCGCCGTCCCCGAGGCCGGCGCGGCGGCGGAGCAATCCCCGGCGCCTGCACCCGTCGCCGCTTCCGGCCTCTCGGTCGTCATCGAGAGCGACGAGGGCTCCACCACCCGCACCACCCTGCGCCTGCCGGACCAGCTCAAGGCGCAGGTCGAGGTCGCCGCGGCCCGCGATGGCATCTCGGTCAACTCGTGGCTCGTGAGGGCGGTTGCCGCCGCGCTCGAACCGAGTCCGGCCCGTGGCACGGGCATCCCCCAGCGCGGCGGCAACAGGCTCACGGGCTGGGTGCGCTGAGCGCCCGCCGACCCGCACCGACAAGGAGCACACCCATGACCACGTTCCCCACGTCCGGACCCGTCTCCGTCGTCGTCGACCTGACCGGCGGCGGCCTGCGCCTCGTCGCGTCGGAACGCGACGACGCCGTCGTCACCGTGGTGCCCGCCAACCCGGAGAAGTCCGCCGACGTGCGCCTCGCCGAGGTCACTCGCGTGGAGCTGAGCGACGGCGTCCTCACGGTCGCCTCCCCCCGCGACCTGCGCCTGTACCTGCCCATGAACTCGGGCATGGTCGCCGTGGCCATCGAAGTCCCGACCGGCTCGTCGCTGCGCGGCAGGCTCTCGGCCGGCTCCCTCGACACGGAGGGCCGCCTCGGCGCCGTCGACGTCACGCTGTCGGCGGGCAACGTCCGCATCGACGAGGCCGAGCGGCTGGACGTCAAGGCCAGCGCGGGGTCGATCGTCGCCGGGCGCGTCGCGGGTCCCGCCACCGTCCGGGCGAGCGCGGGCTCGGTGCGCATCCGCGAGGTCGGCGGCGAGAGCACCATCAAGTCCGCCAACGGCGAGACCACGATCGGTGCCGTCACCGGGGCCCTGACGATCAACGGCGCGCACGCGAACGTCGTCGTCGGCCGCGTCGCCGGCTCGCTCGTCGCGAAGGCCTCCTACGGCAACCTCCGTGTCGAGCGGGTCGAGTCCGGGTCCGTCAACCTCACCACCTCGTACGGCTCGGTCGAGGTCGGCGTGCCCGAGGGCACGGCCGCACTGCTCGACGCCTCGTCGAAGAACGGCGCCGTCCGCAACCACCTGTCCGCCAGCGCAGGGCCCGTGGCCGACGAGGCCATCGCCGAGGTCCACGCGACCACCGGCTGGGGCGACATCGTCGTGCGCCGCCCCGACCCGTTCATGTTCTAGGAGAGACGTGACCAGCCCATGTCTACCGACCGGTCTACTGACCGCATCGAAGGGGGGCGGCTCGCGATGACTCCCGCGATCTCGATCCAGAACCTCACGAAGTCCTTCGGCGACAACGCCGTGCTGCGCGGCGTCGACCTGCAGGTGCAGCCGGGCGAGATCTTCGCCCTGCTCGGCTCGAACGGCGCCGGCAAGACGACGACGATCAACATCTGCGCGACGCTGATGAACCCCGACGGGGGCGCCGTCCTCGTGGCGGGCCACGACGTGGTCACGCAGGCCGACCAGGTGCGCCGGTCGATCTCGCTCACGGGCCAGTTCGCGGCCGTCGACGGCGTGCTGACCGGCCGCGAGAACGTCGAGCTCATCGCGAACCTCCGCCGCGTGCCCGACCCGAAGGCGGTCGCCACCGACCTCCTCGCGCGGTTCGGCCTGACGGACGCCGCCGACCGGCGCGCCGGCACCTACTCCGGCGGCATGACCCGCCGGCTGGACATCGCGATGAGCCTCGTCGGCACCCCGGAGCTGATCTTCCTCGACGAGCCGACCACCGGGCTGGACCCCGAGGCCCGGCTCGAGGTCTGGCGGACCGTCACGGAGCTGGCCCACCGCGGCACCACGATCCTGCTGACCACGCAGATGCTCGACGAGGCCGAGGCCCTCGCCGACCGCATCGCGATCCTGCACGGCGGAACGATCATCGCCAACGGGACGCTCGCCGAGCTCAAGGCGCTGTTCCCGCCCGCGACCGTCGAGTACGTCGAGAAGCAGCCCACCCTCGAGGAGATCTTCCTCGCGATCATCGGCACGAAGGCGGCGAGCCGACCATGATCCATGACACCACGGCCCTGACCGGGCGCCTGATGAAGGCGATCCTGCGCAGCCCCGACACGATCATCACCGTCGCGATCATGCCGATCGCCTTCCTGCTGCTCTTCCGGTACGTGTTCGGCGGGGCGATCCAGACCGGCGGCAGCAACTACACCAACTACCTGGTGCCCGGGATCCTGCTCATCGCGGTCGCGTCCTCCGTGGCCTACACCGCGGTGAGGCTCTTCAGCGACACCCGGACCGGCATCACGGCACGCTTCCGGGCCATGCCGATCGCGCGCTCGTCGGTGCTCTGGTCGCACGTGCTGACCTCGCTGGTCTCCAACGCGGTCACCATCGTCGTCATCATCGGGGTGTCCTTCGCCATGGGCTTCCGGCCGCACGCCGGCGTCCGCGGCTGGCTGGCGATCATCGGGATCCTCACCCTGTTCACGCTGGCGCTGACCTGGATCTCCGTGATCCCGGGCCTCACCGCGAAGTCCGTCGACGGCGCGGGCGCGTTCGCCTACCCGCTGATCTTCCTGCCGTTCCTCAGCTCGGCGTTCGTCCCGACCCAGACCATGCCCGGCCCGGTGCGGTGGTTCGCCGAGAACCAGCCCGTCACGTCGGTCGTCGAGAGCCTGCGCTCGCTCATCGAGGGCACCGGCGTCGGCAGCGACATCTGGATCGCCCTCGCGTGGACGGTGGGGATCGGCCTCCTCGCGTACGTGTTCGCGGTGCGCACCTACAACAAGGTCCCCTGACCTGTCCTATGCACGCCGGCGGCGGGGCTCCACGTCGATCAGCCGCAGACGCACGTGCGCCGGCTCGCCGAGCGTCAGCCCCTCGGCGTCGCGCACCGCGCGCTTCACCGGCAGCACGTAGGCGCGGCGCCCCGAGTCGGGGAAGATCGACGTCCGCCACACGGTGTCGCCGACGGTCGCCTCGACGCGCAGCGAGCCGAACCCGCGCGCGTACGGCTCGCCCAGCTCGAGCACCTCGTCGGACAACGCCTCCGGCAGGCTGACGAACGTCCACACGTCCGAGGCGCGCGCCTGCCAGCGCCAGAGCGGCGCGTCGAACTCGTAGGTGGCCACCGGCCCATCCTGCCGGGGACCACCTACATCGCCAGGCGGTCCAGGGCGAGGTTGAGCTCGACGACGTCGACCGTCGGCTCGCCGAGGAAGCCGAGCGCGCGGCCCTGCGTGTGCGCCGCGACGAGGTCACGCACCTGGGCGGGCGTGAGGTTGCGGGCCTGGGCCACGCGGTTCACCTGGATCTCGGCGTACGCGGTGCTGATGTCGGGGTCGAGGCCGGAGCCGGAGGCGGTGAGAGCGTCGGGCGGCACCTGGTCCTGGCTGACGCCGTCGAACGCGGCGATCTGCGCCTTCCGCTCCGTGATGGCCTTGATGAGGTCAGGGTTCTCGGGCCCCCAGTTGGTGCCACCCGAGGCCGTGGGGTCGTACCCCTTGCCGGCCGCCGACGGCCGCGGCTGGAAGTACTGCTTCAGCGGGCTGCCGGAGGCGTCGGTGAACGACTGCCCGATGAGCGCCGACCCGGCCACCTGGCCGTCGGCTCCATGGACGACGGACCCTCGGGCCTGCGCCGGGAGGACGAGCTGGCCGATCCCCGTGATGACGAGCGTGTAGCCAATGCCCACGACGACGGTGAACATCACCATCGCCCGGAGGGCGACCCAGTACACGCGCCCGGGGCCGGTGGACGACGCCTTCATGTCAGCTCCTCCTAGAAGCCCGGGAACAGGCGCACGACGAGGTCGATGAGCCAGATGCCGATGAACGGCGCGACGATCCCGCCGCCGCCGTAGACGAGCAGGTTGCGCGCGAGGGTCGACGACACCGACACCGGCCGGTACCGGACCCCGCGCAGCGCAAGCGGGATGAGGATCACGATGATGATCGCGTTGAAGATCACCGCCGAGAGCACGGCCGAGGCCGGCGAGTGCAGGTGCATGACGTTGAGCGCGCCCAGGCCCGGGAACACCCCCATGAACAGCGCGGGGATGATCGCGAAGTACTTGGCGACGTCGTTCGCGATGGAGAAGGTCGTCAGCGCGCCGCGCGTGATGAGCAGCTGCTTGCCGATCTCGACGATGTTGAGCAGCTTCGTCGGGTCGGAGTCGAGGTCGACCATGTTGCCGGCCTCCTTCGCGGCGGCCGTGCCCGTGTTCATCGCGACGCCGACGTCGGCCTGAGCCAGGGCCGGCGCGTCGTTGGTTCCGTCGCCGGTCATCGCGACGAGCCGGCCGCCCGCCTGCTCGTTGCGGATGAGCTCGAGCTTGTCCTCCGGCGTCGCCTCGGCGAGGAAGTCGTCGACGCCGGCCTCGGCGGCGATCGCGGCGGCGGTCAGCGGGTTGTCGCCGGTGATCATCACGGTGCGGATGCCCATCGCGCGCATCTCGGCGAAGCGCTCGGCGATGCCGTGCTTGACGACGTCCTTGAGGTGGACCACGCCGAGGACGCGCCCAGGGACGCCGGGCTCCTGGATCGCCACCACGAGCGGCGTCCCGCCGGACTGGGCGATCGGGTGCACGCGCTCCTCGAGGGCGGCGGCCACGTCCGTGGGCAGCGCCCGCCCGTCCCCCTCGAGCCACGCCATCACGGCGCTGCCGGCTCCCTTGCGGATCCGCGTGCCGTCCGGCAGGTCCAGGCCCGACATGCGGGTCTGCGCGGTGAACGGGACGAACTCGCCGGGCGCGTCGGCGCGGACGAGGGCACCCTGCTCGCGAGCGAGGTCGACGATCGACGTCCCCTCCGGCGTGGGGTCCGCCAGCGACGAGAGGGCCGCGGCGCGGACGAGGTCCGGCGCGTCGACGCCGGGCATCGCGATGAACGCGGCCGCCTGCCGGTTGCCGTACGTGATGGTGCCGGTCTTGTCGAGCAGCAGCGTGGTGACGTCGCCCGCCGCCTCGACGGCGCGACCGGACATCGCCAGCACGTTGCGCTGCACCAGCCGGTCCATGCCCGCGATGCCGATGGCCGACAGGAGCGCGCCGATCGTCGTGGGGATGAGGCAGACGAGCAGCGAGACGAGCACGGTGATGCTCACAGGCTTGGCGGCGAAGCTGGCGATCGGGTTCAGCGCCAGGCAGACGATGACGAAGATGATCGTCAGCGCCGCGAGCAGGATGCTCAGCGCGATCTCGTTCGGCGTCCGCTGCCGCTGGGCGCCCTCGACGAGGGCGATCATCCGGTCGACGAACGTCTCGCCCGGCTTCGACGTGATCTTCACGACGATCCGGTCCGACAGCACGCGCGTGCCGCCGGTCACGGCGCTGCGGTCGCCGCCGGACTCGCGGATCACCGGCGCGGACTCGCCCGTGATGGCCGACTCGTCCACCGAGGCGATGCCCCAGACGATGTCGCCGTCGCCCGGGATCAGCTCGCCGGCCGACACGACGACCACGTCGTCGAGCCGCAGGTCGGGCGACCGCACCTCGTCGATCGTGGAGGTCCTCGCGGCGGGGTCCGCCTTCTCGTCGTACGCGGCGACGCGACGGGCGATCGTGCTGGTGCGGGTCTTGCGCAGGCTGTCGGCCTGAGCCTTGCCGCGGCTCTCCGCGACCGCCTCGGCCAGGTTGGCGAAGAGCACCGTCAGCCAGAGCCAGACGGCGATGACGATGGTGAACGAGCGCGGCACGGGCGTGCCGCCGGACGCCTGCGGGCCGCCGAGGAACGGCTCGGCGATCGCCAGGGCGGTGGTGAGCACCGCGCCGACCCAGACGATGAACATCACCGGGTTGTGCCACTGCTGCCGCGGGTCGAGCTTGCGGACGGCGCCCGGGAAGGAGTCCCGCGCCTGCTTCCACGAGAAGGCGCCGCCCTGCACGCGCGCGGGTCGCGAGGGGTGCGGCCGGACCGGCGTGCCGGTGAGGGTGGACATCAGACGAGCCCTTCCGCCAGGGGACCCAGCGCGAGAACCGGGAAGAACGTCAGCGCGGCGACGATGAGGACGACGCCCGCGACGAGGCTGATGAACAGCGGCCGGTGGGTCGGCAGCGTGCCGGCCGTCACCGGGACCTTGTCCTGGGCGGCGAGCGAGCCGGCCATCGCGAGCACGAACACCATCGGGACGAACCGTCCGAGGAGCATGACGACGCCGAGCGCCGTGTTGAGCCACGGCGTGTTGGCGTTGAGGCCGGCGAACGCGGAGCCGTTGTTGTTCGCGGCCGAGGTGAACGCGTAGATCACCTCGGAGAGCCCGTGCACGCCGGGGTTGAGGATCGACGTGCCCGTCACGCTGCGGCGCGCCGCGGGGATCGCGAAGCTCAGCGCGGTGCCGATCAGGACGAGCGCCGGCGTGAAGATCGCGTACATCCCGGCGAGCTTGATCTCCTTGGCGCCGATCTTCTTGCCCAGGTACTCGGGCGTTCGGCCCACCATGAGTCCGCCCAGGAACACCGCGATGATCGCGACGACGAGGATGCCGTAGAGGCCGGAGCCGACGCCGCCGGGTGCGACCTCGCCGATCATCATGTTGAGCATCGGCAGCATGCCGCCGAGGGCTGTCAGTGAGTCGTGCATGCCGTTGACGGCGCCCGTCGACGTCGTCGTGCTCGAGGTCCCGAAGATCGTGGTGCCGACGATGCCGAAGCGTTGCTCCTTGCCCTCCATCGCCGCCCCGGCCAGCTGCGGGGCGGTTCCGCCGCCGTGCAGCTCGAGCGCCGTGAAGGCGATGAACGAGAGGAGGAAGAGCGACGCCATCACCGCGAGGATCGCGTAGCCCTGCCGGTTGTCCCCGACGATCCGGCCGAACGTCCGAGGCAGCGCGAACGGGATGAGCAGCAGGAGGACGATCTCGACGAGGTTCGTCCACTGGGTGGGGTTCTCGAACGGGTGGGCGGAGTTGGCGTTGAAGAAGCCGCCGCCATTCGTCCCCAGCAGCTTGATCGCCTCCTGGGAGGCGACCGGCCCGCCGGGCAGCGACTGCGTGCCCCCCGCGACGGTCGTCACCGTGTGGAACCCGTCGAAGTTCTGGATCACGCCACCGATGAGCAGGACGATCGCGCCGATGACCGCGATCGGCACGAGGATGCGGAACGTGCCGCGCACCAGGTCGACCCAGAAGTTGCCGATCGTCCGCACCTGGCGGTGGGCGAACCCGCGGACCAGGGCGATCGCCACGGCCATGCCGACGGCCGCGGAGACGAAGTTCTGCACGACGAGGCCGGCGAGCTGGACGCTGTAGCCCAGCGTCTGCTCAGGCGAGTACGACTGCCAGTTCGTGTTGGTGACGAACGAGGCGGCGGTGTTGAACGACAACCCCGACGGCACCGCCGGCATCCCGAGGGAGTAGGGCAGCCAGTGCTGCACCCGCTGCAGGAGGTAGAGCAGCAGCACGCCGACGGCCGAGAACGCCAGGACGCCGCGGGTGTAGGCCCGCCACGACTGCTCGGACGAGGAGTTGACGCCGATCACGCGGTACAGCCCGCGCTCCAGCCTCCAGTCCTTGCGCGACGTGTAGACCCACGCCATGTAGTCGCCGAGCGGCCGGTACGCGGCAGCGAGAAGTATCGCGACCGTCAGGAGTGACAGGGTCGCCAGCAGCCAGGACGGCATCAGAAGCGCTCCGGCTTGACCAGGGCGTAGACGAGGTAGACGAGGGCGGCCACACCGAGCACCGCGGCCGTGATCTCGAACACGATCACAGCTTCTCCACCGCCTTGGCCACGAGGCCGATCAACGCGAAGACAGCGATGACCACCAGGACGTAGACGACGTCCAGCACGAGGGACTCCGATCGAGCACCAGCGGGCCGCGTGGGCACCGCGCGCCGTGGATGAGCGCTGTCCTCGATGGAACCCCCGCCCGGTGAGGCCCGCATCCGCTCCTGACGCATCGCATACGCGGGCCGGCGCCAACGCTGACGGTCCCCTGACGGTGCGGGGGCGATCAGGCCCCGGCGGCGAGCTCCACGCGCTCCGGGTGGACGGCCAGCAGGGCGCTCACCTCGTCGTACACGCACCGCCAGACGTCCCGGTACTCGGGCCCGGTCAGCTCGCCGTCCGCGACCGCCTCGTCGGCCGCGCACATGAGCTCGGCGAGGACGCGCACGTGCGCGGGGCCGAGCAGGTCGTCGAGGTCCGCCGCCTCGCCGGGGTCCTCGGCCCAGATCTGGCGCACCGCCCGCCGCTCAGGCAGGGCCGCGCGACCCAGCGCGGCGAACCCGGCGAGGTAGGCGAGCCCGCCGGTCGCCACGGCGAGCACGGGGCTGACCAGCCACGACGCGGCGAGCGCGGCCGTCGTCGCCACGACGGCGCCGACGACCGGCCAGGCGCGCCACGCGCGGACGCGCACGCGCGCGCCCGGCGTGATCCCCGGCGGGAAGACGACGAGCCGGTAGCGCGTGACGCCGTACGGCAGCCCGTCCACGTCGACACGGCCCCAACGGCGGGAGCCCATGACGCGACGCGCCGCTCGCCCGGCCAGGCGCGACCCTGCGGACAGCCTCACGACCCCAGCGTCGGTCGGACTGGGCCACGCGGCGGCGATCCTCACGGGACCCCAACGGTCGTCGCCCGTCTACTAACGCTCCCCTGACGCTCCCTTGACGCCCGCCGCCGCGCGAGGCGGCCGCGTGGCGCGGGGGCCGGACCGTCAAGATCTCGTCAGGGGGCGTAGGCGATGCGTCAGGAACCCCGGGGACCGTCCCTCCGAAGGCGAGAGTCGGTGCGTGCACCCCAGCACACCTCGTGCGACGCGCCCCGGGCGGGAAGGATGGCCTCATGAACGCCGCTGAGCGCGGCCGCGGCCACCTCATCGTCTACTTCGGCGCGGCCCCCGGCGTCGGGAAGACCTACGCCATGCTCGACGAGGCGCACCGGCGGAAGTCGCGCGGCACGGACATCGTCCTCGGGCTGCTCGAGACCCACGGCCGGCCGGCCACGGCCGCCCTGGCCGAGGGCCTCGAGTCCGTGCACCGGCGCACGGTGTCCTACCGAGGGGTGTCGCTGACCGAGCTCGACGTGCCCGCGGTGATCGCACGCGCGCCGCAGGTGGTGCTCGTCGACGAGCTGGCCCACACCAACGCGCCCGGGAGCGTGCACCCGAAGCGATGGCAGGACGTCGAAGACCTGCTCGCCGCGGGCATCGACGTCATCACCACCGTCAACGTGCAGCACCTCGAGTCGCTCGTCGACGCAGTCGAGGCGATCACGGGCGTGCGGCAGCGCGAGACCGTGCCCGACGCGATCGTCCGCAACGCCGACCAGATCCAGCTCGTCGACCTGTCTCCCCAGGCGCTGCGGCGCCGGCTCGCCCACGGCAACGTGTACAAGGCCGAGCAGATCGACGCCTCGCTCTCGTCGTACTTCCGCGTGGGGAACCTCACCGCCCTGCGCGAGCTGGCCCTGCTGTGGCTGGCCGACCGCGTCGACGACGCGCTGACCGAGTACCGGCAGGAGCACGCGATCGGTGCGCCCTGGCCCACCCGGGAGCGCATCGTCGTCGCCGTCACGGGCGGCCCCGAGTCCGACACCCTGCTCCGGCGCGGGGCCCGGCTCGCCCAGCGCTCCCCCGGATCCGAGCTGCTCGCGGTCCACGTGCTCGTCACGGACGGCCTCCCGGGGGCGCCGCCACAGGCGCTCGCCGCCCACCGCCAGCTCGTCGAGTCGCTCGGCGGCACCTTCCACACGGTCGTCGGCGAGGACGTGGCGACCGCGGTGGTCGACTTCGCCAACGGCGTGAACGCGACGATGATCGTCGTCGGCGTCACGCGCCGGTCGCGGTGGCGGCAGGCGCTGCGGGACTCGACCGACGTCGAGATCGCCCGCCTCGCGGGGTCGATCGACGTCCACCTCGTGACGCACCAGCTCGCCCGTGCGGGCTTCCCCAGGATCGGCCGCGCCTCGGCGCTCTCGCGGGAACGGCAGATCGCCGGCTGGGTCGCGGCGATCCTCCTGCCCGCCGTCCTCACGGCGGCCCTGCTCCCGTTGCGTCCGCACATCAGCCTGTCGACCGTGCTCATGGTGTTCCTCGGCGGCACGGTCGCCGTCGCGCTGCTGGGCGGCCTGTGGCCGGCCGTGGCGATGGCGGTCATCGGGTTCCTGGCGCTGAACTGGTTCTTCACCGAGCCCGTCGGACGGTTCACCATCGCCCAGCCCGAGAACGCCTTCGCGCTCGTCGTCTTCGTGCTCGTCGCGGTCGCGGTCGCCGGCGCCGTCGACCTCGCGGCACGGCGGTCCGCGGAGGCCTACCGCAGCCGCGCCGAGGCGTCAGCCCTCGCGTCCGTGTCGCGCTCGGTGCTGCAGGGCGGCGACACCGCCGACGCGGTCGTCGACCGCGTGCGCGAGACCTTCGGCCAGTCGTCGGCCGCCCTGCTCGAACGCGTGGACGGCATGTGGACGTGCGTCGCGTCGTCGGGCGACGAACCCGCGGCGACGCCGACCGACGCCGACACGGTCGCCGACGTCGACGACCACCGCGTGCTCGCGCTGCGCGGCCGTCCCCTGCCCGCGGGCGACCGGCGCGCGCTCGAGGCATTCGCATCCCAGGCCGGCGTCGTCTTCGAGCAGCGCCGGCTGCGGGCGCAGGCCGAGCAGGCGAAGATCCTCGAGCAGGCGGACGCCGCGCGGACCGCGCTGCTGGCGGCCGTGTCGCACGACCTGCGCACCCCGCTCGCGACGATCCGCACGGCCGTGGACGCCCTGACCGCTCCGGGCCTGGAGCTGGAGGAGGACGACCGCGAGGACCTCGTCCGCACGCTCTCCGCCGCGACCGGCAGGCTCGAGCGGCTCATCGCCAACCTCCTGGACATGTCGCGGCTGCAGGCCGGCGGCCTGCACCCCGCCCTGAGGGCGGCGAGCCTCGAGGAGGTGGTCCCGGCCGTCGTCGAGCCCTACGGGCGCAGGGTGAAGCTGGACGTCCCCGAGGACCTGCCGCTCATCCACACCGACCCCGGGCTGCTCGAGCGCGTGCTCGACAACGTGACGTCGAACGCGGTGCGCCACTCCCCGCCCGGCGAGCCCGTGCTGGTGCTGGCGTCCGCGAGCGACCGCGAGGTGGAGGTGCGGGTGATCGACCGCGGGCCGGGCGTGCCGGAGGCTGACCGCGCCGCGATCTTCGAGCCGTTCCGCCGGCTGTCCGACAACCACCCGGACGGCGTGGGGCTGGGGCTGGCGGTCGCGAACGGGCTCGCCACCGCGGTCGGCGCAGACCTGGCCGCCGAGGACACCCCCGGCGGGGGCCTCACGATGGTGCTGCGCGTCCCGCGCGAGGAGGTCCGCTCGTGACCGACTCGCGGGTGCTCGTCGTCGACGACGAGGTCGGCCTGGCCCGCGCCCTGGCGATCACGCTGCGCGCGGTCGGCTGGGACGTGCGGGTGGCCAACGACGGGAAGTCCGCGCTGCGGGAGGCCGCCGCGTGGCACCCGGACGTCGTGCTCCTCGACCTGGGTCTGCCGGACATGACGGGCTTCGAGGTCATCGCGGCGCTGCGGGGCTGGACGCGCGTGCCGATCGTCGTGCTCTCCGCCCGGCAGCACGGCGAGGACAAGGTCGACGCCCTCGACGCCGGCGCCGACGACTACGTGACCAAGCCGTTCGGCATGGACGAGCTGCTGGCGCGGCTGCGCGCCGCGGTGCGGCGCGCGC
>Ga0207835_1000135_pt1 | contig 17870 bp, 17 predicted proteins | sample LuqExpMetagenom8_FD_187766 | JGI IMG/M metagenome (GOLD analysis project Ga0207835, IMG submission 187766) | Tropical forest soil microbial communities from Luquillo Experimental Forest, Puerto Rico - Sample 8 (SPAdes) | ecosystem: Environmental > Terrestrial > Soil > Tropical forest ... | reverse complement strand
GCCGGCCTCCGCGTCCCCGGCTCAGCCGCCGATCCGCATCACCTGGCCCAGCGCGCTGCGACGCAGCGCCTGAACCCGGGCGACGGCACCGGCGACGACCACGGCCAGCACCGGCAGCCCCAGCAGCCACCATTGCCACGCCAGAGGCGGATCGGCACTCTGACCCGTCATCAGCCGGAGCCGGAGCGGGCCCCGGGCGAGCGCCGCGAGCCACACGCCCGCCGCGAGGCCGCCCGCCGTGGCAAGCACGGCCCATGGCACGAGCTCCCCGGCGGCCACCCGCCCGACCTGCCGTCGGTTGAGCCCCAGCACCCGCAGCACTGCCAGCGTGCGGCCGCGCCGCGAGGCGTCGACCGCGGCCGCGAGCGCGATCACCACAAGCCCGAGGCCGACGAGGATCGGCGTCGCGACGCGCAGCAGCAGGAGCAGCCCTGACGTGAGCGGCTCACTCCTGCGCTCCGAGAGCCAGGCGGTCCGCCCGGTGACTGCTGCCGGGTCCAGCCCGACCTCCCCGACGGCTCGTTCGGCGCCCGGCCCGAGGGCCCACAGCACGTCGGCATCGAGCGGTTCGCCGGCGGCGGCTGCGAGCATCTCGCGGTCGACCACCACGAGCCCCGCCGTCGGAGCCGTCGCGGCGAGCGTGGGACTGAGCGCCGGGCTCGCGCCCACCCTCCGCAGCGGCAGGGCGCGCCCGTTCAACAGCAGCGCCGGCGCGGTGCCGTCCGCTCCCAGCGCCGCGTCGCTGAGCACCGGCAGCGCGGCATCGTCCACCGATCCGGGGACGAGCGCGGACAGGCCGGGCACCGCGGGCAGGGGGGCCGCCGCAGTGAGGCGTGCGTAGTCGTCTGCATCGACCGCCAGGACGTCGACCCAGTCGGTGCCCGGCACCCCGAGCACCTGCACGGTCGGCACCAGCCGACCCAGGGCGACCTCGGCAACGCCCGGAGCCCGCTGAACCCGGTCCGCGATCGCGTCCAACGGGTGGTCGGCATCCGTGTGCGCGACGACGTCCGCGCCGACCGTGTCCCACGAGCCCGCGACCTGGCCGGCGGTCACGGTCGCGCCGATCACCGTGCTGAAGACCGCCAGGGTGGTGCACATCGTCAGGGCGACGAACGGGCCGAGGGCCGGCACCGCGGCGGCACCCGCCGACGCCAGCAGTGGTTCCGCCCGGCGAAGCCGCGCCACGACGGGGACCGCCGTCCGGAAGAGCACCAGCAAGGCACGTGCGCCGGCCACCCCGATCGCCAGGGCAGCCAGCGCCGGGGCCGCCGCCAGGAGCAGGTCGGCACCGCCTGGCGCTTCGGGCAGGCCGCGGCGCCGCAACGTCACGAGGGCCGCGGCGGACGTGAGCACCAGGGCGCTCTCAAGTGCGGCGCGCCGGACCTGCGAGGGCTGCAGGGAGCGGCGGCGGTCGGGCTCCACCGACGACGCACGACGAGCCGTCGCCCCCGCGGCCGTCGCGGCGCCGAGGACCGGCACGGCGAGGGTCGCCACCGCCAGCAGCGGTAGCACCCACGGCAGGGAGATCGGCCCTGGGACGAGCCGCTGCGCCAACGCGAGCGCGGCCGCACCGACCACCACGCAGAGTGCCGCCTGCTCGACCGCCAGGCCGAGCCCCACGGCGGCCAACGACGCGCCGCGGGCTCGGTGGCGGCTCAGGACGACGGCGCGCCGGCGCACCAGCAGCCACGCCGCCAGGACGAGCACCGCGGCCGATGCCCCGAGGGTCCCGACGAGGAGCACCGACGCCTGGGCGCCGGCCGCCCGCACGCGCGCCTGGATCGCGTGGGCCAGCCAGTCGAGCTGCGTCCACACCTTCGGGCGCGGGCCGAGGAGGCCCAGGGTCGTCGGCGCCGCCTCGAGCGCGGCGGCGGCGCGCGCGACGGCGCCCAGGTCGGCGAACACTACGGCCTCGGGCCTGAGGCGAAGGGTGAAGGTCCTGGTCACGGTCTGAGGAGGGAGCGCGAGTCGCGCGTCCGGCACCGAGTCCGACGAGAGCAGCGCGCCCACCACCGTTCTCCGCCCGGCGTTGGCGCCGAGCGTCACCGGCTCGAGCAGACCCGGCGCCTGGCCCCAGAGCGGGTCGGCCGGCTCGCGTGCCCGGAAGATCCCGCTCACCGTCACGTCGAGCTGGCTGCCGTCCGGGCCGCTGATCGCGAGGTGGTCGCCGGGGTGGGCGCCGAGCTGCGCGGCGACCGGTGCGGAAAGCCCCACCGCCACGGGCCACGGCACGCCGTCGCTGCTGCCGAACACGCCGCTCGGGGGGACGCCCGGGGCATGGCCCTCGAGCCAGTCGACGCCGGCGAAGCCGTCCCGCCAGAGGTACGCCATCTGGAGGGAGACCGCCCCGCCGGGCGTCGCCGTCGTCAGGTAGGTCGTGCTCACGAGGCCCGACGGCGGGTCGAGGACGCGCGCCAGGGCGGGAGGCAGCGCGGCCTCGATCGTCCTGCCGTCGACCGCCACCCGCTCCGCGGTGGTCTGATCACGGTCGGCCGAGACGAAGGCGTCGTCGAACGGCGCGGTGACGGTGAGCCCGGCGGCGGGGTAGGCGGCGACGGCCGCCCGCGTGGCCTCGTCGGCCACCGACGTGAGCAGGCGCGGGGTCGCGTCGGCGAGCACCACCGCGAGGAGCAGCAGCGCCGCCGACAGGGCGAGCGGCCAGGCGTCCGCCGCGGCGCGGCGGCGCGGCCCCAGAAGCGCCGCTCCCGTCCCCGCGCGCCACTGCTGCGCCATCCCGGGTCCGAGGGCCTTCACGGCTGATCGTCCATCCGCAGGTGGCTCGCGCCGGCACGGCGGACCGCCGCACCCGCCACCGGTGCCGCGAGCGCGACCGAACCGAGAGCGAGCAGCGCCACGGCGGCGGCCGCCGACGGCCAGGGCCACACGAGCACCGCGTCGGGGATCGGCGGCGCACCCGTGCTGGAGACCACCAGCAGCGGCACGACGGCCCGCACGACCAGACCGCCGAGGAGGGCGCCGGCGCACACGGCCACCAGGCAGATCGCGCCGTGCTGGACCACCAGCGCGGTGCCGACGGCGGCACGCGACATGCCGAGCCCGAGCAGGCGTGCCACCTCGAGGGTGCGGGCACCGATCGAGGCCACGACGTGGGCCGCGGTTCCCCACAGGGCCAACAGGAGGGCGGCGACGACCAGGACCCACGTCGCCGCGAGGACCGCCATGCGCAAGGGTCCGTCCCGGAGCTCGGTGGCGACGGCGTCGCGGGTCACAGGTTGACCGAGCCCGGCCTCTGCGACAGCGGCGGCGGCGGCTCGAGGATCGGCCAGGCCGCTCACCCACCAGCGGTCGGTGAGGCTACCAAGGTCGCCGACGCCGAGAAGCGCGCGGTCGAAGGTGGCGCGGTCGGCGAGCACCGCACGCGGGGCGGCCACCGACGGCAGGTACGGGACGACGCCGGTCACCCGGGCGTCGAGCTGCGACTGGCCCACCGTGAGCAAGAGGCGGTCCCCGGGCCCGGCGCCCAGCTCGTCGGCCACGCCGGCAGTGATGGCGACCGGAACCTCGGCGACCGGCGCTCCCGCGGCCACGAGGAGGCTGCCGCCCACGTAGAACAGGCCGGTGAGAGAGACGGTCGCGGACGCGGTGACGGTGACGCCCGCGGCGTCGTCCGCCTCGGTCGCCTGCGTACCGCGCACGACCTGCCAGGGGTCGGTGCCGGCCGTCCCGTACCAGGCGGGTGCGCCGGATCCCGGCGATGCGCCGGGCACCGCGATGCGCACGGTGACCGTCGCGGTCTTGTCAGAGAGGGGTGACGGGGCGGCGCCCCCGCCCAGGGCCACGCGGAGGTCGAGGGCGACGAGCCGGAGCCGGTCGGGCAAGGCCTGGCCGTCGGGTCCCGCGGCGATCTCCACCCCGTGCGGCGCCCCGTCCAGGGGGACCTCGTCTCCGACGAGCACGGCCCGGCCGCCCCACGCGTCCTCCACCACCAGCGCCGGCGTCAGGACCACGGGGACGGTGCTCGCGGTGTCACCGGTCAGCACCAGACGGAGCGGGCCGTCCGCCGAGAGCAGCGGACCGGCCGGGTCCACCTTGGCCAGGCCGGCGGTCGCCGCGGCCCACGTGCTGCCGGCCGGCGGGCGGCCGACCTCGAGGCCGTGCCCCTCTCCGACGTCTGCCGCCAGGAGCTGGGTCGCCCTGCCCGAGCTGTCCACGCCGATGAGGGAGCCGAGCGCGATCGGGCGCTGCGTGACCGCCATGGGGCGGCCGCCCGTCGCGGCCGCGAGGGCGTGCCCCTCGACGATCGGGGCGACGTCCCCCGGGTCGACCAGGAGCTGCGCGCCGACCTGCGCATCGGCCTGGTCGGCCTGCGACCGCTCCCAGGTCGCCACGAACGTCAGCCCGAAGGTCGCGGTGGCCGTGGCGAGCACCAGCAGGAAGGCGTTCGCCGTCGAGTGACGCCGGCGAGCCACCTCCCACGCGGCGAGCGGGAGGACCAGGCGGGTGGACCGCGCGGCGTGCAGCTCGGCGAGCCGGGCCACCCACGGCAGCACCCGCAGGGCCAGTACGGCACCCGCCGCCAGGCAGAGCACCGGCGCGGCGACCAGCACGGGATCGGCGGCCCCGCCGACAGCGACGCGGTGTGCCCGCAGCTGCAGGTAGCCCAGCACGGCGAGCGCGATGAGCACCACGTCGACGCCCGATCGGGCCACCAGGCCGCGCCGTGAGGCTCGACCGCGCGGACCGCGCGACCGCAGCGACACGACGACGAAGACCGCAGACAGCCCGAGCGCGGCGCAGCACACCGCGGCGACCAGAGCCGCGGTCGGCGCGACCGCCGCCGCGTCCAGCCCCGCCCGCGCCAGCCGCGGGATGCGGGCCACCGCCCGGAAGGCCGCGACGGACAAAGGAATGCTCAGGCCGGCGGCCAGGCCAGCCAGGACCAGGCCCTCGGCGGCGGCGTGCCCGGCCAGCTGACCGGAGGCGGCCCCGCGCGCCACCAGCAGGGAGTGCTCGGCCGCGCGGCGATCGGCCAGCAGCCGGGCCGCGAGCCCCAGCGCGGTGCCGGCCAGCGCGGTCGCCAGGAGCGCGGCGACCAGCACCACGGACGCGGTGACCTCGAGCTGCGCCCACATCTGCTGGAGCGCCTCCGGGTACGGGTTGGTCAGCGCCAGTCCCGAGGCCCGCTCGCCGAGGCGCTCGTCGAGCGCCGCCCGCAGGCCGCCGAGGCCACTCGCCGCCGCGGTGATCTCCGACGTCGTCGCACCGCGCAGGTCCGGGGTGAGGACCACGTGGAACTGTGCGACGGGTAGGCGGCCGACCAGCGTCCCGGGCGCGACGACGAGGGGGCCGTAGGTGGACAGGTCCGCGCCGTAGCCGACCGTGGCACGGCCGGCGCCGTCGAGCGGGTCGCGCTTCCAGGTCTGGTCGCCCCGGCGGGGCGTGAAGGTGCCGACGACGACCACGGCGCGTCGATCCGCCGGCGACTGGTTCGCGCTCCGCGGCGACGTGGCCAGGTTGATCGCCGAACCCGGCGCGACGCCGAGCAGCCGGGCGGTCGAGTCGGGCAGCGCCACCTCGGCGGCGGATAAACCGCTCGCCGGCCATCGCCCGGCGGTGAGCGTCGCGTGCTGGGCGACGTCGTCGCCGTCGAGCAGGTACGTCTGCCGAAGTTCGCCGTCCGGCCCGGGGTCCAGGTACTGCCTCGTGGACGTCGCCCACACGGACGTCGTCGTGGGGAACGCGGCCAGCGCGGCCCGCGTCGTGGCCGCAACGTCCGCCACGACCTGAGCCGCCGGTTCCACCGGCGTGGCGTCGTCGGCCAGCGTGACGGCGGCGACCACCCGCACCGACGCCGGGTCGGTGCCTCGTACCGCCGCCAGGAGCGCCTGGTCCCTCGCGGTGGTGAGCAGCAGGGTGCACAACCCCAGCACCGTCGCGCCGGCGACGACGAGCGCGGTCACCATCGTGACGAGCCCGGCCTGCGCACGCGCACGACGCAGCACCAACCACGGCGGCCGCGCGCGCGCCCCGGGCGCACCGTCGCGGCCGGAAGCGGCGCGCTCGTCAGGCATCGACGAGGCGGCCGTCGACCAGGCGGACCGCTCGGTCGGCGAGGGCGATCATCACGGGGTCGTGCGTCGAGACGATCGCCGTCATGCCCTCGGCCTCGACCACGGCCCGGATGAGGGCCATCACCGCCAGGCCGGTCTCGACGTCGAGCTGGCCGGTCGGTTCGTCGGCGATGAGCAGCCGAGGGGACGCTGCCAGCGCGCGGGCGATCGCGACCCGCTGCTGCTGGCCGCCGGAGAGCTCGGTCGGCCGCTGCGCGACGTGGTCGGCCAGGCCGACGAGCTGCAGGAGCAGCTGCACCCGCCGCTGCCGGTCGGCCACCGGCAGGCCGCGCAGCCGCAGCGGGACCCCCACGTTCTCGGCCGCCGTCAGCACGGGGATCAGCCCGAACGTCTGGAAGACGAACGCGACGGTGTCTCGGCGCAGGCGCACCAGTCCGGCCTCGTCGAGGCCGGTGACCTCCACGTCCCCGACGGTGATCGAGCCGGCGTCCGGTCTGTCGAGGCCGCCGACGAGGTTGAGCATCGTCGTCTTGCCGGAGCCCGACCGGCCGACCAGGGCCACCAGCTCGCCCGGCGCGACGTCGAAGGACACGTCGGAGACCGCGTGCACCGCGTTCCGGCCGGAGCCGAACGTCCGACGGACGCCGCGCACGGACACCGCGGCTCCGGCGCTCACGGCTCGCTCCGGTCGTCGTGCCGACCGCGCTGTGCCGATGGCCACAGGCTGACGTGGTCGGCCTCGAGCGCCAGTCGCACCCGCTGGGTCAGGGCCAGCGCCTCCCGGTACTCCCGCGGTACCTGCACACGTCCGGCGCGGTCCATCACGGCGTACTCCTGTGCGACGACCGGCGCCCCGTCCTCCGGACCCGCCGCGACCCGCACCACCTCGGTGCTCGTCCGGCCGTCCCGGATGGCCACCGTGCGGGTGACCTGCTCGCTCACCGCCGCGTCGTGGGTCACCACCACGATCGTCACGCCGGCGTCGCGGTTGGCGGTGCGCAGGGCCTCGAACACCTCCTGGGAGGTCGCGGTGTCGAGCTCACCGGTGGGCTCGTCGGCCAACAGCAGCCGGGGCGAGTTCGCCAGGGCGACAGCGATCGCGACGCGCTGCTGCTCGCCGCCCGACATCTGCCGGGGCAGCCGGTCGGCGCAGTGCCGCACGCCGACGAGGCGCAGCACCTCCTCGGCTCGCTCGTGCCGTTGCCGGCGCCCCGCCCCGGCGAACGCCTGCGGCAGCAGCACGTTCTGAACACCGGTCAGGTAGGGGACGAGGTTCTGGGCCGCCTGCTGCCAGACGAAGCCCACCATGGTGCGGCGGTAGGCGACACGATCGGCGCGGGACATCTTCATGAGGTCCCACGGCCCGACGCGCACCCGTCCTGCGGTCGGCTGGTCGATCCCGGAGAGCACGTGCAGCAGCGTCGACTTGCCGGACCCGGAAGCGCCGACGACGGCGACCATCTCGCCGTCATCCACCAGCAGGTCCAGTCCCTGCAGCGCCTGGACCTCCACCGCATCGCTCCGGTAGATCCGCACCAGGTTGTCGCACACGACCAGTGCGTCGCGGCCGAACGGGTGCGCCGGGGGCGTGCGTGCCCCCAGGTCCTCCAGGGTGCTCTGGATCACCGCCGGCCTCCGACCGAGTGCCCGGGCACCGTCGCGCGGGCACTCGCAGGCTATCGCCGATGGCCGGTCTGCCGAAGCGCCTCCACGGGCATCAGTGAGGGGCCAGGGATTTGCCGAGCACGCCACAGACCGAAGGCCCGGACCAGCGGTCCGGGCATTCGTCTTTCACCTCGCCGCACGCCGGCGACGGCGGAAGGGCCGCCGGTCAGCGCTCGACCGTGGCCCAGCCGCGCGAGGTGTTGTCGGCTGCCAGCCGGTAGTCGGCAATCGCGTCGTGGTCGGCGACCTTGCGCCACGTGCGGTGGTGGTCGGCCGCGCCGCCGTAGTGCAGCACGATCTCGTCGTAGGCGCGCCCGGCTGCGAGGGCGGCAGGCGCAGGTCGTCGCGCGGCGTGCCGCGACGAAGACCGTTGCGCAGCGCCTGCTCGACGACCACCGCTCGTTCATCGACCTCATCGCGCGCGGCCGGATCGATGAGCTGGATGGCGCCCTGCTGACACACCTGAGGGCGTCCGCGCCTCGCGCGTGACGTTTTCGGTGCGCGTTTGCGGGGCCTCCCGACCGGACTGACGATGCCTGCAGGCGACGGGAGGCATCGATGGCCGATCTGGACGCGCCGGCGGCGCCCGCGGCGGCACCCGTCGAGCAGCACCTCTCGCAGCGCACGGTCTGGACGATCTTCGGCGGGCTGATGCTCGCGATGCTCCTGGCGGCGCTCGACCAGACGATCGTCGCGACCGCGCTGCCGACGATCGTCAAGGATCTCGGCGGCGCCGAGCACCTGTCGTGGGTCGTCACCGCGTACATGCTCGCGTCGACGGCGACGACGCCGCTGTGGGGCAAGCTCGGCGACCAGTTCGGGCGCAAGCCGCTGTTCCTCGCCTGCATCGTGATCTTCCTGCTCGGCTCGGCTCTGGCCGGGACCTCGCAGACGATGGGGCAGCTCATCGCGTGGCGCGCGCTGCAGGGCGTGGGCGGCGGCGGGTTGATGGTGCTGTCACAGGCGATCATCGGTGACGTCGTCCCGCCGCGGGAGCGAGGGCGCTACCAGGGCGCGTTCGGCGCGGTGTTCGGACTGTCGAGCGTCGCGGGGCCGCTGCTCGGCGGGTTCTTCGTCGACAACCTGTCCTGGCGATGGGTCTTCTACGTGAACCTGCCGGTGGGCGCGGTCGCGCTGGTCGTCGTCGCTGCGGTGCTGCCGGTGACGCGCTCGGGGCGCAGCCCGCGGATCGACTACGTCGGGATCACGCTGCTCGCGACGATCGCGACCTGCATCGTGCTCGTCACGAGCCTCGGCGGCGTGACGTGGGAGTGGGGGTCCGCGCAGGTCGTCGGCCTCATCGCGCTCGCCGTCGTCGCCCTCGTCAGCTTCGTGTTCGTCGAGCGGCGGGCAGCCGAGCCCGTCATGCCGCTGCGCCTGTTCCGGAACCGGGTGTTCGCGACGACCGCGATCGTCGGGTTCGTCGTCGGCTTCGCGATGTTCGGGTCGATCACCTACCTGCCGCTGTACCTGCAGCAGGTGCAGGGAGCAACGCCCACCGGCTCGGGGCTGCAGATGATCCCGATGATGCTCGGGCTGCTGCTCACGTCGATCGCGAGCGGCCAGATCATCAGCCGTACCGGGCGCTACAGGGTGTTCCCGATCACCGGCTCGGCGGTGTTCACGATCGGGCTGTTCCTGCTGTCACGCATGGGGCGCGACACCACGTCGCTGCAGTCGGGGCTGTCCATGTTCGTGCTCGGGCTCGGGCTCGGCATGGTGATGCAGGTCCTGGTGCTCGCCGTGCAGAACGCCGTCGAGTACCGCGACCTCGGCACCGCCACGAGCGGCGCCACGTTCTTCCGGACCATCGGCAGCTGCGTCGGCGTCGCCATCTTCGGGTCCGTGTTCTCCTCCAAGCTCACCGACACGCTCGCGGCCGCGCCGCCCGCCGGCGCGGTCGGGCCCTGCGCCCCGGCCTCGCTCAGCGCGTCGTCGCTCGCCCTCGCGTCGTGCCCGCCCGAGGTGCAGAACTGGTTCCTCGACGGCTACTCCGAGGCGATCCACACGATCTTCTTGTACGCCGTGCCCGTGGGGGCGCTCGCGTTCGTGCTCGCCTGGTTCATCCCAGAGGTGCGGCTGCGCACCGCCACGGACCACCCCGGAGCCGGCGACTACGCCCTGCCGAGCAGCCGGACCTCGTACGAGGAGCTGCGCCTGATCCTGTGGCGCGAGGTCGGGCGGGAGGACCCCATGCGCGTCTACGAGTTCCTGACGAAGGAGTTCGACACCGGCCTCACGCCCGGCCAGTACTGGATGCTCAGCCGCGTCTGCGTCGAGCGCAGGCGGACGATCGACGAGATGGTCGAGGCCACCGACATACCACGGGAGCGGGTCGAACGGAGTGCGGGCGTGCTCGCGGAGCGCGGCTTCGCCGTCGTCGCGCCCGACGGGACCGTCACCCCGACCGAGGCGGGGGACGCGCTCGCGCACCGGATGTGGGCCAACGAGCGCCGGATCCTGCGCGACATCGTCGAGCAGTGGCACGGCGACGAGCCCGACATGGACGCGCTGGTCGAGGACGTGTCGTCGCGGCTGTGGGAGGAGGACCCGCCCGAGCGGGAGATCCGGGCCGCGCTGGCGGCCGAGGGGGCCTGACGTCAGGCCAACAGCTCCGCGAGCCGGTCGAGCTGGCTGCCCCAGCCGATCTCCGCGCCGGCGCGGACCGTGTCGGCGAAGTCCGCCTCGATGTGGACGCGCAGGGTGGTCGTGCGCTTGTCGACCGCGGTGAACGTCACGGTCGTCGTGCCCTTGCCGGATCCGTCCGGGAAGCCGTCGTCGGACCAGACCACGCGCTCCGGCGGGTCCACCTCGAGGACGGTGCCGGAGTTCGGGTACCGCTGGCCGGTCGCGTCGTCGACCATGACGAAGCTCATCCGGCCGCCGGGGCGAAGGTCGAGCTCGATGGAGTCGCGCGGCGTGGTGACGCCGCGCGGACCCCACCACTGGGCGAGGTGATCCGGGTCGGTCCACGCCTCCCAGACGAGCTGTTGCGGTGCCGCGTACGTGCGGACGAAGTCGAGCTCCACCATCAGGCTTCCTCGTCGGCCGCCGCCTGGAGGCGAGCGAGGTGCTCGCCGAGCCGGTCCAGGGAATCCTCGTAGAAGTGCTGGTAGTGCGCGAGCCATTCGGCGATCTCGGCGATGGGTTCCGCGCGCAGGGTGGCGGGCCGTTGCTGCGCGATGCGGCCACGGGTCACGAGGCCGGCGCGCTCGAGCACCTGCAGGTGCTTGCTCACCGCCTGCAGCGAGATGCCGGGGACGAGCGCTGCTAGCTCACCGACGTTGGCGGCGCCCTCCGAGAGCCGGGCGAGGATCGCCCGGCGGGTCGGGTCGGCGAGCGCCGCGAACGTCTGGCTGAGCACGTCGTCCGTCGTGGCAGGGGGCATCAGGCCACGGCGAGGGTGAGCAGCAGCACGCCGGAGGCCGAGGTGCGGCTCTCGGTCAGCGTGAAGGTGGTCGGCACGGCGTCCGTGAAGAGCTTCCGGCCCTCGCCCAGGACGACCGGCCCGACGAGCAGCCGATACTCGTCGATGAGGCCCGCGGCGCGCAGCGTCTCGGTCAGGCGGCCGCTCCCGTAGATGACGACGTTCTCGTCGCCCGCCTTGAGCTTGGTGACCTCCTCGACGACGTCGCCCTTGAGGAAGGTCGCGTTCCAGGTCGGCTCGGTGAGCGTCGAGGTCGGCACGTACTTGCGGATCGAGTTCATGATGTCGCCGCCGGTGCCCGGGTCGTTGCCGATCTGCGGCCACGCCACGCTCATTCCGTCGTAGGTGACCCGGCCGAGCAGCAGGGCGTCGGCCCAACCCATCGCCGCGGCCTGGAACGCGGCGACGCCCGCGTCGAAGTAGGGCTGCGTCCAGGCAGGGTTCTCGAAGACACCGTCCAGCGACAGGTACTCCACCGCAACGATCCGTCCCATGGTCCCGATCCTCTCACGTTATTCAACCGACTGGTTGAGAGTACGACGAAGGCCGATGGTGTTCAACCACACGGTTGAATAAGGAATCTTCGTCGAATCTTCGTCGTGCACCCGGGGTGACCTAGGAGTGGGCCCGGAACTCTGGGTGACGTGGCCGAGGAGGTACCCCGCCACCCATCCGGCCCCCGGGTCGGCCCGCGGAGGGAGCACGGCGATGATGGGCTGGTACGGCATGGGCATGGGCTGGGGGGCCTGGCTGGGCATGGGCCTGTTCTGGCTGGTGCTGCTGGGCGTGATCCTGTACGCCGTCGTGCGGCTGCTCCCGTCGGGCGGGTCTCGCGAGCGGGACCGCGGCGAGGACTCGCCGGAGGAGATCCTCGACCGCAGGTTCGCGCGCGGGGAGATCGACATCGAGACCTACCAGGCGCAGCGGGCCGCCCTCCAGCGTGCGCGGGGTGCCAGGTGAACCGCGCACGGCGAGGGTGGCTGATCGCGGTGCTGGTCACCGCCGTGGTGGCGTTGGTCGCGAGCGTCGGCCTGGCGGCGGCGACGATCGGCCGCACGGGCCTCGGCCGCGTCGGGGGCGCGATGATGGCCGGCGTCGGGGTTACGACGAGCGGCGGCGGCTCGGGCACGACGACCGGTCCGGGCATGATGGCGGGCCGCGTCGGGATGATGGGCGGCGGCGCGGGCATCATGGGCGGCCGCTTCGGGCTGGCCGGCGACGGTCGGCCGGTGACCTCGCTCACCTCGGCGAGGGCCCGGGCGCAGGCGTTCGCCGACGAGCTCGGCGCCGGGCTGCGCGCCGGCGAGGTGATGCAGTTCTCGAACGGCTACTACGCCGAGGTGCTGGAGGCTGACGGCTCGGGCGCCACGGAGGTGCTCGTCGACCAGAGCACCGGAGCGGTGTCGGTCGAGTACGGGCCCGGAATGATGTGGAACACCCGGTACGGGATGCACGCCGCGCCGACCGCTGCCGGCATCAGCGCGGAGCAGGCGAGAGCGGATGCGCAGGCGTGGCTCGACGCCCAGCGCACCGGCCTGACCGCGGGCGATGCCGAGGCGTTCCCCGGCTACTTCACGCTCCACACGCTGAAGGACGGCGCGGTGGTCGGGATGATGTCGGTCAACGCCTCGACCGGCGCGGCCTGGTATCACACCTGGCACGGCACCTTCATCGCGATGGACGCTGGATGACCGAGACCCCCGACGACGCCCGCGCGGTGACCGCCCCGCCTCGGTCGTGGTGGCCGCGGCTCGGCCTGGGGAGCCGTCTGTTCGCGGCGATGGCCCTGGTTGTGGTGACCGGGGCCGGCACGCTGCTCGTCGTCTCGCTGCTCGTCGCGCCGGCGGTGTTCACGAACCACCTGAGCCGTGCGGGCGCGCCCGACCTGAGCCCGGCCGTCACCACGCACGTGAACATGGCGTTCACGCAGGCGACGCTCATCGCGCTGGGGACGGGCACGCTGACGGCCGCTGTTGCGGCGGGCCTGGTCGCCTGGCTGGTCGCGCGGCGCATTGCCTCCCCGGTCTCCGACCTCGCGGTCGTCACCGGCCGGCTCGCCAACGGCCTGTACGACGCGAAGGCCGCCGACCCGCGCTTAGGCCCGGAGTTCACGGCGCTTGCGGCCTCGGTCAACGAGCTCGGAGAACAGCTGTCGACGTCGGAGGACACCCGCCGGCGGCTGCTGAGCGATCTCGGGCACCAGCTCCGCACCCCGATCGCGTCGCTGGAAGCGACCGTCGAGGCGGTCGGCGATCACGTGCTGCCGATGGACGACGACACTCTCGCCACCCTCACCGACCAGGTGGCCCGGTTGCACCGGCTGGTGGCCGACATCGAGTCGGTGTCCCGCGCGGAGGAGCGCCAGCTCGCGCTGAACCCGCAGCCGACCCCGGCGACCGAGCTCGCGCACCGTGCGGCCGCGGTGCTGCTCCCGCAGTTCCGCGCGGCGGGGATCGGGCTGGAGGTCCGGGCGAGCGAACCCGGGCCGACCGTCGTGGTGGACGCGGACCGGATCGTCGAGGCCCTGCTCAACGTCCTGGACAACGCGCTGCGCCACACGCCCGCGGGCGGGTTCGTCGTCGTGCGCGTCGATGGCCCGACGAACGATGACCGGGCGGTGACCCGACTCGTCGTGGAGGACACGGGCGAGGGTTTCGTGCCTGACCAGGCGCCCTTGCTCTTCCAGCGCTTCTACCGTGCCGCGGGTCCCACGAGCGCGGCTCCCGCCGAGGCAGGGCCGGGCCGGCACGGCTCGGGAATCGGGCTGACCATCGCCCGCGCGATCGTCGACGCGCACCACGGCACTCTGAACGCCCACTCGGACGGTCCCGGCCGCGGGGCCACGTTCACGCTCACCCTGCCGGCTGTGCGGTGAGTCAGCCGGGACCCATCCGGTAGCCGACGCCGCGGACCGTGAGGACGTAGCGCGGTGCCTGCGGGTCGTCGCCCAGCTTGCGGCGCACGTTGCCGACGTGGATGTCGACGAGGTGCTCGTCGCCGACCCAGTCCGTCTGCCACACCTCGTCGATGAGCCGGCGGCGCGTGAACGCCTGCCGCGGGTGGGCGCTGAGCGCGTCGAGAAGGTCGAACTCGGTGCGGGTCAGGTGGATCTCGCGGCCGTCGACCGCCACCTCCCGGGCGACAGGGTCGACGGTCAGGGCGCCGAACCGCCGTCCAGCACTCGCGGGTGTGCTCGGGCCGGTGGCCGACGAAGGCACTGTGGGCGTCGTCGAGCGCACGCCGATGTGGGGGCGGCGCAGCATGGTGCGGATCCGGGCGATGAGCTCGCGCGGGCTGAAGGGCTTGGTGACGTAGTCGTCGGCCCCCACCGACAGGCCGATGAGCTTGTCGACCTCGTCGGCCCGGGCCGTGAGCATGACGACGTAGGCGTCGCTGAAGGTGCGCAGCGAGCGGCACACCTCGATCCCGTCGATGCCCGGCAGGCCGAGGTCGAGCACCACCACGTCCGGCGCGTCCCGGCGCGCGATCTCGAGCGCTTCCTCGCCGCTGGCCGCGGAGCTGACGACGAACCCGTCCCGCTCCAGGTAGCCGACGACCGCCCGCACCAGGCTCGGCTCGTCGTCCACCACGAGCGCGCGGAACGGCCCCGGCACGTCGCTCGTCATGCGCGGCATCGTAGGACCGCGGCCTCGCAGCGGCGCGCCCGCTCGAGACAGGCCGCGACGTGGGCGTTCGCCGTGCAGTCGCGCCGCGCTCTCAGACGTGCACCGCGTGCGTGTGCCCGCCGCGCACGCGCAGCGCCCCCGGCTCGGAGCGAACAGCCACGACCGCGGCAACCGCGGTGGTCAGGGGAATCGCCAGCACGAGCCCGATCGAGCCCGCGAGCGTCCGCACGATCTCCTCGGCGAAGACCCCGCCGGTGATGGTGCGGGAAAGCGGGAGGCCGTAGAGCTGGAGCGTGAGAAGCACCGGCAGCGACACCCCGACGTAGGCGAAGGCGATCGTGTAGATCGTCGAGGCGACGTGGTCGCGGCCGATGCGCATGCCGCCGGCCAGCAGGCGCTGCCAGCTCGCCGAGGGGTTCGCGGCCCGGAGCTCCCAGACCGCGGAGACCTGCGTGATGGTGACGTCGTTGAGCACGCCGAGGCCGGCAAGGACGACGCCCGCGAGGAAGACCCCGCGCAGCGTGGCGACGCCGTGGCTGCCGAGCAGGGCGGCGAGCTGGTAGTCCTCCTGGCCGGTGATGGGGTTGAGGTTGGCGGCCGAGGTGGCGAACGCGCCGATCCCGGCGATGAGCCCGAGCCCGACGAAGGTGCCGAGCAGCGCCGTCGACGTCCGCAGCGACGGGCCGTGGGTGAGGTAGCCGACCACCGTCATGATCGCGACGGAGGCGCACAGCGTGATGACCGCGGCGTTCTCACCGGCGATGAGGCCAGGGATCAGGTAGACCCAGAGGAGAACCATCGCCAGGGCCAGCCCGACGATGGCGCGCAGCCCGCGCCACCCCGCGACGAGCGCCGTCACCAGGAGGAACGCGAGGACGAGCGTCGCGAGCGGCACGTCGCGCTGGACGTCCGAGAAGGCCCAGGTCTCGGCGGCACCATCGCTCGCCGGGTACCGCTCGACGACGATGCCGGAGCCCTTGGCGACGCCGCGAGCCGGTGTACCCACCGTCGGGAACACCGTGACGACCTTGCCGGCGAAGGGGCCCTCGGTGACGCGGGCGTCCGCGCGCAGGCAGGGCACGGTGTCGGGCACGGTGCCGTCCGGCTGCACGTCCTCCTGGGTGCCCTGGCAGGTCGTCTCGGTCGTGCCTGTCACGGTCGCGCGGAAGAACTGCATGCCCGGGTTGACGAGGCCGGCGGTCGACGCGGCGGCGGTGGAGGGCGGCGGCCAGGTGAGGGCGATGCCGACGACGCTGGCGAGGGCGAGGGGCAGGACGACGAGCAGGACGAGCAGGCCGGCGCGGGACCTGGTGCGGGGCCGACGGCTGCGTCCCCTGGTCGCGGTCGCCACCGGTTGGGCGGTGTCGTCGAGCTCGTTCACCTCGTGCGCCTCCGGCAGGGTGCGACGGCCGCGGCTCGCCCGCGGCCTGGAGCAGCATGCCCCATCACGATGTGGGCGAGGCGAACCGAGTGGTTCCCTGCTGGTCGAGCATCCGGCGCAGCTCGCGGTAGGTCTCCGGGTCGAGGTCCCCGGCGGCGAGGCGGGCGTCGAGGGCCGCGCGGGGGTCGGGGCCACGCTGCGCAGGGAAGTGCCGGCACACCGCCCAGACGGCCAGGCCGATGACGGTCGCCCAGATGGCGGCCATCAGCATCCCGCCACCGGTGCTCCTCGTGGCGGGGCTCCCCCCGACGCCGTCACCGACGCGCCCGATATGGCGCCTGACCTGCGACAAGACTACCGGGCATGACCGACAGCGACCAGCCCTGGCAGAACATGTGTTCGCATGTTCGCTGTGGGCGAAGAGAACAAGGTCAGCCGCGCAGCGCCGCGAGCACCTGCTCCCTCGACGGCAGGTCCATCCGGCAGTAGGCACGCTGCGCCACCGGCAAGCCCGTGGCGATGTCGACGCCGTCGAGGGCGAGCGTCGGGGACGGGTACTCGCCGACGAGGTGCTCCACCGCAGTGTCCGAACCGACCTCGGCCCGGCACTCGTCGACCAGCGCCACCAGGCGCTCCACCAGGGGGCACCCGGGGACCTGGAGCAGCTGGAGCCTCGTCATGCGTCCGCCTTTCGTCGTGCGCCTACCTCAACGCATCCGCGCCGACGGTATGCCACCGGGGTCGGCCGGTGATCAGCACGCGGCGCCGTGACCGGCCGCGCCGGCGGGTGCGGCTCATCGAGGCTGTCGTGGCGATGGCCGCGGGCGTCCGGGCCTCGTCGGCCGCTCTCATCGGGTTCGGCCTGGACTCGGTGATCGAGGTCGCCTCGGCCGCAGCCGTCGCGTGGCAGTTCACGCCCAAGAATCCCGAGCGGTGGGAGAAGGCACGATGCCGCTCGGCCTGCCGGCGAACTCGGTGCTCGGCAGGTGGTGGGCCGACTCCGTGGCCGCGCTCGTCATCGTCGGCCTCGCGGTGCGCGAGGGGCTGAAGGCCTGGGGCTGCGAGCGCGAGAGCGCGCTGGAGGTTCTCGAGGGGTTGCACGACGAAGCCACCCGCTCAGTGAGCGCTCAGTCCGGCCGGATACCGCCGTCGAGGAGCACCACCTGACCGGTGAGGTAGCCGTTCGAGAGCATCGCCAGGGCCAGGGACGTCACCTCGTCGGGCCGCCCGAAGCGCCCGATTGGCGCCAGCGTGACGTTCGGGATGGCCGCCACCATGTCGGTGCCGTCGATGAGCGCGGGGGCGATGGCGTTGGCCGTGACACCCGCGGCCACGGTCCGCGAGGCGATCGAGTGCGTCAGCCCGTGCAGCGCCGCCTTCGACGCGGCGTAGTGGGGGCCGATCCGACCGCCCGTGTACGCGGCGATCGACGAGACGAAGAGGATCCGCCCGAACCCGCGGGCGGTCATCCCCGGCAGCGCCGCCTGCGCCAGGAGCCACGGCGCGGTGAGGTTGACCGTCAGCGCCTCCTGCCACACCTCGAGCGACACGTCCAGGCCGTGGACCGCGCCCACTCCCGCGGCCGGGACCAGCACGTCGAGCGATCCGTGGTCCTCCTCCACCGACGTCACGAGCGCCGGCAGCGAGTCCAGGTCGCGCATGTCCGCCACCCGCACGTCGAGGCGACCGCGCAGCTCGGTGCCCACGTCGGCCAGCCGCGGCGGGTCTGTTCGGCG
>Ga0207835_1000134_pt1 | contig 18141 bp, 14 predicted proteins | sample LuqExpMetagenom8_FD_187766 | JGI IMG/M metagenome (GOLD analysis project Ga0207835, IMG submission 187766) | Tropical forest soil microbial communities from Luquillo Experimental Forest, Puerto Rico - Sample 8 (SPAdes) | ecosystem: Environmental > Terrestrial > Soil > Tropical forest ... | reverse complement strand
CCGCGACGACGACGAGCGTGCGCTCGTCGTCGGGCACCACCGCCGCGAGACCCGCGGCCAGCGCGTCCAGCCGGTGGGTCAGCGAGGTGCGCACGACGGCGCGCAGGTCGGCCGGGACCAGCGGGTTGGCGAGCACCTCGAGGTCGGCATGCGCCCGGCGGACCGCCTCCTGGACGGGCGCGGACCGGCCCAGCGGCGTCAGCCGGGCGCCGGACTCGTCCACCCGCACCGCGAACAGCTCGCCGCGGTGCTCGAGCAGGTCGAGGACCACCTCGTCGGGCCTCGTCAGGAGCGCGCGCCGCACGTCGCCGGACCGCCCCGCCCGGTCGTCGCCCTCGCGGCCGTTCTCGTTCCAGGACCGCGCGAGGATCTCGCGCTTGAGCCGGTCGATCTCGGCGACGAGGCGTTCGAGGTCCGCGCCGCCGCTAGGTGCGCCGCCGAGCTTGCCGAGCCGCTCGACCACGAGGTAGCGCAGCTGTGCCAGCAGCTCCGCCGCGACGGGGTCGAGGTTCTGCACGATGCGCGGCGACCCGCCGATGGCCGCCCGGACGCGCTCGGCGGCGTCGAGCACGGCCGCCGGCCGCCGCGTGCCGATCGCCAGCTGGGCGTCGAGGTCCGCGAGCGCCGCGCCATGGATCGCGCCGGCGGTGCGCAGGTCCAGCGAGCCGAAGCGGGCGCGGTGCAGCCGCAGCTCCTGCTGGCCTGCCTTCACCTCCGCGACGGCGGCGCTGTGCCGGCCGGCCGCCTGCTCGAGAAGCACCCGGATGCGGCGGGCCGCAAGGCGCGTGCCGATCGACGCGCCGCGCGGGATGGGGCCGAGCTCGGTGAACAGTCCGTGCGGGTCGGCGATCGCGCCGCGCGCCAGGTCGGCCTCGATGCGCACGCACCTGGCCGCGGTCACCCAGAGCGGCCGCCCGGCGTCGCGGCACTGCTGCTCGAGGCGGGCGGCGCGGACGGCCAAGGTGGTCCAGCGGCGACGCACGGCCGGGTCGTCGGCCGGCTGGCGGGACAACACCGTGGCGTCCGCCTGCAGCTCGAGATGGGTCGCGCGCAGCACCCAGGCCTCGTCGCCGCGGCGGCGGAACAGCCGGCGGGCCGCGGCCGCGTGCAGGCGCGCGGACTCAGGGTCGTTGCGGAGCATCGCGCACTCGGACCGGCCGAGCTCGCACTCCCCCACGTCGTGCGGCAGGCGCTGCTCGGTGAGCTGCGCCGCGGCCTCGGCGAGCGTGCGGTCGGCGACGCCGACGAGCCCGGCCTCCAGGAGGACCTGGGCCCGGTCGAGCAGCGCGATGGGCCGGCGGCCGGGCAGCATCTCGGCGGCCGCCTCCATCCCCGCGAGCGCCTGGGGCAGGCGCCCGGCGTAGTACTCGAGGTGGCCGAGGTTGTGCTCGGCCTTGAACGCCAGCCGGGCGAAGCCCGCTTCCTGCGCACGACGAGCGCACTCGCCGTAGTCGGCACGCGCCTGCGCGAGCCGGCGCCGCTCACCGTGGACCACCCCGCGGTTGAGCAGCATGCGGCACGCGTCCAGGGGCTCGGCGTCGTCGATGCGCGCCACCGCGCGGTCCAGCCACTCGAGGGCCTCCTCGAGCCTGCCCGCGCGCAGCGCCAGGAGGCCGCGCAGCCCGTTCACCGCGGGGACGAGCCCGGGCCAGCCCTCGCCGGGGCGCTGCTCCTCGACCAAGCGGTCGAGCTCCGCGAGGGCGCGCCCGGCGCGGCCGCGCACCTCCGACTCCGAGCGGACCAGCTCGATGAGCGCCCACGCGCGCACGTGGACCACCGCGGGGTCGCCGTCCGTGTCGGCGAGCGCCGCCAGCACCGGCCGCAACAGGCGGCGCGCCTCGACCGGGTGGCCCTCGGCGTTCTCGTCCTCGGCCCGGCGGACGGCCGCGCCCAGCGCCTCGAGGTCACCTGGCCCCGGCGCCGCCCGTCCGCCGGGACGGGTCATGGGCTACAGCTCGACCTGCGGGGTGACGATCGGCACCGTCGGGTCGGACGGCCGGCGCAGCACCAGCCGCGCGGGCCCGCGCTCGACGTCCTCGAAGGAGAAGCGGCCGTCCTCGTCGGACTGCGTCACCTGCACGTCCCCGAACTGGTGCAGCTCGACCGTGAGGCGCCCCGCGGGCGCCGCCCAGCCGTCGACGCGCGCCCGACCGGCGTCGTGGTGGACCGAGATCATGACGGTGAGCACGTCGGTGGTGAAGGTGATGGTGTCGGCCTCGATGCTGGCCTCGTCGGCCCGCACCGACGACGCGAGGTCGCCGACCAGGTGCAGCCGGGCCACCTCGGCCTGGAGCGCCTCGACGGTGAGGGCGATGCCGATCCTCTCGACCAGGCCGTCGGGCATGGGGTCGTAGGCGTTCACGAGGGCGTCGAGGCGGCGGAGGATCTCCTCGTCGGACGCGTCGATCGCGCCGGACGCGACCAGGGCGAGCACGGAATCGTCGGCGGCGGTCACTGCAGGCTCCAGGTGGGGTCGGCGGCGAGGGCGAGTCGCAGCTTGGCGAGGCAACGGCCGCGGGTCGGGCCGATGCTGCCGACGGGCATCCCCAGCGTGCGGGAGACCACGGCGTAGTCGGGACGGTCCACCATCGCGACGAGCGAGAGCAGCTGGCGGCAGCGCTCGGGGAGCGCGCCGACGTGGCGCCAGAGCGCCTGGTCGCGCTCGTCGCGCGCCACCTGCACGTCCGGCGCCTCGTCGCTGGGGGCGACGAGCCACTCGGTGATCTGGTCGTCCTGCTCGGTGCGGATCTGGTCGTCGCGGCTGCGGCGCACGGTGCGCCATGCCGCGCGGCGGGCGGTGACGAGGAGCCACTGCAGCGTGGCGTGCGGGTCGCGGATCGACTCGATGTCGCGGACGAGCGTCAGCCACACGTTCTGGACCACGTCCTGCGCCTGCTCGTTGTCGGCGCCCTGCGCGCGGACGGTGCGCCACAGGAGGGGCGTCACGCTGCGCACCAGGCGCGCGAGCGGCTCGCGGTCCCCGCCCCGGTAGGCGGCGACGGCGTTGGCGGCCTGGTGGGCGAGTCCTTCGTCCTCGACCTCGGCCGGGCTCACCTCGTCGCTCATCATGGGTCCCCTCACCCGAGCTCCTCGGCGGGTAGCCGACTCCACGTCAAGGTAAGGCGACCCTTCTCTCCCCACAAGGGTCGAGTGCCATTCCGACTGCGCTGACACCGGGCGGCCTCCCTCGTTGGTGGGGTCGCACCCTCAAGAGCGAGCTCGGGCCCACCTGATACCCAGGGTTCCTGTGATGTGCGTCACACCCTCAGGCGGCGCCGTGGGCCCCGAACGTGCACCAGTTGACGAACCCCGACGGGCTGTCCGTGTCGATCTGGCCGCGGGCCGCGTGCAGGGCGCGCGCCATCGTCTCCCTCGCGGCCAGGCCGCGGTGCAGCGCCACCATGAGGTCGACGACCTCGACGTCGGGCACGGCCGCGATGTTGGCGACGACGCCCGCCGTCCCGCGGGCGAGCATCCCGCTGACGAACCCGAGCACCTCGTCGCCCGCGTACGCGACGTCGGCGCCCGAGTGGCAGGAGGCAAGGACGAGCCGGCGGGGTGCGACGCCCGCGCGGTGCAGCTCCTGGATGGTCACGGGACCGTCCGCCAGGACGAGCGACGAGAACATCGGGTTGTCCGCGCGGGGCACGCCGTGGCAGGCGACGTGGGCCAGGTCGGCCGTCGCGAGGGCGCGTGAGACGGACCCGACGAAGCTCGACTCCGCGTCGAACACGCGCGCGTGCGGGTGCACGGCCGCGAGCGCGTCGACCTCCTCCTGGGCGCCGGTCAGCCCGGGCCCGGCGACGAGCACGATCCCGGGCGCCGTCCGCGGCCACGCGGTCGCGGCGGTGCCGAGCCAGGCGGTCGCCGAGGGCGCGAGCGACAGCGGGCCCTCGTGGAGGGCCGACCACGGCACGCCGTGCAGCGGGCCGACCGGCGCGACGACGAGCTCGTCGTCCCTATTTACTGCGAGGGGCCCGACGAGCCGCTCGCGCAGCACCCGCAGCCGGGCCTGGGCGTTGACGCGGGCGGCCTGCGCCGCAGCCTCCGACCGCGGCGACGCCATCCGGCGCAGCGCGAAGACCAGGGCGTGCAGGGGCTCGTCGATGTTCTCCCTCGGGCCGAGGTCGACAACCCGTGCGCTCCGGCCGCGAACGACGACAGCGACGTACCGCCCCTCGCACAGGCCGGTCTCGACGAGCACGCGGCCGTCGAGCCCTCCCCGGAGCTCGGCGACACCCGGGATCTCCATCCACGCCCGGTCGTCGTGCCTGCCGAGGACGAGCGGCAGAACACCGCCGCGAGCGCCGCGACCCTCGCCGGCCGAGGCAGGGCGTGTCCTCGCCGGGATGAGGGCTGCCACCGCCGCCGGCGCATCGCCGGCGCCGTTCGTCGGTTGGGTCAACGGTCGGCCGCCCGCGCCCTCCCCCGGCTCGATGAGCGGAAGGCGCGCGAGGATTGCCGCAGCGCGCGTCTGCTCCATCCATCGCAGCGTCTGCGCGGGCGTGCCGTCGCGGAGCAGCTCGGCCAGGCCGATCTCGCCGAGCTCGGCGCCGTGGCCGGAGGCGAGCGCGCGCAGCTCCATCGTCGGGAGCGTGGAGCGGTGCGCGGCGAGGTCCCGCAGGCCGGCCCGGGCTTGCCGCACGACCGCCGCTCCATCGCCGTCGATCCGGGCCGCGGTCGCTAGTGCCAACCGCCCGCGCACGCGCAGGAGCAGGGGCCCACCGGCGGCGACGTTCCCCGCGCTTGCCAGCGCGGCACGGGCCGATTTCGGCCGATCCGTCGCGAGCGCGGCCCGGCCCGCGAGGAGGTGCGCGAGCGTGGCCTCGCCGACGTCACCCGCCTGCTCGAACCGCCGCGCCGCCCGTCGGGCGATCGTCACATCGACGACCGTCGCCTCATTGCCGTCGAGCCTCGCCTGGGCCTCCACCAGGCGCGCACGGTCGGTCCAGGCGATGCGTCGCTGGGCACTGCTTCGGGTGACGACCGCGGCGGCGAACTCACGCGCCAGGCGGGGATTGCCCGCGGCGAGGTGAAGGCGAGCCAACCGCACCTGCGCCTCGACCCACATGAGCCATGTGCCGGCGGCGGCGAACCCTTCGACGGCGGCCTGTGCCGCGGCGATTGCCTCCGGCAGCAGGCGGAGGTCGGCCATAGCGTCGGCAAGCTCGAGGTGATACTCGCCGAGCGGGATCTCGGCGCGCTCGTACGCCCTCGCAACCTCGTCGAACTCCGCCAATCCCTGCACCAGCCGACCCTGCCGGACGACGATCCACGCGTGCGTCTGCCGGAGCACGGCGGCGATGGCCTGCCCCTGGACGGTCGCGAGGGCCACCGCCCGATCCGACGCCGCCAGCGCCTCGTCGTACGCTCCGCGTGCAGCCAGCAGGAGGGCCAGATTGTTGGAGACGCGCAACGCGACGCCATCGGGGACGTTTCGCCTGGCGGCGATGTCGCGGTAGCGCCGCAGCGCTTGGGGGCTTCGGCCGGCGTTCTGATCCATGACGGCCAGCTGGAACTCGAGGTGTGAACCGACCCGCCCGCGCTCCTCGTCGGAGGCGCCGACGGCGCGAGCCAACGCCCGAACGGCGGAGGCGATCTCCCGCCGAGCCTCGGGGACCCGCCCCTGGTCCTGGCGCACGACGGCCCGGACTCCGCGGACCTCCGCCTCGATGAACGGCCGGTCGTTCTTGACGGCGAGCCGCACAGCACGATCGAGCAGGCGCGCAGCGGGCGCCTGCTCCCATCGGGCGCGATGCACGAGCGCCAGCGCGCGGAGGCCGAGAGCAAGTGCATCGGTGTCACCGCCGGCCTCGACACGCTCCACGAAGCGGCGGATCTCGACCTCCGCACCGGCCGGATCGGAAGAAGCCTGCTCTCCCAGCCTGCGAGCGTGTATCACCAGGTCATCGGCGCACTCTCTTTCGATGGGACGGTGTGCGTCGTCGCTCACCGCCTCAACCACGCCACGCCTCCGCTCGTCTTCCGCGACCTCAAAGGAGTCCCCTCGCCATGAGCACCTCCGACGGTACCGGCCCGGTCCCCCCAGTCCCGGGCAATGGGCAGTCCCGCGCGCACGGCAAGGTGCGTCAACAGGTCGCGGAGCTCGTCCGGACGCCCCGAGAGCCCGCGCTGCGTCGGCAGGTCGCTCGCACGATCCGTGACCGGTACCACGCCCGGACGGACCGCTGGGTCGGCGCCGTCGGTGGCCACGGGGCCATCGAGACGCTGGTCGTCGAGCGCGAGATCATCGTCACGCGCTCCACCTGGGAGGACGAGGGCGCACGGTCCTACCTCGAGATCCGCGGGCTGGAGCGTGCTTCGCTCGAGGCGCCTGGCATCGACGATCGCGTCGTCCTCCTGCGTGCGCGCGACGGGGTCACCGCTGACGAGCTCGACGACACAGTCGCCGAGCTCCGACTGCGGGGCTTCGCCGCTTCCCAGAATCAGGTGCTGCCGTGCAGCCCCGTCGTCAAGAACCTCGGCGGTCCCGCCCTCGCGACACCGCTCGAGCCGTTCGTGCCGACGCCCGTTCCGAACGCTCCCACCGTCGCGATCGTCGACACCGGCATCACGTCCCAGGCCCGCACGGACGGCTGGCTCCACGACGTGCCGCGCCACGCGCACGGGGCGAATGTGAACGTCGACCCGCTCGACTTCGCGCCCCGCGACGGGTACCTCGACCTCTGCGCCGGCCACGGCACGTTCGTCGCCGGCGTCGTCGCGCGCGTCGCTCCGATGGCGCAGATCCGCGTGTACCGGGCCCTGCTCGGAGGCGGCGTCGGCACCGAGATCGACGTCGCGGCCGCGATCGTCCGCGCGGTCGAGGACGGCGCGGACATCGTCAACCTGTCACTCGGTTCCTCGACCCTGTACGACCAGCCGTCGCTCGCGGTCGAGGCCGCCCTGGACCGCATCGAGGAGATCGAGCGCGAGCAGGGGCGCGAGGTGCTCGTCGTCGCGGCGGCCGGCAACGGCGGCGACACAAGACCCATGTGGCCGGCGGCGTTCCGCCAGGTCATCGCGGTCGCCGGGCTGACGGCCAGCCACCACGCGGCACCGTGGTCGAGCCACGGGTTCTGGGTGGACTGCTCGACGGTCGCCGAGGGGATCTGCGCGCCGTTCGTGAAGGGCGAGGAGTCCTACGAGTTCACCGCGGACCCCGACGACTTCCCGGCCGACTCCTTCGCGCTGTGGAGCGGCACGTCGTTCGCCGCGCCGCAGGTCGTCGGCAAGGTGGCGGCGCTCATGCACGAGCACGGCGTCGGCGCCCGCACGGCGTACGCGCTGCTGAGGGCCACGGGCACGTCCATCCCGGACTACGGTCGCGCGCTGCAGATCCTGCCCGGAGTGTGAGCCGGTGGCGCCAGGGATGAGGACTTTGTGCGCCGGACGCGCGACGATACGACACGTGACGCCCCGTCCGCCGCACGAGACCGGGCCGGGGCCTCAGCCCGGGCCCGCCCTGGACGCGCCCGCACCGGACCACTCACTCACCGCCCTGGTCGCCGCCGCGCTGGCCGGCGACGAGCGCGCCTGGGCCGAGATCGTCCGGCGGCACGCGGCGCTCGTCCTGGCGCGCATCCACCAGTTCCGTCTGACGCCTCAGCAGGCCGAGGACGTGGCGCAGACCGTGTGGCTCAACCTGTGCGAGCACCTGGGCTCGCTCCGTGAGCCTGAGGCGCTGCCGGGCTGGATCTCGACGACGACCCGGCACGAGTGCCTGCGCGTGACGGCGGCGGCGCGGCGCACGATCCTCGTCGACCCGGCGACCGACCTCGACCTGGCCGTCGAGGACGATGAGGACGGGCTGGCGCTGGAGCTGCTGCGCGACGAGCGGCACCGGGCGCTGCGGGCGGGCCTCGCCGAGCTCCCGGAGCACCAGCGACGGCTCTTGCTGCTGCTCAGCACGGACCCGCCGCCCACGTACCTGGAGGTCTCCGAGCAGCTGGGCATCCCGGTGGGCTCGATCGGCCCGACGCGGCAGCGTGGGCTGGAACGGCTGCGGCGCACGCAGGCGCTGCGCGGCTACGTCGCTTCAAGCACTGGCACGGGATTCGACGCAGGGGGGCGCGATGTCCTGGCATGGGGATGACGGCGTGAACGGGCAGTGGGTCGACGACGAGGCGCTTGCGCGGGATCTCACCGCGGCGCTGGCGGAAGACGACCTCTACCGCGGCATCGAGCAGGCGGGACTCCGGGCATTCGGGTTCCAGCGTCAGCTGGTCGCGCTGCGCGACGAGCTCGACCTGCTGCTCCTCGAGCTGGTCCACGACTCCGAGAACAACGACGCGCTCGTCGCCGTCCGTGACCGCTCCGGCACGGACACGCGATCGCTGGTGTTCGAGGGGCTCGGAATCGGGGTCGAGGTAGAGCTGACCGACGACCACGTCGAGGGTCAGGTGATCCCGGCCGGCCCCGGGCGCGTCATGCTCCACGGCCCGGATGGCGTGCTCGCCGAGGTCGACACCGACGAGGTGGGCTACTTCCGGGTCGACGTCCGCCCGCACGGGCCGGTGCAGCTCGTCTGCTCCAGCGACACCGGCGCCTGCGCCACGCAGTGGCTCGTCTGGTAGCCCGCCGCTTGTCACGCTGGTAGATCTCGCGTGCCCCGCGATGTATCACGGCGGCCCCTGACCTCCCTTTGCTGGTGACTGGACGGTGCGTCGACCTCGTTCCGGCGGCGGTCGGGTGCTCTCAGGGGGCGGGCACCCGGCCGCGGGGATCCCGCCGGACATCGACGATGCCGCCTGCGTGTATCTGGGCGCCCGCTGCCTGCTCCTCGCACGCGTCGGGTGTCGACCCCCGGCGGGAGGGGCACGTCATGACCGAGCAGGACGCGGGAGCCCGGTCCCGTGAGGACATCCGCCCCGTCAAGCGGGCCGCGGAGGAGGGGCTGCTCGCGCGGCCCGGCGTCGTCGGGGTGGACATCGGGGAGAAGATCAGCGCCGGCGGGCCGACCGGCCGGCTCGCCATCGTCATCCACGTCGAGGTGAAGCGGTCGCTCGACGAGCTCGGGCCGGGCGAGGCGGTCCCCCGGGAGATCGAGGGCGTCCCGACGGACGTCGTCGTCCACCACGTCGGGCTCGAGCCGATCACCGTCGCTCCCGAGGCGCCGCAGCGCGTCCGTCCGCTGGCGGGCGGCACCTCGTTCGGGCCGCTCGACCCGGTCACCGCGCCCGGCGACGACGGCGCGCGGCTTCGGTCGGTCAACGGGACTCTCGGGCTGATCGTCACCGAGCCGGGCACCGGCCGCACCATGGCCCTGACCAACTGGCACGTCGCCGCCGGCGACGGGCTCGAGGACGTCGGGAGCTCGTGGGTCCAGCCGGCGGTGGCCGACGAGGGCCAACCGGGCGACCGCATCGGCGCCCTCGCGCGCGGCGTGCTCACCGACCGCGTCGACGCGGCGGTCGTCGCCGTGGCGCCGGGCATGCCGTGGTACCCGGGCATCGTCGGGATCGGCGCCGTCACCGGGTGGGGCTACGCCGAGGTGGGCACCCACGTGCGCAAGCACGGCAGGACGACCGGCCTGACCTCGGGGGTCGTCGCCTCGATCGACTTCACCACAGTGGTCGACTTCGGCCCGGGCACCGGCCGGCGCATCCTGCGCGACCAGCTGCGCATCGAGCCCGACGAGGGTTACGAGCGGTTCTCCGCGGGCGGTGACTCCGGCTCCGTCGTCGTCGACGACTCCGGGCGCGTGCTCGGCCTGCACTGGTGCGGCGAGGACGACGGCACCTTCGCGGTCTCCAGCCCGATCCACGTGGTGCTCGGCACGCTGGGTGTCGACGTGGCGACGGTGGCGTCCGCCGCGGCCGCGGCCGCACGACGAACCGCGCGCGCCCGCGCGATCGCGGCGATCCGGCAGGCGTCGATGCTGCCGCCCATCGCGGCGGCGTACATGGACGAGCCAGCGCCTTGGGCGCAGTCGGCGGGTCCACAGGCACGTCCACCGGCGCGGACCAACGGCCGGCCAGGGGGCGCGGGACCGGTGCCGCGACAGGCGCCCGACGAGGCCGCGCGCCCGGTGGTGAGCGCCGCCGGACTGTCGACTGAGGCGGCGACCGAGCCGTTCACCGAACCGTTCACCGAGGGCGAGGCGCAGCCGTTCACCGAGCCCTTCACTGAGCCGTTCACTGAGGGGTCGGCTCAGCCCTTCACGCAGCCCTTCACGCAGCCCTTCACCGAGCCGTTCACCGAAGGGTCGGCCCAGCCCTTCACCGAGCCGTTCACCGAAGGGTCGGCCCAGCCGTTCACCGAGCCGTTCACCGAGGGGTCGGCGCAGCCGTTCACCGAACCGTTCACCGAGCCGTTCACCGAAGGCGGGTCTCAGCCCTTCACCGAGCCCTTCGCCGAAGGCTGGGCCCAGCCGTTCACCGAGCCGTTCACCGAGCCGTTCACCGAGGCGATGCACGCCGACCCCTTCACGGAGCCGTTCACCGAGCCGTTCACCGAGCCCTTCACCGAACCGTTCACGGAGCCGTTCACCGAGGGCTCCGCCCAGCCCTTCACGGAGCCGTTCACCGAACCGTTCTCCCAGGCCGGCGGCGTCTGGGCGGCCGACCCGCGGATCCGCGGCGCGGCCCTCGCCGAGCTCCGGCAGCGGCAGGCGTTCTGGGCGGGCTGGCTGGCCGCGATGCGGCAGACCGCGCATCGGAGGGGCCCGCGTCGCCACTAGGACGGCGTCCGCGGCCTCGACGGGCGCCGCGGACGCACTACCCGGCGGTCCGGCCCCTGGGCTCGGCCGGACCGCCGGCCAGACGTCGAGCACCCGTTCAGGGGCGGGCGCCCGATGTGTGAACGAAGGCCCGGTCCCCACTTGGGGGCCGGGCCTTCGCCGTCGCGAGTGCGGTCGTCGGGCCCGCGGCACCGCCGACGATCGGCCTGCTCCGGCAGGTCGGGCCAGGGTCAGCTCTGTGCGGTGACGACGGCCACGCCCGCCGTCCGGGTCGCCTGCGTCCGCTCGAGCCACGCCGCCGCCGGACGCGCCAGCGTCGCGAGCACCAGCAGCACGGCCGCCGCGCCGACCCACCCCGGCCCGCCGTGCGGCAGGATCGCCAGCGTCACGACGAGCGGGCCCAGCACGTCCTGGATCGTCGCGCCCAGGCTGAACACGGCGAGGTACTCACCCTGGCGGTGCTCCGGGGCGAACCGGTAGCTCAGTGCCCACGACCCGGCGGCGGACCACAGCTCGCCGGCGGTGAGCGCCACGACGCTGAGCACCAGCCCGACGGCTGCGGCCACCGGAGGCATCCTCCCGGTGGCGGCGACCACGAGGCAGAACACCGCCTGCGCGATGCCGGAGAGCGCCATCGCGCGCCGGGCGATCGCGACCGACTCGCCCCGGCTCGCGAACCGCACCTGCAGCGCCACCGCGAGCACCGTGTTGGTCATGACCAGCACGGACACGATCCACGCGGGCGCGGAGGTGTGCTCCGTGACCCAGAGGGGAAGGCCCACCCCGAGAAACGTCAGGTGGATCGTCATCGCAGCCGCGAGGAGAGTCAGACCGAGATAGGGCCAGTCGTCGAGCGCGCGGGGGAACCACCGCCGCTCTCCACGTTCGTCGTCCCCGCTCTCTCCCACCAGGCGCAGCCGGGAGATGACCAGCGCCGCGGCCGCATAGAACACTGCGTTCGCCAGGATGATCGTCGCGTAGGCGGCCTTCGTGTCGAACGCCAGCAGCGGCGCCGTCAGCGCGGCCCCGACCGTGAACCCGACGTTGCGCCACGAGCGCATGTAGCCCAGGGTCTTCGTCCGCCGCTCCGGGCCGACGGCCGAGCTGACCAGCGCCTGCATCACGGCGATCGCCCCGCAGTCGCCGATCGTGACCATGGTGAACACCACGACGAACGTCGGGAACGAACCGACGAAGGGCAGCGCCGCCATCCACAGCGCGTGCCAGGCGTACATCACGGCCAACGTCCGCTTGGCGCCGAGCCGGTCGCTCAGCATCCCGAGCGGAACCGTGACGATGAACCCGATCGCGTTCGCGATCGCGATCCCGGCTCCGACCTTGCCCGGGGCGAAGCCGAGCCCGCGCGTGAGGAAGAGTATGGAGCCCGCGATGAAGAATCCGGTGCCGAGCGAGTCGATCAACGCGACCAGGGCGAGCGAGCGGCCCGCCTTGTCGTCGGGCAGCAACGACGCGATCCGCATGTCCCCCTGTGGCCCTTCCGCCGACCGTCGCCGAACGGCCTGCGGGCCGCACCACGGGCATCCTGTCAGAGCGCCCGGGCCGAGGAGCCACTCCGAAAGCAGAAGGCCCGGTCCCCTTTCGGGGCCGGGCCTTCGCCGGTGATGCGTGCGACCGTCAGGCCGCGTCCTCCTCGGTGAGGTGACGCGTCTTGTTCTGGTCGAGCGGGATGCCGGGGCCGTTCGTCGTCGACACCGTGGCCTTGGTGATGTAGCGACCCTTGGAGGCCGCCGGCTTGAGCCGGAGCACCTCCTCGAGCGCCGCTGCGTAGTTCTCCACCAACTGCACGTCGGTGAACGACGTCTTGCCGATGATGAAGCACAGGTTGGCGTGGCGGTCGACGCGGAACTCGATCTTGCCGCCCTTGATGTCGGACACCGCCTTGGCGACGTCCATCGTCACGGTGCCTGTCTTCGGGTTCGGCATGAGGCCACGGGGACCGAGGACCTTGCCGAGGCGGCCGACCTTGCCCATGAGGTCGGGCGTGGCGACCGCGGCGTCGAAGTCCGTGTACCCGCCGGCGACCTTCTCGATGAGCTCGTCGCCGCCGACCTCGTCGGCACCCGCCGCCAGGGCCTGCTCGGCACGCTCGCCGACCGCGAAGACGATGACGCGGGCGGTCTTGCCCGTGCCGTTCGGCAGGTTGACCGTGCCACGGACCATCTGGTCGGCCTTGCGGGGGTCGACCCCGAGGCGGAAGGCGACCTCGACGGTCGCGGCGTAGGTCGTCGTCGACGTCTCCTTGGCCATGCGGATGGCCTCGAGCGGGGAGTAGATCTTCCCCGGCTCGATCTTCTTGAGCGCGTCCTCGTACTTCTTGCTGTGCTGCTTCACTGCTCACTCCTTCTCGGCAGTCGTGGTGCGGGCCGCACAGGCCCTCCCACTGCGTCGGGGCTCAGGCCTCGACGCGGATCCCCATCGACCGGGCGGTCCCGGCGATGATCTTCTCGGCGGCGGCCAGGTCGTTGGCGTTGAGGTCGACGAGCTTCTGAGCCGCGATCTCGCTGACCTGGGCCTTGCTCAGCGTGGCCACCTTGACGGTGTGCGGCGTCGCGGAGCCCTTGGCCACACCGGCGGCCTTCTTGATGAGCTCGGCGGCCGGCGGGGTCTTGGTGATGAAGGTGAACGAGCGGTCCTCGTAGACCGTGATCTCGACGGGGATGACGTTCCCGCGCTGAGCCTCGGTGGCCGCGTTGTACGCCTTGCAGAACTCCATGATGTTGACGCCGTGCTGACCGAGCGCCGGGCCGATCGGCGGCGCCGGGGTCGCGGCGCCGGCCTTGATCTGGAGCTTGATAAGGCCTGTGATCTTCTTCTTCTTGGGGGGCATGACGCCGTCCCTTCTGTTTCGTAGGCCCACGCCATGGGCGATGACCCGGTTGCAATGCCCCGAAGGGCCGGACGTTCAGCTCAGATCTTGGAGACCTGGCTGAAGGACAGCTCGACCGGGGTCTCCCGGCCGAAGAGCGACACGAGAACCTTGAGCTTCTGGTTCTCGGGGTTGATCTCGGAGATCGTGGCGGGCAGCGTGTCGAAGGGACCGCCGTCGGTGACGGTGACCGACTCGCCGACCGTGAACTCGACCTCGACGGGCCGAGGCGCGGCCTTGGCGGCGCTCGGTGCGGCCTTCGGCGCCAGCGACGGGGCGAGCATCGAGAAGACCTCGTCGTCCGTCAGCGGCACCGGCTGGTGGGTGTGGCCGACGAACCCGGTGACGCCCGGCGTGTGGCGCACGGCGCCCCACGACTCGTCGGTCAGGTCCATGCGGACGAGGACGTAGCCGGGGATCCGCACGCGCTTGACGACCTTGCGCTGCGCGTTCTTGATCTCGACGACCTCCTCCATGGGGACCTCCACCTGGTAGATGAAGTCCTCCATGTTGAGGCTCTGGCGACGGTTCTCGAGGTTGGTCTTCACTCGGTTCTCGTAGCCGGCGTACGAGTGCACGACGTACCAGTCGCCGGGTTCGCTGCGCAGCCGGGCCTTGAACGCGGCAACCGGGTCCTCGTCGGGGTCCGGCTCGGGCTCCGCCACGGGCTCAGGCTCGACGAAGGCCTCGTCGACGGGGTCCACGGTGATGCCCTCGGCGGCCTCGACCGGCTCGAGGGCGTCCTCGAACTGGTCCTCGGCGCCCGTCGTGGGCTCCTGCGAATCCGACACGTGTCTCCTGCTTCCTGACGTCTGGGCTGGGCGAGGAACCGGGGTCAGCTACCGCCGAAGATCCACAGCATGAGCTTGCCGAGGCCGATGTCCACCACGGTGACGAACGCCATGATGATCAGGACGAACACGATGACGACCACCACGTAGGTGGACAGCTCCTGCCGCGTCGGCCAGACGACCTTCTTCAGCTCGGCGACGACCTGCCGCCAGAACAGCGCGATCCGCGCGAACAGGCTGCGGCGCACGCCCGCGTCACGGGTGCGCGGTGCCGTGCTCGGTCGGCTGGCCCGCCCCTCGGACGGTGCCTCCGCGGCGCTCTCGCTCACGTGTGGCCCTCTTCTGCTCGCTCGTCGTGCGCCCGGCCGGATGGCCGAATGCGCAGGGCAGACAGGACTCGAACCTGCAACCTGCGGTTTTGGAGACCGCTGCGCTACCAATTGCGCCACTGCCCTACGGCCGGACGCCCCCATGCACGTGGTGGACGCCCGGTGGAAGGGCAGCCGCCAGCATGGCGGACGTCAACCGCCGGTGGACAACCATACGCGACGGCAGGCCGGTGGTGAAACGCGCTACGGCCCGACGACCGGTTGCGCGAGGATGTGCAGGTGACCCAGCAGCCCCCCGCCCAGCACCCGCGCGTGTCCACCCGGATCGGCGCCATCGCCCCGTCCGCGACCCTCGCCGTCGACGCCAAGGCGAAGGCCCTCAAGGCTGCCGGCCGGCCGGTGATCGGCTTCGGCGCGGGCGAGCCGGACTTCCCGACGCCCGCCCCGATCGTCGAGGCCGCGGTGGCGGCCGCTAAGGACCCGGCGAACCACAAGTACACGCCCGCGGCGGGCCTGCCGGCGCTGCAGCAGGCGATCGCCGCGAAGACCCTGCGCGACTCCGGCTACGAGATCAGCCCCGCGAACGTGCTCGTCACCAACGGCGGCAAGCAGGCCGTCTACCAGGCGTTCGCGACGATCGTCGACCCCGGCGACGAGGTGCTGCTGCCCGCGCCGTACTGGACGACGTACCCCGAGGCGATCCGGCTGGCCGGCGGGATCCCGGTCGAGGTGTTCGCCGGTCCGGAGCAGGAGTACCTCGTCACGGTCGAGCAGCTCGAGGCGGCGCGGACGCCCCGCACCAAGGTGCTGCTGTTCTGCTCGCCCTCCAACCCGACCGGCGCCGTCTACTCCCCCGAGCAGACCGCCGCGATCGGCCAGTGGGCGCTCGAGCACGGCATCTGGGTCATCACCGACGAGATCTACGAGCACCTGACCTACGACGACGCGGTGTTCACCCCGATCGTCAAGGCCGTGCCCGAGCTCGCGGACACCGCGATCGTCCTCAACGGCGTCGCGAAGACGTACGCGATGACCGGGTGGCGGGTCGGCTGGATGGTCGGGCCCACGGACGTCGTCAAGGCCGCGACGAACCTGCAGTCGCACCTGACGAGCAACGTCGCGAACGTGTCGCAGCGCGCGGCGATCGCCGCGCTGACCGGCGACCTCTCGGCCGTCGCCATGATGCGGTCGGCCTTCGACCGCCGCCGGAAGACGATGGTCGGCCTGCTGGAGAAGATCGACGGGTTCGTGGTGCCGCACCCCAAGGGCGCGTTCTACGCGTACCCCGCCGTGCAGGGCGTCCTGGGCAAGACGATCCGCGGCAAGGTCCCGACGACGTCTGCCGAGCTCGCGACGCTCATCCTCGAAGAGGTCGAGGTCGCGGTGGTGCCGGGCGAGGCGTTCGGGCCGAGCGGGTTCCTGCGGCTCTCGTACGCGCTGGGGGACGACGACCTCGCCGAGGGTGTCGGCCGGATCGTCGACCTGCTCGCCGAGGCGCGCTGACCCCTGCCCCTAGAAGGGTGGGTCCTCGGGGAGGCTGTTCTTCGTGATGCGTTCGGTCTTGCCGAAGTCGCCGGGGGTGACGCGGTAGGCGTTGCCGGCGGGGGTGTGCCATTCGAAGACGCCGGGGGCGACCTGGCGCAGGGTGAACCCGCCGTCGGTCTTGAGGCGGTGGCACCGGTGCGAGAGTGGTCCGAGGTTGTCGGTGCTGGTCTTGCCCTGGTCCGGTGAGCCGTTGGCGGGCCTGGCGTGGTAGTCGGTGGTGTGGTCCAGGTCGCAGCGGTGTGCGGGCACACTGCAGCCGGGGGCGGCGCACACGCCGTCGCGGGTCAGGACGTGCTCGGCCATCGGCTGGGGCGGCTGGTAGCGGGTGCGGCCGACATCGAGCACGGCCCCGGACAGGGGGTCGGTGACCAGGCGGCGCCAGATCCCGCCGGCGGCCAGGGCGCGGGCCTGCTCGGCGGGGATGGGTCCCAGCCCGGCCACCTCCCCGGGCTGGTCGTCCAGCCCGAGCAGGGTGCTCAACGCCACGGTGACGTCGATGCGGATCCTCGGCACCCGGACCCCCGGCGCCCGCCGCTCGCCGACGGTGGCCTCGCGCGCCGATGCGCCATTCGCGGCCGACTCACCGCCACCGGCAGGCGGGCCGGCCAGAAGAGCCACGTCGCTGTCGCGGTCGATCCCCGCCTCGCGGTCCCCGCCCGTCGCATTGTCGCAAGTCACGGCCGCACCATCGGCGGTGCCGCTCGGTCCGTGGTTGCAGCTCGTGCCAGCCGTCGTGGCGCCGGCCAGCAGGGCGGTGCCGGTGGCCAGGTCGGTCAGGGTGTCGGCGCGTAGCTGGTCCAGGGTGCGGGGATCGCCCAGGGCGCGAGCCGCGCGGGCGGTGGCCTCCAGGGTGCCGTCGATGCGGGCCGCGTCCACCGCCGGCAGCACCGCCCACAGGCCCGCCATCCCGTCCGGCAGCCGGCGCGGGTGGCACACGTGCCGGGACGCGATCGCCTGCGGCAGCCGCAGCGCCGCATCCTCCGGATCCACCGCCAGCAGGGCACGGTCGATGTCGGCGGCCAGCTGGGTCGGGGTGCGGGTGGCCGCCTGCGGCAGCACCTGCTCCTGCACGGCCCAGGCCAGCTGGCCGGGACGGTCGTGCAACCGATCGGTCAGCACCCGCAGCTTCGCCGAGTCCAGCCGGCCCTCACGCACCGCCTCCGCGGTCAGCAGCAGCTCGTTGTTCAGCGCCTGCCCGTCGCGCACCAGCCGGTTGGCCGCCGGACGTGACCAGCCCAGCCGCATCGCCAGCTCATCACCGGCCACACACGTGCGGGTCGGGACCGGCGCGCGCCAGTCCGGGTTCATCGAGGCCCGCCGCGACAGCTGCGCCGCCCCCTGCGCGGCGATCAGATGCGCCCAGGCCGCCAGCTTCTCGCATGCGGCCACGAACTCCACCACCAGCTCGTCGTCCGCCGACGGCAGATCCACCCGCTCCAACACCCCCGCCAGCCCCGCACCCGGGACGACCGCCTCCAGACACGCCGCCGACAACCACGACGCGGCAGTCGCTTCGACCTCACCGCGCGACTCGGCAGGAGCCGCAGCCCGCAGCCGCTCGACCTCTGCGCCCGCCGAACCGCGCGGCCGGGCGCCCGCCGCAGCCACCAGCCGCTCGATCTCCCGCCGCACCTCGACGCCTGCGTCGGCCAGCAGCCGCTCGACTTCCGGCCCGACCTCGACCGCCGACTGTGGGGACGCGAACAAGGCCTCCACCGCGGCGCTCACCTCGAGCGCCGGCTCGGCACCCGTCTCGGCCGGATCCCACCACGCATCAGCCAGCGGGTCGTCCAGGAACCACCAGTCCGCACCCGGGTCGTCGGGCACGACCAACGCACCCTCGTCGACCATCACGGCTGCGAACATGTGTTCGATGATACGCCGGACATGTCCCGTTTGTCCAGGTCA